>JGI24723J26617_10003162_pt1 | contig 12191 bp, 12 predicted proteins | sample Cruoilmetagenom6_FD_26617 | JGI IMG/M metagenome (IMG submission 26617) | reverse complement strand
TCATTATTCGAAGAATTTTGCTCAAAAATAGCACAAATTCAACGGTTGGCAATCTGGGTTAACGTTTTATAAACAAGTCGCGTTGGCAAACCCATTACATTNAAATAGCAACCTTCAATTTTGTCAATGCCAATGTANCCAATCCATTCCTGAATGCCATAGCTTCCTGCTTTATCAANGGGTTTGTAGTTTTTGATGTAGAAATCAATTTCTTCTTCAGAAAGTGGTTTAAACCAAACTTTTGTAACATCGTTTACAGTTATCTGAAATTCTTTTGAAGTAAAACTCACTGAAGTGATAACCTCGTGCATTTCACCGCTCAAATCTTGAAGCATCGTTTTGGCTTCATTGAAATCCTTTGGTTTTCCAAGNGCTTTTTTGTTTAACCAAACAATAGTGTCACTTGTTATTAGAATGTCATTATTGTTTAAATCATTAAAAACTGAAGCTTTAAGTTGGGACAGATAATCTGTTATTTCCGAATGGTTTAATGCAGGAGGATATGTTTCTTCAACTTCTTTAACATGAATTGTATAATCCAAATCTAACTCCTTAAAAAATGCTTGTCTTCGCGGTGAACCCGAAGCGAGAATAATATTATAGTCTTTTAATTTTTCGCGAAGCATCTTTGAGGTTTCAAGTTATAAGTTCNGGTTTCNAGTTCAGGTTTTGANTGTATTATTTCAAAATTACAAATTGATAGAGCGGAATGGAGCATATGCCCAAAAACATTATNATTTTTAAAAGTTTTGAAAGAAACGCGTATTCCTTTAATGTGCCAGCATCCCATGATTTTATACAAAAATAGAGCAGCGGAGCAACAATNCCGAAAAGAAAATACAGCAATAAAACCTGCTTGTTGTATAAATACTCATACATATAAAGCACAANTCCTAAAACCATAAAAACACCCAAAACAAATACTATGGTAATTGTCCTTTTTCTACCTANCGCGATAGCTAAAGTATTCATTCCNCCTTTTTTATCGCCGTTTATGTCTTGTAGGTCTTTTACAATTTCACGAATTAAATTTATGGAAAANGCAAACATTGCATAATGCAAAACAAGTTTGAAAACTACAGATTGTTGGATTTGGTTTTGTGGTGTAATTGCCGGAAACAAANNAAAAAGNGCCACAATTATTAAACTTGCCGCTACTAAAGCGGAAACCAAGATGTTCCCAATNAGCAGCATCCCTTTTAAATAGGAGGCGTATAAATAGAGCAAGGCCGAAAAAACAATGAATAGTGCAGCAAAACTAGGTTTGCCGATGCTGTTNGCAAGATAAAANCCTATGGAAACACCAATTACATTAAGAATTATAAAAAGACGATTTGCGCTACGTTCTGAAATCTTTTTACCGATCAAAANTTTATTCGGTTTGTTGATTCTGTCAATTTCCACATCATAAATATCATTGATGATGTTTCCTGCGGCAGCTATGCAAAGTGTAGCCAAAATAAGCAATGTAAAGGTGAAGGAATTAAGAGTGGTTTCTGCCCCGAAAGGTTGGAAAAGACCGTATTTTAAAAATACCTGCGCCAAGGCTATAAAGAGCAGGTTTTGATATCTGATGAGTTTTAAGTAATTCAAGATTCAAGATCGGGTTTATAGTTTCGATTTCGATTTCATTTTCCTAATCATATTTAGCGCTCAATCCCTCTGTTGCCATCCACTTTCCCTGTACTTTCAATACTTGTTCTATCACATCGCGAACGCAGCCTTTGCCTCCTTTTTTATGTGACACGTATTTTGAGATTGCCTTAATTTCCTGCACGGCATCCTGAGGGCAGGTNGGAAGNCCGACTTCCCGCATGATTTCAAAATCGGGTAAATCGTCACCCATATACAGTGTGTTTTCGCGTTTTAGGTTATTTGTTTCTAGATAATCTTCCAGGATTTTGGTCTTGTGGTGCGTACCCAAAAAAATGTCTTTAATCCCCAAATTTTGCAATCGAACCCGTACTCCTTCATTGGAACCTCCAGAGATAACACATACGTTAAAACCTTGGTCAACAGCGGTTTTCAATCCGTAGCCGTCTTTTATGTTCATCGTTCGGAACATTTCGCCTTGGGTGTTCACCTGAATTGTTCCATCTGTTAACACGCCGTCCACATCAAAAATGAAGGTCGTTATGTTTTTTAAATATTCTTTATAGCTCTTTTCCATAGTTCTGGTTTAATTGCTCTGTAAACAGCTCATAGATTTTTTTGTAAGGGCTTCCTGCCAACAAATGTAAATGTTTTTCAATGGTCTTTTTATCATTTCGTCTTGCAGGGCCCGTTTGTGCATTTTTGGGCGAAAGCGATTCAATTTTTGAAGCAGTTTCAGCGATAAGCGGTTTTAGCATTTCAAACGGCAAATCCTCGTCTTTTAAAATCTCACTGCCAATTTCGTATAAGTGATTGACGAAATTATTCACAAACACCGCTGCCAGATGCAGTTTTGCTCTTTTTTCTGAGGAAATTTCAACTACATTTTCAGAGATTAATCCACCTAAGCTGTGCAGGATTTCCAAATCTTTTGAATTTTCAGCTTCAATGCAGATTGGAATATTTTTAAAATCCACTTCTCGATGTTTTGAAAAGGTTTGAAGTGGATAAAAGATTCCACGGCGATTTTTTGAAGAAAGCACATTCATTGCTGCACCTCCGGAAGTATGAACCACTAATTTATTTTGAAAGGAAAGGGACTCAGAAAAACTGGAAATAGCGTCATCCGGAATCCCGATAATGTAAATATCAGCATCTTCAATTTTTGAAATATCATCNGTAAAAGGAATATTCTCAAAAGGCGAAATCATTTTAATAAAATTCCTNTTAAAGACCTGTTTTACAANAACTTTATTTGTTTTATATAAAGTTTTCAGTAAATGACTATTTACGTTTCCAAAGCCTAAAAAAATCACTTTTATCATCTAGCGAAGTTAGCGTTTTTTTAAAATTTTTAACGAAACACTTTGTGTTTTATGAGTTTTAATTCGCCGTCCTGTTCCAACTGTTTAATGGCGCGGATAACAGTTTCAACGCGCTGTCCGGTTAGATCTGCTATTTGCTGGCGGGTCAGTTCCACTTGAAAAAGTTCTTCAGTGCCATACTTGTTTTTCAAAAAATCTATCAATGCAAGAATGCGGTGTTCAGGNGGATGTACNGAGATTTCTTTTAGAATTGTTGCCTTGTAATAAAGNCGCTTTGCAAGTGCTTTTGTAAATTTTAAGTTGACTTCAGGGTTATCTACAAGGAGTTCAAACAATTTTGTTTTGCTCAATTTGTATAGTTCTGTTGGTTTTACGGCCACTGCAGACGCCGGATATTTAAAATCGCCAAGAAGTGGTGGTTCGCCAAAACTTTCCCCATCATAAAAAATTCCCTGTACAAATTCTTTTCCCTGTTCGTTCAAGTTGAACATTTTCACTTCNCCAATTTTTATCTGAAAATAGAAATCGGCACGTTTTTTTTCTGAGATTATTATCTCGGAAGCNTCAACATTTTCAATAGTAGCGCCGTATTTCAACAATAAAATTTCTGAAATCATGGGTTTATGATTTGCCTCATAAAATGAAGCATGGTTCGGATTGTAAATTTACACCATCTTAAAAATAAAGCTATATTATTATGAAATCATTATCAATAAAAGCCATGCAAATCGAATTTGAAAAAGATTTTTACATGTACATTCCGTTGACCATTATTTTGAACAGTTGCATTGGTTCTATTGCCGTTATGACTATTTTGGCNCAGGGCACATCTTTGGTCTCTGGGATTGAACTGACAATTTGTGTTTCCCTTTGTATGGCCTATAATGCAGTTTTGCTTGCCGGTTCAAACAGAAAGTTTGCATTTTGGTTATTGCTTGTTGGTATAATAGCAAATATGTTGTTGATTTTAATAACTTTGCTATAAAAATGGCGAAAAGGAAAATTGAATCCCGCGAAGAAGTGTCTTTGCTCGTTAATACGTTCTATTCAAAAGTTAGGGAGGAACCACTTCTGGGGCCTATTTTTAACAAAATCATTACCGACTGGGAAACCCATCTTGAACTACTTACNGATTTNTGGGAAACNAATCTTTTCTTTAAACGAAAATATTTCGGAAACCCTATGCACGCCCACATTGAGGTAGATAAAAAGATGGGGGGCAAAATTAACGAACTTCATTTCGGTACGTGGATTAATCTTTGGCATGAAACNATTGATGAGCTTTTTGAAGGAGAGACGGCAAATATTGCAAAAAACCGCGCTCGAAATATGGGAACTTTCATTCACTTGAACGTTTTCAATGCTAGAAATGAAGGTGCTCAAAAGGAGCAATAGTTAACAGATTTAAGTAGCTTAAATGGTCGTAATTCCCTAAATTTGCGCCAAAATTCCCTATAATGCAAAAAAAGATTGCTTCCGTTCTTTTCTCCACTCGTTTAACAGCCGTTTTATTTATCGTTTTTGCAGTCGCTATGGCAGCGGGAACATTTATGGACGCAGATTCACAAAGTCCGCCTACGCCCTATACCAGAGAGCTAATATATAATGCTTGGTGGTTTGAGGCCATAATGCTACTTTTTGTAATCAACTTTGTTGGTAATATTTTTAGATATAACCTTCACAAGCGCGAAATGTGGGCTTCGTTGATGTTGCACTTGGCCTTTATTTTGGTCATTGTNGGNGCTTTTGTTACTAGATATATAGGTTTTGAAGGTATAATGCACATTCGTGAAGGACAAACAGAAAGTTCAATCCTTTCAGACCAAGCCTATTTAGATATCTTTATTGATGGTGANTATATGGTTGATGGCGTGGCGCAGCGCAGAAAACTGAAACCAAAAAAGCTAAGGCTTTCCGAAAAACTTAATAATGATTTCACGATAAATACTGATTATAATGGCCAACCCGTAACCATTAAGTTCAAAAGCTTTATCAAGGGTGCAATTGAGGGATTAACAAAATCTGAAAATGGCGAGGAATACTTAAAAATAGTTGAATCTGGAGATGGGGAGCGACACGACCATTGGGTGAAAGTAGGTGAGGTTTCTGATATTCACAATATTCTTTTCGCAATAAACAAACCTACAAATGGCGCAATAAACATTACTTATTCCGAAGACGGAAAATATTCTATTTCCAGTCCTTTTGAAGGAAATTATATGATAATGGCAGATCAATCTCAAGGAGAAGTAGTTGCAGANANTGTGCAGCCTTTCAACTTGCGCTCGCTTTACCGAATGGGCGGAATTTCGTTTGTAGTGCCAGAACCCATTACNAAAGGAAATTATGGTATAGTGAAAGCAGGAGCTGGGGAACCTGCAAATCAAGACGCCCTGATTCTTGAAATTTCTTCAAAAGGCGAAACCAAAACGGTGGAACTTTTAGGTGGAAGAGGCACGGCGATCAATCCCACCGAAACTGAAATTGCAGGTTTGAAGGTATATTCAGGCTACGGTTCTGAAAGTATTGACCTACCTTTTAGTATTACTTTGAACGATTTTATTGCTGAAAAATATCCTGGAACTGAAAAAGGATATTCATCTTTTAAAAGCAAGGTGACTGTTATTGATGCTGACAAAACCCATTTTGATGCAGACATTTTTATGAACAACGTTCTTGACCATCATGGCTATCGTTTTTTTCAATCAGGTTTTGACCCTGATGAAGGAGGAACTATACTTTCCGTAAATCATGATTGGTGGGGAACTTGGATTACTTACATAGGTTATTTTTTCCTATACATAGGTTTAATGGGAATCCTATTCTTTAAAGGCAGCCGTTTTAAAAATCTTAGAAAAAATCCTGAATCGTATTAAGAAAAAGAAGGCTAAAATGACAATGCTATTGGTGTTTTTAGCCTCACTTTCAGGTATGGCTCAAGAAATTAAAGAGCCAGCACACACAGCGGTTCCCAAACAACAAATAGATTCATTGATAAAAGCGAATGCTGTTAGTAAGGAGCACGCGGCAAAGTTTGGGCATTTGATAATTCAAGACAATGGTCGGATGAAGCCTATCAACACTTTTGCAAGTGAATTATTGCGGAAAATAAGCCGAAGCGATAGTTACGAAGGTCTGGACGCAAATCAGGTTTTTATTTCAATGACGGAATTCCCAAGACTTTGGGTTGAAGTACCGCTAATTGCCTTAAAAAGAGGCAATGATAGTATTCGTCATGTAGCTGGGGTGCCCGATGGACAGAAAGATATAGCGCTATTGGACCTTTTTGACGAAAGAGGGAACTATAAATTAGAGCCGTATTTGGAAGCTGCCACACGTACCACAAATCCCAACCAATTCCAAAAGGACTTTATTAAAGCGCACGAAAACTTTTCATTGCTTAATGCTGCTTTAAGCGGAAGTATTCTAAAAATATTCCCGATTCCTGAAGATGAAGGCAACAAGTGGGTTTCATATCCAGAATTGGGTGATGCNAATTTGAAGGGAATGGATTCGCTGTATGCCAAAAATATTCTCCCGCTGTATTTCGATAGTTTAAAGAAAGCACGTGAAAATGGCGATTATAAACAGGCTGATGAATTACTGGAAAGCATTACCAATTTTCAAAAGAAATATGGAAAAGAAGTAATGCCTTCAGAAAACAAGCTTCGTGCGGAGACCATTTACAACAAAGTAGATATCTTCAACCGACTCTACAAATATTTCGCAATATTCGGTATTTTGATGTTTGTCTTTATAATCGCACAGCTTTTCAAAGACAGGAAAATATTGCGAGTGCTCATAAAGAGTTCAAAAGTACTAATGTGGGTTTTCTTTNCATTAATGACACTTGGTTTAGCGCTACGTTGGTATGTTAGTGGCCACGCGCCTTGGAGCGATGCCTATGAATCTGTGGTTTATGTGGCTTGGGCAACGGTCTTTTTCGGTCTGGCTTTTGGCCGAAAAAGTGATTTGACCGTGGCATCAACAGCCTTTGTTGGTGCAATCATCCTTTGGGTTGCGCATGAAAACTGGTTGGATCCTTCCATAGCGAACCTACAGCCAGTTTTGGACAGCTATTGGTTGATGATACACGTGGCGGTAATTGTTATGAGTTACGGNCCTTTTACCCTCGGAATGATCTTAGCCATAACATCCCTTTTTCTTATGATTTTCACCACAAAAGGTAATTATAAACGAATGGAAATCAACATCAGCGAATTGACCGTTGTTACCGAAATGGCATTGACGGCTGGCTTAGTGTTGCTGACCATCGGAAACTTTTTGGGAGGTCAATGGGCCAACGAAAGTTGGGGTCGTTACTGGGGCTGGGATCCAAAGGAAACTTGGGCACTAATCAGTATTATGGTATATGCCTTTGTAATTCACGCCAGGTTGGTTCCCGGATTACGTGGGCGTTGGACATTCAATGTGTTCGCACTTTTCGCCTANGCTTCCATTATGATGACCTATTTTGGTGTNAATTTCTACTTAAGCGGTCTGCATAGTTATGCAAGCGGCGATGCGCCTGCTACTCCAACATTTGTTTGGTATATTGTAATCTTCGCAGTGATTCTTAGCGTTGTATCGTATTTTAGGTATAAAAAGTTTTATGGGAAGAAGAAGTCAAAAGCATAAAATATAAAACCACGAATTCACGAAATGTCATTTAACATTATTCGTGAATTCGTGGCATAAAAAACCTAAAATCTTTAATAAATTAGATCATATCCTCTGGTTTAACCCATTCGTCAAATTCTTCAGCGGTTAAGTAGCCAAGATTGACAGCTTCTTCTTTTAAAGTAGTTCCGTTNTTGTGGGCGGTNTTTGCTATTTCAGCAGCTTTATAATACCCTATTTTTGGATTTAATGCAGTTACGAGCATCAAACTGTTGTTCAATTGTTTTTTGATTACTTCGTAATTGGGCTCAATTCCTTGTGCGCAGTGAACATCAAAAGAAACACAGGCATCACCAATCAATTGCGCTGACTGGAGGAAGTTTGCAGCCATAACAGGTTTAAAAACGTTCAGTTCAAATTGGCCTTGCATTCCGCCAACGGCAATAGCCATATCGTTTCCAATAACTTGAGCGCTGACCATTGTTAAAGCTTCACATTGGGTTGGGTTAACTTTTCCAGGCATAATAGAAGAACCAGGCTCGTTTGCAGGAATGTTTATTTCACCAATTCCACTTCTTGGACCGCTTGCAAGCATACGCACGTCATTTGCTATTTTATTTAGTGAAACTGCCAATTGCTTTAACGCGCCGTGGCTTTCCACAAAAGCATCGTGCGCGGCAAGTGCTTCAAACTTGTTTTTTGCAGTAATAAAAGGCAAATCTGTAAATTTCGCAATGTATTCAGCAACTTTTACGTCGTAGCCTTTTGGAGTATTCAAGCCTGTTCCAACAGCAGTTCCACCCAAAGCTAGTTCCGCCAAATGTGGAAGTGTGTTTTTAAGAGCTTTAATTCCGTGATTAAGTTGAGCGGCATATCCACTGAATTCCTGCCCAAGGGTTAGGGGAGTGGCGTCCATAAAATGGGTACGGCCAATTTTTACAACGCTTTTGAATTCCTCAGNTTTTTTTGAAAGCGTTTTTTGAAGTTGCTCAACGCCTGGAATTGTAGTTTCAATCAATTTTTTATAGGCAGCAATGTGCATTCCTGTTGGGAAAGTATCGTTTGAGGATTGCGATTTGTTTACATCATCATTCGGCTGAAGAGTTTTTTCTCCNTCTCCGATAGTTTTTCCAGCAAGTTGGTGTGCGCGGTTCGCAATTACTTCGTTCACATTCATATTGCTTTGTGTGCCACTTCCAGTTTGCCAAATTACTAGCGGAAACTGATCGTCGTGTTTTCCGTCCAAAATTTCATCGCACACTTTTGCAATCAAATCTCTTTTTTCTTCGGTAAGCACGCCAAGTTCACAATTAGTATATGCCGCTGCTTTTTTTAGATATGCAAAACCATATATTATTTCCAAAGGCATAGAAGCTTTTGGACCGATTTTAAAATTTTCAAAAGAACGCTCTGTTTGTGCGCCCCACAATTTATCGGCAGGTACTTTTACCTCGCCCATAGTGTCTTTCTCTATTCTGTATTGCATTGTGAAATGGTTTATTTTGAATTAATTGAACTTTTTTTTCAAAGCTTTTATTTTGATNCAAAGGTAGCGAAAAGCCAAAAGTTGTTCAACCCGCNCGGCTGTTTATTTGTTGTGAATAAATCAGGAATTTTTGTTGTTGTTTTACAAAAAAACCTTTTATCTTTGAACCATCATTTTAAAAACGCCACATCATGTTTACATTTGAACAATATTTAGGATTTCTTGCTTTTTTAATCATACTTACTATGGGTTTTTGGTTAATGATATTTTTAGTTAGCATTCTTCCATATTGGATAGGTGGCTCACTTTATGAGAATTGGAAAATGAAGCGTGAAGAAAAGAAAAAATTGAAATCGTAACTTCACAACTTACAGATATAAAAAAAAGGGAACCAAATTGGTTCCCTTTTTTTATTTGCAATTAATCTCGGTTTAACCTTCAAAACCACCTTCATCTTCGCCGCCATTTCTNTCAGNGCGCTGACGTTGTTTCTTTTGATTGAAACGATAGGTGAAGGTNAGTGTAACTTGGCGCTGTCTCCATTGAAATTCACTTTCACTGGTAAATGAATCTGTAGTAGTTAGGCTATTTCTTTTTCTACTGTTGAGCAAATCNCTAACATTTAATGCTAAAGTGCCGTTGTCGTTCATAATGTCTTTGCTCATTGCCATATCAATGGANAGAATGCCTTCAGATTCTGTTTGGGAATTGTTGGATGGGCCTCTGTAAAATGCGTTGGTTTGCCATTCAATTTTTGCGGGAAGTTTCACTTTACTGCTNAAACGCCCAAAATAACTAGTGTTTTCGGCACCGTAATCTATATTGTTATAGAACCCTTCTGTTTTGAAAAGAAAGTAGTTGAAACTTCCNTTCAGGTTAAGCCATTTGGTAGGATTATAAAGTAGCCCAAATTCAAAACCATANCGTTCGTTGGTGGAAAGGTTTATAGGAATAGTACGGATTACGGGAATTCCATTGCTGGTTACTTCTCCGGTTTCCTCTTGCACTCTTTCAAAAGCATCGGTTTCGTACTGATAATAGATAGAGGATGTTAAAGTAAGTTTTTTCCAACGCTTTAAATATCCCAAATCAAAAGCGCTTGCGTATGCAGGATCCAGGTCTGGATTTCCTTGGAATACATTAGCTTCACTTGCACGTGATGGAAAAGGATTGATGAACCAGTTTCGCGGTCTGTTTATACGTCTGTTGTAACCAAGTGTTATGTTTTCATTTTCCTTCAATTCATAGGTAAGNTTTACTGTTGGAAAAAGACCNGTGTAGTTTTTATCAAAATTTAANTCGAAAACAGTGTTGCCAGAAATATTTTCAGCATCAACTTTTCCCTTTAATTGAGTGTTTTCNAGACGAAGNCCTAATAGNAAAGAAAATTTCCCTAATTTATTTCCATATTGTGAATAAAAGGCGTGTACGTTTTCGTTATAGGTGAAAATATTTGAAATGCTATCATTTCTTATAAAATTTCCTGAAATACCATCTTCCTCAAATAAAGTATAGTCCGTAACAGATTCTTCAAAATTACCGCGATAGCCAGCTTCAAACTGTGCATTTTCACCTATGGGAAGTACATAATCTACTTGCGCTAAATATTCTTTCTGGTCTTCTTTTTGAATTATATCCTCTGCAGGCAGTGGATCAATGGTTGGAAAAATAAGTCTTTCCGTGATAAAGGATGTTTCGGTTTCCGTATCGTTCTCATATTGAAAATCGGNGGTAAGCTTGTGTCCGTTATCGTTAAATTCATTTACGTAATTCAATGATAATTGATAGGTTTCGTCATCTTCGCCTTCTTTCTCAATTCTCGTGATCTGTTGTTCAACGTTATTGTCGTTGTAGTTGAACGTATTGTTGNTAGTTTCNTCATTGCCATCTCCTTTGCGGTAAAAAGCGCTAGCCGTAACTGATGATCGGTCACTTAAAAAATATTCGATACCCAAGTTGGTATTGAAACCTTTTCCCATTCGGTCATANTTTCTATTTTCTATAACCTGGTCATATTTTGGATCAATTGTAATTGGGTTTCCAAGACTATCAATAGAAGTTCTGGAAAAATAATTATTGTTGAAAAAAGCTTTTCCGGGACTATTTCTATAATAAACCCCAGTTGTATTAAAAATATTGAACTTATCTGTTCTTAAGTTTATATTTCCTGAAGCATTACTATTAAGAGGAACGCCAATACTTGTGCTAAGTGANCCATTAAGGCCAAGCGTCTTTTCTTTTTTAAGAATGATATTTAAAATTCCNGCAGTTCCTTCGGCATCATAACGGGCGGAAGGCGATGTAATTACTTCAACTCTCTCAATAGCTTCGGCAGGAAGCTGTCGCAGTGCATCCGTAGAGCCAAAACCGGCAATTGCAGATGGTTTTCCGTTGATAAGTATTTTAACGTTATCATTTCCTCGTAATGCAATGGCACCATCAACATCTACTGTTACTGAAGGAACGTTGTTTAACGCATCACTAACGGTTGCGCCGCCTGCGGTAAGATCTTTACCAATGTTGTATATTTTTTTATCGAGTCTAATTTGCACCTCGGTTGTTTCGGCTCTAACAACAACTTCGTCTAGACTGGNGGCGTCCAAAGCTAATTTAACGGTTGGTAGGGTGGTGTTTTTGGTTAGGTTTTGGTTCGGGACCTCTTTGGTTTTATATGAAATAAATTCATATTTAACAGTATAAACCCCTGCCGGTAGATCAATATTGAATTTACCCTCTGTATCTGTAATTCCGCCAGTAACAACCTTGCCTTGCTTGTTTATGAATGATACTGTGGAATACTCTAATGGATAGTCTGTACCTTCTTCAAGAATAGTTCCTTTAACTGTAATTTGTTTTTTTTCAGGATTTTGAGCCACTACTATAACCGTGGCAAATATGAACAGAATAGAGAGAATAATTTTCATGTAATTTTTAGCAATTTTGACCCACGAAAATAGCCGTGGTTTAATTGGAAACTGCTAAATTTCTGTTAAATAAAAAAAACAAACCTATAAAATATCCAGCACCTTTTTTGGCGGTCTGCCAATTACTGCATGGGTGCCTTTAATGGCGATAGGGCGCTCTATCAGCTTTGGGTTTTGAACCATTATATCAATTATTTGTTCGTCGGTAAGATTTTTGTCTTTGTAGTTTTGTTTCCAATCAGC
>JGI24723J26617_10003159_pt1 | contig 12199 bp, 6 predicted proteins | sample Cruoilmetagenom6_FD_26617 | JGI IMG/M metagenome (IMG submission 26617) | reverse complement strand
TTGACAGCGCAGCAACTGGCAGTCCTTGGGACGATGGACTGTTATTTATGAACTAGTTGCAAAGCACTTTGTTTATTGATGGCATTGACAACAAAGCTAATTGGTAAGGCCTGAGTTTACTAGACACTTTTGTAGCTGCAGGGCTGCCCTAAGGGGCCCTACTGTTGGAGCCCCTGCCTTGCACCGCATCAGGGTTCGATACAAAGTCACCATGCAAACGACCAGAACACACTTTCGACTAAACATCACGAAATGGCACCCGCAAGAGATGCAGCTACGGGTTGGTTCAGGATTTTGTAGCTGCAGGGCTGCCCTAAGGGGCCCTACTGTTAGAGCCCCTGCCTTGCACCGCATCAATGTTCGACACAAAGTCACCATCCAAACAACCAGAACACACCTTTGACAAAATATCACGAACAGGCACCCGCAAGGGGTGCAGCTACGGGTTGGTTCAGGCTTTGTAGCTGCGAGGCTTGCCCTCGCCTTGCACCGCATCGGTGTTCGATACAAAGTCACCATGCAAACGACCAGAACACACTTTCGACTAAACATCACGAAATGGCACCCACAAGGGGTGCAGCTACAGTTTGGTTCAGGTTTTGTAACTGCGAGGCTGCCCTAAGGGGCCCTACTGTTGGAGCCCCTGCCATGCACCGCACCAATGTTCGACACAAAGTCATCATCCAAACAACCAGAACACACTTTCGACTAAACATCACGAATGGGCACCCGCAAGGGGTGCAGCTACGGGTTGGTTCAGGGTTTTGTAGCTGCAGGGCTGCCCTAAGGGGCCCTACTGTTGGAGCCCCTGCCTTGCACCGCATCGGTGTTCGATACAAAGTCATCATCCAAACGACCAGAACACCACTTTGACGAAACATCACGAACAGGCATCCGCAAGGGGTGCAGCTGCGGGTTGGTTCAGGCTTTGTAGCTGCGAGGCTGCCTTAAGGGGCCCTACTGTTGGTGCCCTCGCCTTGCACCGCATCGGTGTTCGATACAAAGTCATCATCCAAACGACCAGAACACACCTTTGACAAAATATCACGAATGGGCACCCGCAAGGGATGCAGCTACGGGTGGATTAAGGTTTTTGTAGAATTGTAGGGTGGGCTCTGCCCACCAATTAACAGGTGATATAAGTGTAGTTGAAACTCCAAATACAACATTTTGATATTAATGAAATCATCTGTAACTTTCCCAGGTGTTTTGTATGGCTTGTGGTAAGCAGAGGCTACCCTACCAACTCAAATTACAGTAATTTTTACCCTTGCTCACCGGTTAATTAGTAACACCGAGAGTGATTTTTTTGTGTGTTGCAAATTGCTAAGTTACCAACCGATGACCCTGTTCCAATCTGCTATTCTCTTGGATGATCCATTCGATTTTGTGCATCGAAATTTCATGACTTTTCAATCCCTTCCATTCCTTGTTTCAACCAATGTTGAGAAGACATGATACATTCAGGATTTTGTTTGTAACCACTTTGTGGCTTCAGCCTTTTGCTGTTGGATATGTTTTTCATGTGTTTTCAAAAACTGTTTTGTTCTAGGCAATTCCATCACTTCATCCAACATAGGTAAATGGTGGCCTTGCCAAAAACCTCTGGTATCACCCGCATTAAACTGTTGTTCAAATATAACAGCTGCAGCAACAGCATCACCTTCTACCGCATGAATCATTGCCTTTTTATAGGTATTCATTTGAGCTGGATTTTCATTGAGGTAATCTTTCAAATGTTGTAACAATGAATCTGCAAGTTGATGTTTACCTTGTTGCTGCCACATCCAAATCAACTGAATGGTGTTGTCATAATTTTCAGCATTAATTTCAAAACCTTCATGTGTATCTCCGGGGTACAAATCAAGTAATTCTGCTGTTGCAGCATCATAATTACCAATCAGCATCTGAAAGAAAGCCCATCTATCACGAAATTTAATGTTATCTGCTGAATTTTGAATATGTGCTTGAAATCGGCTGGCAGCCACTTTGTATTGTGATTGATACAAATCTATTTCAGTTTGAATATGTAACAAACCTTCTAAATTCGGAGCTTTTGTTGTGATTTCATTTGCTACCATTTGTGCTTCTTCCGGCATATCAAGATTCAACAGTAAATCAATCAATTCTGCTTGTCGGGAAAAGTTTCCTGGGTCCATGTCAACTGAGCGCATTTGCCATTTTAATGCTTCAACAAAGTTCCCTCGAGCTGCAAATATCGTTGCTTTACCATTTGGTCCTCCTGAATAATCAGGAAACATTTCTATGATTCGGTCAAACTGTTTCACGGCATCATCTAATTGATTATTTTCAATCAATTTATAACCGATATTGGATTGAATGACCGGTGATAATGGATTCAGTTCGGCCGCTTTTTGATACAGTTCCAATGACCTCTTCTTGTCACCAAGACGGTCTACCAAGTTCCCATACCAATGATAAGCTGTTGCATAATTTGGGTTCAGTTTAATGGCATATTCAAATTCTTCTTTAGCTTCTTTTAATTGCATTTTGTCATGCAAGTAATTGGCTTTACTGGTGTGTGCTTCTGCCAGCATAGGATCGAGTGACAATGCTTTTTGGATCAACGGATCACCTCGAAGATACATTTCTTTTGTGCCCAGGTTGCTGTAGTTATTTAACAAGTTCAATACATCTGCCTGACCCACATATGCCAAAGCATACTCAGGATCAAGTTGAGTGGCTTTTTCAAATAAAGCCAATGATTCTTCTAATGCTGTACTGCTGCGACTTAACATGCGCTGTCTTCCAGCCAAGTAGGCATAATACGCATCTAGGTTTTCTGTTTGGTTTTTATTAAGCGTTTGTACCTCTTGGTCAGTTAACTTCGCCCGTAAATTCTCAGCAATTTGTTCTGCAATTTCTGTTTGGATTTGAAAAATATTTTGAGCAGTCAATTCACGATCAAAAACTTGAGCCCACAGTTGATTTTCCGTATGTGCTTCAATCAGCTTAACATTCAACCTTACTTGATTACCTGCCCTTTGCACACCACCTTCAAGCACATGAGAAACATTTAATTCAGAAGCAATATCACTCACTGAACGACCTGAATCTTTATATGGCAATACCGAAGTTCTTGAAATCACTTTTAAAGCCGATATTCTGGAAAGCTGTGTAATCAAATCATCATGAATACCCACTGTGAATGGTTGATTCTCTATGGAGTTCGCTATGTTGGTAAAAGGTAAAACAGCCAGAGATTTATTTGTCGCTGTATTTTCTAATGGCTTTGTTCGGTTGCTTTTGTTAATTACGTCAGTGGATTGATTTGATGTTTCATTCACTGCTGGTTCATCGCTCCAATGTTGCCACAAACTCATGACACCAACCAGCACCAACACCACCATGGTTACATAGTCTAATTTTTTTGCTTTCTCGCGATCTTGACTTTCATTGACCTCAACATCCTTATCGCGTTTTATGCCATCAGGTGTTATTTCAAATGCCCAGGCAAAAAGAATGGTTGGAATCAGACCAAGTAACACCAATGCCAGCAACAATCGATTGGCACTGGCCTCCAACTCCAAAGCCTCAAAGACCACATCACCGACTTGTAACAACAGCCAACCAATCACCACATAGGCTGCAGTGACCCGAAATACATTACGACGTTTTAATTCTGCCAATAGACTCATACATTCATTTTATGTGTATTGCTGTTAAATTTTCAATCTTTACAGACTGCATTAAAATTCGCCATTCACAATGGTTCTTAAAATGCAATTAATTCAAGACCCAGTGCCTATTAGCAGTTGATGTTCATTAGCTTTTAACCAACTGTGATAAATCAGCAATGGAACTTGTCAGTAAGTTAACTTGAACCAATTGGGTCAAGCGATTGATTTTAATTTGCTCATCATCGGCATTAACCATCACATGCTCAAAATACTGATCCAGAGGTTCAGCCAATGATGCCAACAGTTCATATGCTTTGGCATATTCAAATTGTGTCACCAATTCACCCAATTGTGGTTCAATACCATTTAATTGTTTGTGTACAGCCTGCTCATAGTCAGATTCAAACAAATTGGTATCCACTTTGTTGGTAAAAATATCTACCGGTAAATTCACATTGGATTTTTTGGTGATGTTCAAGGCGCGTTTGTTGGCTTCAATCAAAGACTGAGCAAAGCCTTGCTGTTTAAATGCCTCTGTGGCTTTGACCCTTTGTTCAAAATCAACCAGATTTGCAGGTTTTTTAGCAATCACAGCATTGACCACATCGTGAGCAATTCCTCTAGACTGGTATTGGTTCTTCAACCTGTCATTGAAAAAATTCAACACTTCTTGCTTCATCACATCATCAACAGCCACCGGTAAATTGGCAAATGCTGTCCACATCAGTTCCTGGTGATTCAGTTGCAATTTTTGATCAATCAAAATATTGATGATGCCCAAGGTAGCTCTTCGCAAGGCAAATGGGTCTTTTGAACCTGATGGTTTTTTACCCACCGCGAAGATGCCACACAGGGTATCCATCTTGTCAGCAATTGAAAGCGCTTGTCCCAAAGTGGTTTCAGGTTGTTGGTCACCCACAAATTTGGGTAAATATTGATCACGAATGGCTTTGGAAACTTCCTCAGACTCACCTTGCGCAGCGGCATAATAACCACCCATTAAACCTTGTAAATCAGGAAATTCATCGACCATATCAGACATCAAATCAGATTTCATCAACTTTGCAGCTTGCTTGGCTTCACTGACATCAAACTTCAACTGAGGAGCCATCCATGCCATTAATTGAGCAATGCGGCTGGTCTTATCAGCAATGGTGCCCAAGGATTTTTCAAACACCATTTTTTCGAGTAAATGAATGTTGTCGGCCAAAGGTCTTGCTTTGTCTTTTTCCCAAAAAAATCGTGCATCTGCCAATCTTGGCGTGATGACTTTTTCAAAGCCTTTTTTCACCGCTGCAGGATTCTTTGAATCAATATTGGCCAAAGCCACAAAATAAGGCATTAATTCGCCCTCTTTGCTTTCCACAGAAAAATACTTCTGATGTTTTTCCATCGATGAAATCAAAGCTTCTTTGGGAACAGCTAAAAAATCTTCACTGAACTCACCCAATACCGCAACAGGCTTTTCAACAATGCTCGAAACTTCTGAAAGCAAGCTCCGCCCTATTTGTGCCATGCCATTTACGGCGGCAGCGGCCGTCTGTACTTGTTGTTTGATTAAAGCTTCCCTGGCCACTTGATCAACCATGATGTGTGCATCTTGTAATACTTGCACATAATCTTTTGCATGTGGGATGGTTACATATTCATTGTGGTGAAAACGGTGACCCAGGCTTTGATTAGCGGTGCTAAGTCCAAACATTTCCATCGGAATGATGTCACTGTCTTTAAGCAGCACCATCCAATGAACCGGCCGAATAAAGCTGTATTCATTGCTGCCCCAACGCATGGGTTTTGGAATAGGCAATTGCTTGATTGATTGTTGAATATAGTCAGGCAATACGGCTTCTATACTTTGACCTTTCTCCAACACTTCGTAACTCAGGTATTCACCTTTGTCAGTTTGCACCCGACTTAAATCTGTCACATCTACACCCACCGAACGGGCAAATCCCATAGCAGCAGGTTTGGCATTGCCTTCATCATCAAAAGCAGCCGACACTGCAGGTCCTCTTTTTTCAGTTTTTTTATCAGCCAATTGTTCGGTGATGCCATTCAATTGAAAAGCCAAACGACGCGGTGATGCATACCATCTGGAATCATCACCGTACTCAAAACCTTCATCCTGTAATTGTTTCGTTACACCTGTAAATAATGCCTCGGCCAATCCATACAGCGCTTTTGGTGGCAACTCTTCACAACCCAATTCAAATAATATATCAGCCATGATTATTTTTCCTCCTGAGGTAGGTTTTTGATTTGTTGACTTTTCAAGCCAGGAAAACCCAAAGCTTCACGCGATTGGTAATACATTTGCGCGACTTGTTTCGACATGTTCCTGACTTTCAAAATAAACTGTTGCCGCTCAGTGACACTGATGGCCTTGCGTGCATCCAACAAATTAAATAAATGTGAAGCTTTCAAGGCTTTTTCATAAGCTGGCAAAGGCAGTTTTTGTTCAATCAAAGTCAAACAAGCTTTTTCTGCTTCATTAAAATTCTCAAACAAAGTCGGTACATCAGCATGTTCAAAATTATACGCCGATTGCTCAACTTCATTTTGATGGTAGACATCACCGTATGTGACCGTACCATTTGGCGTCTCGGCCCAAATCAAATCATAGATGCTGTCTTTGTTTTGTAAATACATGGCCAAACGTTCCAAACCATAGGTAATCTCACCCATCACTGGCTTACATTCCAAACCACCTACTTGCTGAAAATAAGTAAATTGCGTCACTTCCATACCGTTTAACCACACTTCCCAGCCTAGGCCCCAAGCGCCTAAAGTCGGTGATTCCCAGTTGTCCTCTAAAAACCTGACATCATGTTCTAAAGTATCCACACCAATGGCNGCCAATGATTTTAAATACAGTTCTTGAATGTTTTTAGGTGATGGCTTTAGCACGACTTGAAATTGATAGTAATGTTGAAGCCTGTTAGGGTTTTCTCCATAACGTCCATCAGTGGGTCTGCGACAAGGTTGCACATAAGCACTGTTCCAGGGCTCAGGGCCAATTGAACGTAAAAAAGTGGCCGGATGAAAGGTACCAGCACCTACTTCCAAGTCCAACGGTTGGATGATTACGCAGCCGTGCGAAGCCCAAAACTCTTGTAGTTTAAGAATTAATTCCTGAAAAGTGAGGAAGTTATGTTTGTTATTGTCCATAGCCAAAACGCTGATTTCACAAAACATTGCATTATACTTGACCTGTCAGCAGAATCACCATGCTTCGAATGAAATTGCAAAATTTTTGTTGTTCTGTCGATGATTGAAGCCTTTTATTATGGAATCATTCGCCACTACATGACTTTTGTCTACTTTCATCAACCTAAGAGTTTGTTAAAATCATGTATTTTTATGACCCGAGGTAGAATCATGAGCTTTAAAAAGCACCTTCTTTTATTACTTGTCTTTGGCTTTGCTGTTAATGCACAAGATGCCATTACTTATCAAAAACCACCCAAAGAAATTCTTGAGTTGGTTGATATTGAAAGTGCACCATCTGTATTTGCTGATGCAAACAAAGAAAACATGCTGTTACTTTACCGAGACCAGTACAAATCAATCGCCGAGCTGTCCGAGAAAGAATTGCGTTTAGCTGGGTTGCGCATTAACCCTCAAACCAATATTGGTAGCCGCACCACCTACTTTAACAACATCAAACTACTCAACATCAACAGCAAAACTATCTACACCATAGATAAGCTACCGAAAGATGCGAGAATTTCCAACTTAAAATGGTCAAATGATCAGCATAAAATCGCATTCACTCACACCACCAAAACTGGAGTTGAGTTATGGTACGCAGATTTAGAGAGTAAAAAAGCAAAAAAACTGACTGAAGCACGGCTAAATGCCAACATGCGAGCAGTGGCGACATGGTTTAAAGATGACGAGGCACTGTTGGTAAAAATCTTACCAAGCAACAGAAAACCTTTAATCGATGCAGACAACACAGTTCCAACAGGCCCCACAGTTTCAAACAGTGATGGTTCAAAAGCACAAAACAGAACCTATCAAGACTTGTTAAAAAACCCCAATGATGAATTTAACTTTGAACAATTAGCACATTCAGAATTAGTTAAAGTCAGCTTAAATGGCAAGACCAAATTATGGCAACCCACAGCCATGTACAGCAGCATTGATTTTTCTCCTGATGGAAAATACGTTGCAGTGACACAAATAAAACGCCCGTTCTCATATTTAGTTCCCTACCATCGATTCCCTCAACAAACCGATATTTTTAAAGCCAACGGTAAATTAGTTACACATTTCAATCAAGTGCCTTTAACAGAAGAAATTCCCAAAGGTTTTATGTCAGTTCGAACAGGCAAAAGACAGCTACAATGGCGCGCAGACCAACCAGCAACCATGGTCTATGCCGAAGCATTGGACGCTGGAGATCCTGAAAACCAAGTACCGTATCGAGATGAAATTTTTCAGCTGAAAGCACCTTTCGATGGACAGCCAGAATCATTATTCAAAACCAAAGATCGTTTTTCTCAAATCATTTGGGGCAATAAAAATACTGCCATCTTCTATGATTATTGGTGGAATACAAGACAAATCCGTACTTCTTTGTTTGATCCTGCGGATGCTGAGAAAACACCAGTGGAATTAACTGTTCGCAATTATCAAGATGTTTACAGTGACCCAGGTAACTTTGTCACTACACGCAATGAATTGGGACAAGACGTGTTACTTATTGAAAAGCAAAAGACGTATTTAATCGGTGATGGCTACTCCGAAAAGGGCCAATTCCCATTTATAGATCAGTTTGACCTCAACAACAAAGAATCCAACAGACTGTATCAATCCACCTATACAGATCGCATTGAAAACTTGAGTGATGCCATTGATTTGGGCTCTGGAAAAGTACTGGTCAGGATTGAATCACCAACTGAGTTTCCCAATTATTACATTCGAGACTTTAAACAAGACACCTTAACGCAAATCACCAACTTTGAAAATCCCTTTGCATCAATCGCAGGAATTCATAAAGAAGAGATTAAATACCAGCGCAATGACGGCCTGGAGTTATCAGGTATCTTGTATTTACCCGCTGATTATGACTTTGAAACCAAGCCCAAACTACCAATGATTATGTGGGCTTATCCCAGAGAGTACAAAGATAAAAACAGCGCATCACAAAGTACCAACAACCCCAATGAATTCACCTACCCTTACTATGGTTCAATGATTTACTGGGTCACTCAAGGTTATGCAGTATTGGATGATGCCTCTTTCCCCATAGTAGGCGAAGGTAACGAAGAACCTAATGACACTTTTATCAGCCAGCTGGTAGCCAATGGTCGAGCAGCCATTGATGCCGTTGACCAAATGGGCTACATTGATCGAACCAGGGTTGGTGTGGCAGGTCATTCTTACGGTGCTTTTATGACAGCAAATCTACTCAGCCACTCTGATGATTTTGCAGCAGGTATTGCAAGAAGCGGTGCCTATAACCGAACATTGACACCCTTCGGTTTTCAAGCTGAAGAGCGCAGTTATTGGGAAGCTCCCGAAGTTTATTACAACATGTCACCCTTTATGCACGCTGATACCATGAACAAACCCTTACTGCTAATTCATGGTGAGGCAGATAATAATTCTGGAACCTACCCACTACAAACAGAACGTTATTTTAACGCCCTCAAGGGCTTGGGCGCGACAGCCAGAATGGTGATGCTACCCAAAGAAAGTCACGGTTACCGTGCCAAAGAATCGATATTACACGTGTTGTGGGAACAACATCAGTGGTTAGAAAAATATGTTAAAAATAAATAACCATGAATAAATGGTTATCCACCCCCAAGAAACCACTTGGGGGTGGATAACATGAGTTAACACAGCACTTAAATTCAATCGCTTATTTATTCGAATCCATCAGAAAATATCAAATCAATAAATGGGTCAAATCCATCTTTAAAAATTAAATCGATAACAACACCACCAACGACGCAATTGTAACAAACCAATGCAAAATCCTGCTGAGGACTGACTGAAGCATGTGGATTTAGAGCGTCACCTGAAATATGGCTGGCCATTACCTCAATATTAAAATCTTGACCATTGTGTTGGTCAGGTCTTAAAAAGACACCTTCCATATTATTCTTGGTATCAGCTGTACCACCAGTTGTTGAATATGCATCATTACCGAAATGATTACCCAAATAGGTTTGGCCGGCGCTAACGCTCAAATCCAAATCATTAACCCAACCAGGGTTGGTTCCACCTAAACCGGGACCTGGCGCATCGGTCCAAACCATCATCATTCGAACCGGTTTCAATGGATCTGATGCTTTTAAACTGACTTGCCAGCTCTGTCCTGTTTCAGTAAACACATGTTGTTGGTCAAAATAATACACGGGCACAACAGGCTTGACTACATTCTCTAAATTCACGCGTCCCCAACCCTGTTGTCTGTTTGGCGCATGGCTCAAGGTGTTGCCATCGGCATCAGTATTCCCCTCCAAATCATCTGTCACAGCAGTGAATGTGGCTTTAACCAAGGCAGGACTGGGGTTGACATTATGTTGATTTTTGTATTGTTCCCAAAACAGTGAAACCGAGCCAGTAATTACAGGAGAGGCCATTGATGTTCCACACATGGTTCCATAACCACTGCTGCTATTGGGTGCATCCGTACTGCATCCGGGCGCTACAATATGTGGCACCAAACGACCGTCACAAGCCGGGCCATGAGCACTGTTACTAGACACATTGAACACATTAGACAATTGAGCTAAATTGCCGCCTTGTGAACTGGTCGAGCCTACAGCAAATAAGTTCTTTGCTTCATCTGGCGAACCCAACGAAGAAGGCGAACATGAACCGAAACCATCCCCATTACCATTCATCACAGACCAAACTGCCAAAACAGGTTGATTACCAGGAACATCGGGATTAGCATCTCGACTGATCATATCCACTTCCATGGTAGGAATGTCATAACCTTGGGGCGAACCTGTAGGCCCCCAGGAATTATTGGTAAGCATCACACCACTAGTTGATGAATCCTTGTAGATAGAAAGCATACCACCGGCAACCATACTGCCAGGACCACCACCTAACAATGGCCCATATAACTGTTCCACAATGACAACACCAGGTGCCACGCCCAAGCCGCGGTTAAAACCCGCAGGATCCAGTGTTCCATTCACACCTGTGCCCCCAATAGCACCTGCCACATGTGTGCCATGAGGGTCGGTGGAATTACCACAACTGGAACCGGTACCTGTGCATGGGATGACATTGCTTAAATCAGGATGATTTTCGTAAATACCACCATCAACCACACCAACAATCACACCACTGCCATCAACACCGGCATCGTTTAACCAAGATTGATAACCGGGCACTGCATTCACACTGCCATCGTACTGATCGACGATGGTTTGTTGGCTCAACTCAGAACGAGCACCACCATCAGTATGTACTTGTTGCAAAGTCAAAACACCTGGCAATTGAGCAGCCGCATGGTATTGTTGACCATCCAACTTTAAATTAACCACTGAAAGTAATTGATTGAATCGGCTGTAAGAACTTATGGTTGCTCCTAATTGTCTGAGTTCATTTAAACTTGAGTTCAATTCACTAGTCAGTACCAAGGACATGCTAGGAATATCAGTAAGTGTTAGATTTCTGTTGGCTTCTTGAACTCGAAATGACGGATAAAAATAATGAGATTGTCTGACTACAGGTATTTGATTGATGGCATTCATTTGATTGTTGTTGGCCCAAACAATCCAGGAATATGGCGCCATGGGTGAAACCAGCACAACACCTTCATTTTTCAACTGAGTTAACCAGCTCGATTTTACAGGGCCATTAAATTGAATCAATTGAAAGTTACCATTTACTGAATTGCTTTGGTTGAACCATAGGTTATCAGGAACTGATTGAGTTTTAAAATCTATCAGCTCATTATCAACACGGTAATGAAACGGTTGCACCACTCGAACCACTGGATTTGATGACCTGGCGATTAAGCTACTTGCCAAAGCGCTTTCTTGTACCCATATAAAATTTTCATATTGGATGGCCATACCACCTAATGTATTGATAACTTCATTGCTTGGGTGATTAAAACGCAGCCAACTTGTATCATTAGCCCACAAAACTTGACTGAACAACAAACTCAGTATCGACAAACTCTTTAAATTCATAGCCCTTCTTTCAATTAAAATATTAATTGTAAACCATCTACATACTGAAAGCTGTTATCTGGTTCAACAAAAGCCATAACAAAAACAGTTCATTCAATTCTTTTTTCATTGTTTCATTTGTAATTCAAAGCAAATAAGCCAATAATACCGCTTGAGTTGGTCGGGCAATCGCGGGTTATTTTTTAACTCGAGGAAAGTCCGGGCTCCATAGGGCAAGGTGCCGGATAACGTCCGGGGGGCGCGAGCCTACGGCCAGTGCAGCAGAAAAGATACCGCCATTTTCGAATGGTAAGGGTGAAATGGTGCGGTAAGAGCGCACCGCGACTTTGGTAACAAAGGCGGCATGGTAAACCCCACCTGGAGCAAGATCAAATAGGGAAACTATAG
>JGI24723J26617_10003155_pt1 | contig 12206 bp, 8 predicted proteins | sample Cruoilmetagenom6_FD_26617 | JGI IMG/M metagenome (IMG submission 26617) | reverse complement strand
CCACTTGTTCCAGAGCAATATAGTACAGGATCATCTGGACAATTGTTTGGCAGAAATACCTTATATTTGGGGTAGTGATATCAAGGCCTTTCCCTAATGATCTTCAGTCATGGCCGAGGGTTGCCTGCTCATTTTTAGCTACCCTTCAAAAGCTTTTTCTCTTCCTCACCCACCCCAAAAACGCCCTGTCAGCCGACCGCAGCCTTGGGCGCCCAGACGCCACCCAAAACCCGCGCCACTCAGCTTCCAGCGCATAGACATCGGCACCCGGCACAAGCGCTCGCGCCGCATCCAGCGTTTCGACAGACAGCGGCGGTGCATCCGGCCCATCCAGCACGCTTGCGCGCGGGCTGACGTGGATGATGTCGCCGGGTTCTTCCACCAACACATAATCGGGCAGGCCGTCGGCGCGGATGATCTCGCGCAGCATGGCGCGAAACACCCGGCGCGGGCTGGCTGACCCTGATTTTTTCAACAGGGTTTCCAGTGACACCCGCCATTCCGGTTGCCGCCCACAATGTTTGCGCGCCAGTTCGTAGATGCGCCGTTCAAGGGGTTTGCGCAGGGAAAAATAGTCTCTATTCAAGGTTAAAACCGACTTTGATAGCACCGCGCGGTACAGCCAGTCTGACAGGGTAACTGACACAGATACCATCCGCCCATGGCGGGTTTTGCGCACAATTTCCCAGGCCTCTATCAAACCGAAGCCGGTTGTCACCTCATCTTCACCGGTCACGATATTGGTGGTGATGCGGGTGCCGGCAAGGCGCTCAAACGCGTCCCGCAAGCGGCGATAACTGTCGCCCGAAGTTTCCCGGTTGGTGGCCAGCAGCAGATCATGGGCCGTCAGGGTCAGCACCCGGGATGTAGCGCGCCCGGCATTGATTGCGGCCATCAGCTGGCTGATACAGAAAATCAGGATGTCGGCGTCAAAGATCGTCGCGCGGCCCTTCACGCTTGGGGTGATGGTAATCTCGGATCCATTGTGTTCATAAGACAGAATGCGCCGGTCAGGCCGCGTCGACAGGGAAAAAACCGGGTGCTCCATCGATGCAAGATCATGTTTGGGAACGGCTGCTAGAAAATCGCACACGAAAAAATCCCGTGTCCGCCCAATAGGGCCAAGCCCCCTGCCCTCACCCAGAATCGCGCTCACCGCGACGATCCTTTTCTGTTAAACATGCCTGATCGACCCCTTTGAGGGATTCGTTGTTTCATTGACACCTTGGTAGTTATCCACAGCTGATCCGTCCAGCCCGGCATCGGGGGATCAGAGTCAGTTGAACGTGGGATCAGAGTCGCTTTATCGTGGGTTCGGAATCACCCATGCCTGAAAATACATCCCCGTATCCCAGCAAAATAAGGCTGATCGAAAGATTACTGTTGCCCTGTAACTGATAAATAACCAATAAATAACTAAGCTTTTTTTCTTTTCGCGTTCCCGAAGCCCGGAATTGCATCGAAAACCAGCCAAATTCCTTAGAATATTCAACGGTTGTTCGCGGGTTCTTCCCATGTGACATGTTTCATGGTACTTTGCCCAAAACATATAACATCGAGGGCATCATGAGCAGTGAAGACCTTCCGCCATATTTTAATATTTCGCCTGACAAGGCGCTGAATGCTTTGGATCAGCCGACCGAAACTGACGGGTTTGCAAATATTGCTGCGGCCTGTCAACGGGGGCGTGATGATCTGGCCGGGCGGGGTATGGATGAAACGGGGCACAAACAGTTGCGCCAGTTTTCCACCTGGGAAATCACCAAATACCTGATCCCTGTCGCCCCGGCCCATTTTCGCCGCGTGTTACGCCAACACCCCGATCTGCCGCAGGGGCGCAGCGAAACCGAAGGCGGGGCCAGATGGTTTACGCTGGACGAAGTGTTGCGCCTGCGCGCCCATTTTGGCGCCGAAGGATCAAAGGCGAAAGAATACCTACCTTACCGCCCCCGCGATTTACCCGCCAAAATCGTCGCTGTGGCCAATTTTAAGGGTGGGGTCGGAAAAACCAGCACCTGCGCCCACCTGGCCATGTCAGCGGCTCTGGATGGCTATAAGGTGCTGATGGTGGATCTGGACAGCCAGGGATCGATGACCTCGATCTTTGGCGGCAAGGTGGATGACGAATGGGGCACGGTATTTCCGCTGCTGGCGCGCCATTACGCCCAGACTTTGCAGGCTGACAACCAGCGCCGGCTGGATCGCGGTGATGCCCCCCTGCCCCTTGATGATACGCTGGCTGAGGCGCTGAAGATCAAAGCACGCGACGTGATCCGCCCGACCCACTGGCCCAACATCGATCTGATCGGTGCCCAGCTGAACCTTTACTGGTCAGAATTCCAGATACCCGTGTGGCGCATGCAATCGCGNGGCTGGAAGCTCTGGGATGCACTGACAGACGTGTTACAGGGCGACGGGGTGCTTGATGACTATGACATCGTGTTTCTGGATACNCCCCCTGCCCTTGGCTACCTCACGATCAACGGGCTGTCGGCGGCGGATATCCTGCTGGTGCCACTGGGTGCGTCGTTTCTGGAATTTGATTCAACGGGGCGGTTTTTTGATATGCTGCATTCAACCTTTGCCTCGATCGAGGAAGGTGAAAATACCGCTGCCCGCGCGTTAGGGCGCCCGGAAATGGCCTTTGAATGGGATGCGGTGCGCGCGGTTGTCACCCGCTATGATGCCAGTCAACAGGCGGAAATGGCGGGTCTGATACAGGCCTATCTGGGTAAAACCCTGTCGCCCTATCGTCAGGANTTTACCGCGCTGATCGGGCAGGCGGGTGAAAGCGTGAATGGNATTTACGAAGCCGACTACCGCGATTTTAACCGCGAAACATATGCCCGCGGGCGTGCCACATTTGATGAAACCTACGCGGCGTTTAAAGAACTGCTATTGGGGGTCTGGCGGCGTGATGAATTGGCGGCCGGGCAGGGGGGCACCCTGCCAATTGGGGATGTTGCATGACCCCTCAAGCCCAGCATACGTTGCTAAATTCCGGAATTNCTCAGAAAAAAAGTTTATTTTTCAATGCCTTACTTGAAGTGGTTTCGCATGCGAAAATCACCTGCGCACGGGGCACAAACCAACCCGTAACAAAACCCGGTTTATGAGGCTGGCAAAGGAGATCTGAGATATGGCAAAACGCAAACGCCTGACCCCGGCCGAAGTGAAAGCACTGGAACCGGGAACCACCCCTGCCCCGGAAACCAAATCCATCCCCAGCTACCCCTTGGGGGTGCAGCCGGTGGCAACACGCCGCCCTCCAATTGCGCAGGTGGCTGGCGATGCCGCGGCGCAGGCAGCACTTGATGAGGTTGCTGATGAATTGCATGCGGCCAAGGCCGAAGGGCGGATGGTGCAATCCATCGCGCTGAACAGGATCGACGTGGATCATCTGGTGCGCGACCGGCTGGTCAATGACGCCGATGAAATGAGCGCACTGAAGGCCAGCCTGATCGCGCGCGGCCAACAAACCCCGATTGAGGTGGTTGAGGTGGGGCAGGGCCGGTACGGATTGATTTCGGGGTGGCGACGCCTGGCCGCTCTGAAAGACCTTCACAGGGAAACCGGCGAAGGACAGTTTTCGCAAATACAGGCTCTAATCCGCCAAATAGACACTACTTCTGATGCATATATTGCGATGGTCGAGGAAAATGAGATCCGCGCCGACCTGTCGTTTTATGAACGCGCCCGGCTGGCATCCGAAGCCGTGCGCCTTGGCTTGTATCCAAATACCAATGCCGCCGTGCAGGCGCTGTTCGTACGCGCGAGTGCGGCCAAGCGATCAAAGGTCGGATCTTTTGTGGTGGTGCATGACGCCCTTGGGGATGCTTTACGCTTTCCCGCTGCCATTCCTGAACGGTTAGGGCTGGCGCTGGCAGGGGCATTGCAGGGCGAGCGCGGGTTTGGCACGCGTTTACGGGACGCATTGCGCAAAACCCCACCTGAAAGCGCCGCAGCCGAGCGCACCACGCTGGAACGGGCCTTGCGCAAGGCAACACCCGCAAAGCCGCCTCAGGGTGACGAGGTGGCGGCAGGTGTGTTCCTGCAGGCCGGGCGGGGTAGGGTGGTGCTTTCTGGTAAGGGTGTAACAGAAAGATTGGCCGGGCAGTTGAAAACCTGGCTGACCAACCTGGAATAGTTATGGGTCGGTTTCGTTTTGGTTAGAGATGGGGGCAGGGCCGTCTGAAGGGTACCTTGCTAATTGGTTTGGGCGGTTTCCACCACAGCGCTGCCCAGACCCAGAGCGACGTTCAGTGCTATATGATCCCTGGCGAGCTGACGGCGGGCTTGTGCAAGTCTGGCGCGCGAACTGGTCACCGACCGTTCGCGATCAAGTAGATCCAGAATAGTGGCGTTGCCGCGCCCGCCCAGAAGTTGGCGGGACAAAGACAGGGATTCCTCGTTAAGGGCCAGAACTTTGCGCGCCTCAGCGACAGTGGCATGTGATCCGTTTACCGCGACAAGGGCGGTTTCCACTTCTTCAACGGCGGCCAGAACCCGGGATCGCCATTCCAGAAACGCCTGCTTTGCCCGGGATTGCTGTGCATCAACAGCGGCCTTAAGTGACCCTTGGGCAAATATGGGAATATTCAGCCCGGCGGCATACAGACCGCTTTGTGAAAGATCCCCGCTGAGTGGATGGCTTATCTTGCCACTCAGACTCAGGCTGGGATAGCGGGCGGCTTCAGCTGCGCCTGTTTCTGATACGGCAGCGGCATAGAGGCGTTCTGCCTGGCGAATATCCGGTCTGGTCCTGATCAGATCAGCCGGTATGCCGGCGCTGGAAATAGCCGTTGGCTGGGGCTGGCTGCCTGAGCCAGGCACTGGCGCACCCTCAGAACCGGCAGGTGTGCCTACAAGAGTTGATAACCTGTTGCGTTGCCGCGCTATTTCCGTCGTCAGTGGGGGAATTTCTGCCCGGGCTTCGGCAAGCAGTGCCTGCGCCCTGATCTGATCAAGGCGGGTTGCTTCGCCGCTTTCAAGTAGTGTTGTGATATCGCGCAGTGTTTTTCGCCGCGATCTGATATCTTTATTTTTATGGGTAAGGCTTGCCTGCTGGAACCTGAGATCTACATAGGCGTTGGCAACACCCGACAGGATAACCAAACGCGCGTTTTGTGCCCCGTATGCGGCCGCATCGGCCCGGGCGCGGGCTGCTTCCGCCCGCTTTCGCTTTCCGCCGAACAAATCGATCAGAAAAGTTGCAGAGGCCTGTGTGCCATCCGCACCGTTCGTATCACTTATCGCCTCGACACGCCCACTGAGATCTGTTGCCGGCGCGGTGGCGCGCGCGGTGGCATACGCTTCTTTGACGCGCTCGCGTGCTTGTGCAAGGTCCAGATTCTGAGAAAATGCCTGTTCTACGATCTGGCTAAGTGCCGGATCCTTAAAGCTTTCCCACCATGTTGCGGTAAATTTTGGATCCGATCGGACCGGGGCAGTTATGGAATAGCTGGCAGGTAGTCGTGTGGTCGGTGGAACGTATTCGGGACTAAGAAGGCATCCAGACAGAATGACGCTCCCGGAAGACAATAGAAAATACCGCGCCAAAGCGCGTGTCTTTAATACAGGGGGCATAATTTTCTGCTCCGAACTATTTCTGCCTCAGCGGGCTGCCTTTTGTATGCAGTCCCGACAGGTGTGGTCGCTTTGAAATGTGGCAGAAATGTGGCAAAAGGCCTGTATGCGGGCACGCAGCAGGGGATATGTATTGTTTGTGCCACGCTCGTTTTGCGGTGCTGCTGCACCTCAGAAGTTTAGGAAATTGCCTGTTTATTCTCTAAACGCCCGAAAGAAATAATCCGTGAGCGGCTTTGTAAGATAGGCAAGCGGCGTCCTGTCATCCTTTTTAAAGAAGACTTCAACCGGCATTCCCGGCAACAAGACCTGATCCCCAAGCTTTTCAAGTTCTTCCTTCTGCGGCAGGACTTCGGCCGAGAAATAGTTGAGACCGGTTGCTTCATCGACAAGGGTATCGGCGGATAATTTTGTAATAAATCCAGTTATTACGGGGGTTTGGCGTTGGTCAAAGGCAGAAAACCGCAACGATGCTTCCTGACCGATTGAAACTTCGTCAATATTGTTTGGTTCAATACGGGCCGTGATGATCAGCGGTTCATCCTGTGGCACGATATACATGATCGGGCCGGCAGGCTGTATGACTGACTGAAGCGCGAAAACCGTTGATCCAAAGATAATTCCCCCGATCGGCGCTCTTACTTCAAGCCGTGACAGGGTGTCGATGAGGGCGAGCCGGCGTTCGACCAGTTCTATCTGGCGAAACTCCAGATCCCGTATTGTAGAAACGGCTTCTTCACGGCTTTGGGTGGCCAGTTGCAGCAAGGCAATCCTGTTTGCAGCAATCTGGCCGCGCAGCTCAGCTATCTCGGCCTCCAGCCGGCCAATTTCACCCAGAAAACCAGCCTGTTCGCGCTGCAGTTCAAGGACACGCGACGCCTGAGTGAGCCCGCTGTCAAGAAGGGTTTGCTGATCGGCAAGTTCATCAGCGATCAGATCCCGCTGAATTTGCAGGGCATCCAACTGCGCCCTGACACCTTTTATCCGGTTCTCAATCTGGGCAATCTGTTCGGCCAGTTGTTCTGCTTCTTGTTGTAACGATTCTCGGCGGGCATGGAACAGGGCCCGTTCACCCTGTAGCCGGTCACGGATATTACTGTCTTGCAGCTGCGCCAGTGCTTCCAGTTCAGGGTCAAAATGGATTTTGTCACGACCGTCTTTTTCTGCGCTCAGCCGGGCAAGCCTGGCGCGGATTTCCAAAAGCTGCCCCTCGACGATCGCAAGCTCTGACTGCTGGCGTACCCCTGACAGACGGATAAGTATTTCCCCGGCTTTTACGACATCCCCGTCTTTTGCAAGAATTTCCCCGACAACGCCCCCTTCGGGGTGCTGAATAACCTGACGATTTGTTTCCACCTGAATCATACCGGCCGATACAACGGCACCGGATATTTTTGTCAGAATGCTCCAGCTGCCCAAGCCGCCAAAAAGCAGAACAATCGCCAGTATGCCTATGGAAAGCGGTATTCTGGCGCTCCATTGATCTGCCTGTTTTGGTGCTACCGGATTTTTCATGGGCGTTTCCCTGGCCGGAGCGTTTTGCGCACGTCTTTGGAATTTTTAAGCACAGCTTCCAGCACTTCATCCCTTGGCCCAAGAGCAGTCATTGCCCCTTTCTCAATTACCATCAAAAAATCACATTCCGAGATAGCGCTTGGCCGGTGAGTCATGATGATGGCAGATTTGCTGGCGGCCTTAAGTTCGCGCACGGCCTTGTTCAGCGCTTCGGAACCATCTGAATCCAGGGCGGAGTTGGGTTCGTCAAGAATAAGAATAGCCGGATCACCATAAAGCGCGCGTGCCAGAGCCACACGCTGTTTCTGGCCACCGGAAAGCTGGCTTTCATTGGCCGCCAAAAAGGTATCATATCCTTTTGGAAGGCCAGTAATCAGATCGTGAGCGTTTGATTTTTTTGCCGCGGTGATTACAGATTTTGCGTCAGGGGTGCTTGACATTCGGGCGATATTTTCGGCGACAGTTCCATTAAACAACATAACATTTTGCGGTAGATATCCAATATATTCGCCAAGTTCGTGACGATTATATTGATCCAGCGTGGCCCCGGCCAAACGAATTTCCCCCGCTGCGGGCGGCCAAAGGCCAAGCAGGGCTTTGGCCAGCGTTGATTTGCCAGAACCACTTGCCCCGATAATGCCCAGGGCCTGCCCGGGTTTCAGATCAAACGAGATATTACGCAGGTTTGGGGTACGGCTTCCCGGGGGAATAATGCTAAGGCCCTTTACCGTCATCGTCGCATGCGGAGTGGGCAGGGGGGTATGTTCAGTTTCCGGGGGCGTTGTTGCAAGAAACTGTTCCAGAGCTTTCCAGCCTCCACGGGCGCGCTGGAAGACAGGCCATTGGGCCAGCGCCTGATCGACAGGGGCCAGGGCACGGCCCAGAATGATTGACGAGGCAATCATGACGCCGGGTGTGACTTCACCCTTCAAAACAAGATAGGCCCCGATTGCCAGCATAGCCGATTGTAAAAACAGCCGGAATGATTTGCTGAATGTGGTAAAACTTCCGGTCCAGTCGCTGGCAGCGATCGACTGGCTCAGGGCTGAGAGACGTTGTTGCAGCCAGCGACTGCTTACGTTTTTCTGCATACCCTGTGACATTACCAGTTCGCTGTTTAGCCGNGCCTGTTCCGCAAGGGTGTCGGCGGCCAGTGTAATTGACTGGGCGTTTCGCGTCTTTTTAAATGTAAGGATCTGGTTAAGCACGGTCAGAAGGATCAGGAAACCACCCCCGGCAACAGCCGCCCAGCCCAGAAGCGGGTGGAAAGTAAAGATGATCGCAATGAAAAGAGGTGTCCAAGGCATATCCATCAAAGCAAGAAGCACCGGAGATGAGAAAAATTGTTGAATGGATTCAAGATCCCGAAGGGCAGGGGAAGCCGCCGCGCGTTCTGTGGGCAAGAGGGCCCGTTTCAGGGTGGCGTCAAAAACCCGCCTGTTCAGCGTGGCTTGGAACTGCGCCCCAACGCGGGCCAGTATCCGGCCTCGTGCAAAATCCAGTAACCCCATCAAAAGGAACAGCCCCGAAACAAGCACAAAGAGGGCCGCCAGGGTTTCTTCTGATCTTGAACTTAGGACCCTGTCATAGACCTGCAGCATGAACAGCGGTCCGGTCAGCATCAACAGGTTGAAAAAGAAGCTGAAAATAAATGCGAAAACTATATAGCGGCGCCCGTTTAGGATCGCGTTGCGCATTTCCTGATTGTCATTCAAAGCTGTGGAACTCCTGGGGAACCGCCAATTTGCAATAGCACGTAAGTTATGCGCCTTGGAGGTTCTTATGTCAGAGCAATGAAAATAACAGAAGGGTTAAGTCATGTGATGGTTTGTATAAAATCCAAATATACGGGTCGTCAGAATATGGGCCACGCAAACAGGTAGAGTGTAAGACCTTTCAGATCTNGCCAGNCCCACCCGGCACAAATCTGGGCAAAGGTTTCATCACCCCTTTCAGCATTTCATTCAAGCGCGCNCCNGCCTGNGCATCGGTTTCACCTTTTGCAATCAATGTTGTCAGTCGCACCAGGGCCCCGTCGGTGCGTCCNGTGGTGATGCCATCAACCAACAGATAAAACTTGGCNGCAAAATCCCAGGCGACTTTGCGCTCTTTCTGTTCAAACCAGTAATAGACCATCATCCGGGTTTCTCCCTTCTGGATAATAGCGCGGTTGATGTTGAACGGTGTGTTCCAGCCCACAGTTTGGGCGATGTCAGAACGTTCCAGCCAGGCGATTTCCCAACCGGAACCGGGCAGACAGATTTCCGGCGAATGCACACCGCCCTGGCTTTGATCCGCATACCAGGCAATAAACAATCCGACATTCGCCGCCGCCCCCGGTTTGGTCAGATCAATCTGGTGGTAATCATCAGCACCAAGCGCCAGTTCCACGCCCGGTGCCAAAAGTTGCGGAGCACCAATTTGTTGCCACTCGCCAATATGGCGCGGGAACAGGGTGAAGCTTTCGCGCTCAATCGGGGCCAACTGACGGTCTGGAATTATCTGCCAGGACAGTGCCGCTGCCAACATCAGCCCCGCCGCCAATATCATCGCGCCCGAAACCTGCACAAGGCGCAGGCGCAGAGCCTGGNTGCCCAGNCCGTCAAAATCCAGATCCAGGCTTTCTGCCAGCCCCATCCTGACCGGATGGAAAAACAGCATGATGCGGGCCAAGCCAAACAACAATGCGATGCAGAAAATGAAAACCACCCAGCCCTCAAAGAAATGGCTGAAGCCTTCGACGCTTTCTATTCCGTAGCGGTTTACCAGCACCCCGGCGACGGCGATACGAACTGAATTCATCAGGACTGTAATGGGTGCAGCTGATATCAGCAGCACCGCCTTGTGCCAGATTGGCCCCTTATAGAGCACGGCAAAAATGTAGGAAAAACTGAGGATCGGAAACAGGTAACGCAGGCCCGAACAGGCCTCGGCCACATGCAGCTTAAAGACCCCGAAATCAATGATGTTGCCATCCAGAAAAACCGGGACATTCAGCAACTGCAGAAATACCACCCCCAGTTCAGAGGAGATAAACTGCAGGAAGGTGGACAGCTTGTAATAGACCACGTCTGGCAGCGGCAACATATAAACCAGATGCAACACCGGCGGCCAGAACTGGCGGCCCTGTTTCCAGCCAAAGCTGATAAGCAGGATACCACCCACCCAAAGGATCAATGCGTAGGCGACAATATCAGAGATGTTGGAAAGTCGCCCAAGGCTGCCCAGCAGCAGCGCCAACAACAACACCGTGACCCCGACCCATCTGTTCAGGACCGGCCCGGTTTCTATGGGTACGTTCTTGAGTTGACGCAGAAACAACAGGCCGGACAAAACCGGGATCAGCGGGCCGTGGCTGTATTCCGGTAACTGCCAGGCGATGAACAGCGCCCCAAACCCGTCGGCAAAAAACAGAACTGCCCCAAGCGTTGCAGCCAGCAACAAAAGCGGGCCATAATACCCCGGAGAGACAGAAAGCTGGGCTGTTTTTGAAGCAGAATTATTCACTGACGCTATATTCCAATACCAGCCAAAATCAAAACAGCACCAAGATCGTATGCAACTATAGCCTGGCGCGGAAGAACGCAGCTACAAATTTCTGTGTGCAGGCAGGCTATTTCGGCAAGTTTCCGGGATGACGGTAGTGTTTATTGAATTTTCGGTGGCGATAAGCGTTGAGACATCAGCGCCGGATTGTATCGTGTTTATCGCCAATGTGCCCAGATGCAGGCTTCCGGTGTCTATCAGGATACAACCCCGTTTCATGTGATGGGGGCCGAGCGCCGGGACGCCGCGGATATGCCACAGCCCTTTGCCGGATCCTGATATCGTACTCGGGGTTGAGTTTTGTGTATGCGCGGTGTCGGTTTTAATTGAATCCCTACCCAGAGAGTCTGCATCAGAAGGGGTAATTAAAACATTTCCACCTTGCCAGAACCGGGGAAGGTTTTGCAGCCATGAGATTGTGCTTTGCGGGATATTATTGATGAGGCTGTTGCGTAGCGTCAACAGGCCGTCTGCTGTCAGCAGCCCCCTAGGCCATTCAAGACCAAAACTTTCGAGCACCTGTCGCCCGCCGCTTGCGAGCCATGGCTGACCATGAGTGAGAGGATTATTCAGAAAACTCAAAAACCTCTGTTCCTGTACTCCGCGCAGGCAAAAAACATCGTCAGGAAACTCTTTGTCCGCGGCCCTGATCCATTCCAGCACATCGGCTGAACCAGCACCGTAACCTATGTAATTTCCGGTAAATACAAGGCAGGATTTGCCAGCAGTCTTATCGCCGGTCTTTTTGCAACGCTCAGTAAGAAGCGAGCGCAACAAATCAGCCCGGCCATGAACATTGCCAATAAGATGCAACGGTTTCTGCGGGCTTGGCCAGTTTGCCGGACCAGTTGTATTTTCAACGGGTGCAACATGTGTGTGCCTGTGATTTTTCGGGAAGAATTTGAATTCGTCCGCCAGACTGAATGACATTGTGCTTCCCACCGCCGGGCTTCCTGAATTATTCGGCGATGCCCCGGGGTTTTGTAAACCGGGTTTGCCTTTGCAATAAATTATATTGGTCGCTGGAAGAGCCCACTCCCTTAGTCCAGCTACCAATAATGTTATTGTGCTAAGAAATAATTCACAAGTGCACAGGTGGCCCAAAGGCCGTTATCTTCCTAATCAGCTATTCCAAACGGATCGGGTTTTTCGCTGCGATGACCAAGAACCCAGTCATAGACTTCACAAATTTGTTCGGCTTTGCGTTCCCAGGTGAATTTTTCCTCGATCCACTGGCGCCCTCGCTTTCGCATTTCAAGCAATTGCTCTGGGTCGGCCACAATTTCACAAAGTGTTGCCCGGAGGTTTTCAACAAGNTCNTCNCGGGTGGTGACGGGCAGTTTGAAACCCAGCCCGTCGATAACATTTTCCCCCGGGCCGCCATAGTCCACAATCACCGGCACAAGGCCAATTGCCATNGTTTCCAGAATTGAGGTGCCCCCAAATTCACGAACACTGGGAAAGGCAAAAATGTCGGAATTCGCAGCAATAGTCTGCAACTTTGTATGTAATACCCAGCCTTTCAGGTGTACGGCATGTCCAACCTTTTCCCTGATGAT
>JGI24723J26617_10003148_pt1 | contig 12216 bp, 8 predicted proteins | sample Cruoilmetagenom6_FD_26617 | JGI IMG/M metagenome (IMG submission 26617) | reverse complement strand
GTGTCTGATTTAAAAGTATAACCTCTTTTTATTAATTCCTTTTTTAAGGATTCATAATTTTCGATAATCCCATTATGAATAATAACAAGATTACCTGAATTTGAATAATGTGGATGTGAATTAACGTCATTTGGGACACCATGTGTAGCCCAACGTGTATGACCAATACCTAAGGTGCCATTAGTTGGTATTTCTTTTTCAAGCTTATCCTCAAGATCGGCGACTTTACCTTTGGTTTTTGATAATTTAATGTCATTTCCATCAAATAGAGCAATTCCTGCGCTATCATAGCCTCTGTATTCTAATCGNTTAAGACCTTTAAGNATAATAGGGTAAGCTTCACGATGACCAATGTATCCAACAATTCCGCACATATGTAATTTTTAATTATTTGGTTCAGTATAAAAGATTTCCAAATATAATTTTTTTTCTTCGTCCAGAGTGTTATTTCCAAAAAGAACTGTTCCTCTTTGAGTAATTATTGAACTAACAGGAACTTTATCATTAGAATCACTTAGGTTTAAGACATCAAATTGTGAGATATTGCTTTCTAAGTTGACATTGCCAGACACCGCTAAACCAAGGTTAACATTAGTAGAATCTCTAATTAATAGATTATTAATGTGTTCTGTGATCCTAATTTTGTATTTAACACCTTTTTGAGCATCAGTATCCTCGCGTTGTAATCTGCCTAAATGATTTGTTTTCGAATCAATTGGAGAGGTTGTATTTGCTGTATCATAATAATAATCAACTATAGGAGTATTATTATTCATATCGTACAAATAAATACGATCTGGCTCTTCAGCAAGACTGGCAACACTAGGTTGATCTACATAAAAAACAAGATTAGCTTCATTTACTAGTTTTTTGCTTTTGATGAATTTACCGTCTTCATCCATTTCAACAAATTCATTTTTGAAAGATTCAAAATTATTGAATAAAATATCATCATCAATGTCTTCACCATTAAATAGTTTTACCACAGCGATTGAACCTTCACCTCCTTTTAGGTATAATTTTTCATCACCCATGGTTTCATCACCATTAGGGAATACAAAATCATTAGATAGAAAATTAGCTTGATTTCCAGTAAAGTTTAAAACAAAGGTCGCTTGAACAGGGTCATTACTACTAGTTGTGCTGTCTTTTGTATAATACAATGTAATACTTGCATTGGTACTCGCTAAGTTTAATAAAGACATAGAGCCTGAGCCATTTGTGTCTTCTACTTTAAAGTAAAGGCCTCTGAAATAATCATTAAAATTATTAACATTGCTTAGTTCAGGTTGACCTGATTTTGCAATGATCTTGTTATTCCAATAACTTAAATCTTCAGTCCAATAATCNATATTTGGAGTATCGGTAAATGAGATTCTTAGAGCAGGAGCAGAATACCCTGTAATTTCACCATCTGCATCTTTTAATTGTATTTGACTATCGCTAGGGATAAAGTCGTCGTTTTGATATAAAAGTGTTCCTTCAAGTTGCGCATCTCCAATTGGGCTTGTGCCAGTNGTTTGGTTTGAATAATAAGCTTGAGCATCATTAATACTTGACGTTGGGTCAAAATCTCTTAAAAAATAATTGCTTTCATAAATAGAAAGTTTCATTGATGAATTTCCGAAAACTGAATCTAATTCATAAGTTGTTACACCACCTGATGAGATTTCTATTGGAGTACTAAAGTAAGGAATACTTAGTACCACTGAATCTAGGACAACATTTGTTCCGAAGTCAGGATCAAGTAAAGCGGGTCTTAATTGTGATACTATATTACCAGTAGTTTGCCCATAAATAGGATCATTATATATGCCTAATAAATTAACAGGAAGGGAATTTGTTTGAACAGCAGGTAAAGGTTTAGTGTAGGCAATAACGTCAAAGTCTCTTGACGAAGTGTCAAAATTTGTAGCATTGTCATTATTGACAATATCAGANTCAATTGTAGCGAAATCTTTATCACAAGCAATAAATAAGCTTGTTAATATTGTCAGGACAGCTAAATTTCTTAGGGCAATTGTCTTATTTTTCATGTATAGTTTTAACTAATTTAGTACTTTAGTGTTGTAAAATTCTGTGTATGGTTCTGCGAATTCTTCAATAGGAAAATACTCCAAAACAGGTTTTTCACAAGCGTCTAAATGGTCTTCAAGATCTTTAGGTAAATCANTTGAGCCTTTAATTAAAGCATCAGAATGATCTATTGCAATTTTCATTAGATTNCTATAATTAGGTGTGTCAAGTAATTTAATACTAGCTTCATCAATATTATCAAACTTCACTTTATTAACCATTTCTTTATCTAACGTTCCTTCAAAGCTTTGATTGTATATAGAGGTCACAATTTTACTTTCTGTAAATAAAGGTTCGTCTTTATAAAACTCTTTTAGGTATAAAGGTAATAACGACGCTAGCCATCCATTAACATGAATAATGTCTGGCGACCAGTTTAATTTTTTCACGGTTTCAATAACACCTTTGGCGAAAAATATAGCACGTTCATCATTATCTGGGAACAGCTTGCCATTTTCATCAGTAAGTGTAGCTTTTCGTTTGAAGTATTCTTCATTATCAATAAAGTAGACTTGAATTCTTTCTTTTGGAATTGAAGCTACCTTAATAATTAATGGCATATCTAAATCATTAATTACAAGATTAATTCCAGATAACCTGATTACTTCATGCAATTGATGTCTTCTTTCATTTATATTTCCGTAACGAGGCATAAATATTCGTATTTGTCCTCCTTGTTTGTTTACCATTTTAGGAGCTTCAAATGACATTGAAGAAATCTCTGTTTCTGGTAAATATGGCACAACCTCTGATGACACATACAATATTCTCTTATCTTTCATAAAATCTGTCGTTTTTGGAATTAAAAATAAAAAACATGCAAAATTACAAAAATTTATGCAGATTGCTAGTAAAATATTAAGTTTGCACGCTGTTAAACTTTTGTTACAAGGTGAATATATACCACAATAAAAAAGATCTCAATAGTTATGTTGAGAATCTTAAAGTAAATAAAAAAACGATTGGTTTTGTTCCTACAATGGGAGCATTGCATTTAGGGCATGCTTCTTTAATTGAAAAAGGCCTGCAACAAAACNATATTGTCGTTGTTAGTATTTTTGTTAATCCAACTCAGTTTGATAATAAAGAAGATCTTGTGAAATATCCAAGAACTTTGGAAAACGATGTGGCATTGCTTAAGGAAATTTCTGAANATAGAATCATTGTTTATGCACCAACAGTTGTTGATATTTATGGAGATAACGTTTCTTCAGCTTCGTTTTATTATGATGGATTGGAGCACGAAATGGAAGGCCGATTTAGAACGGGTCATTTTGATGGTGTAGGAACCATTGTTAAACGATTATTTGAAATCGTAAGACCAGATAAGGCATATTTTGGCGAAAAAGATTTTCAGCAGTTAATGATTGTAAAAAAATTAGTTGAGAAATATGATTTACCTGTAAAAATTGTAGGCTGTAAAATACATCGAGCAAAAAACGGCTTAGCGATGAGTTCTCGCAATGCAAGATTAAAACCAGAATACTTAAAAGCAGCACCTTTTATTTACAAGACTTTGAACACTGCCAAAGAAAAATTTGGCACAAAAAGTGCCAATAGTGTTTCAGAATGGGTTGAAAACCAATTTGCTAAACATGACTTATTAGAGTTAGAATATTTCATTATAGCAGATGTCGATACTCTAAAAACTGTAAAACGAAAATCTAACAAAAAGTCATACAGAGCTTTTATAGCTGTATATGCAGATGATATTAGACTCATAGATAATATCGCATTAAATTAATTATCTTTGCCGCATGCAAATTCAAGTAGTAAAATCTAAGATTCACAGAGTAAAAGTTACAGGAGCAGCCCTTAATTACATTGGTAGTATCACTATTGATGAAGATTTAATGGAAGCCGCTAATATTATTCAAGGTGAAAAAGTTCAAATTGTAAATAACGATAATGGTGAGCGTTTAGAAACTTATTGTATTCCTGGTCCACGAAAAAGTGGCGAAATTACTCTAAATGGAGCTGCAGCACGTAAAGTTGCAGTTGGTGATACACTAATCTTAATCACTTATGCGTTTATGGACATTGAAAGTGCAAAAGTGTTCAAGCCATCATTAGTATTTCCTGATGANGCTACTAATCTATTAACGTAAACTTTTGAATAAAAAGACGATTAAGTTCCTAAAAATAGTACTCCCTTTATTATTAGGAGTGCTATTAGTATGGTATTCTTTGTCTAAAATTTCAGTTGAAGAATTAATTACGTATTTTAAAAATGCAGACTACTTCTATATTGTTTTAGGCTTGTTTTTTGGTTTATTAAGTCACCTTTCAAGAGCCTATCGATGGAAGTTTATGATTGAACCTTTGGGTTATACTTTAAGACTACCAAACAGCATTATGGCTGTCTTTGCAACTTATTTGGTTAATTATACAATTCCTAGAGCAGGGGAAATTACTCGAGCAACGATTTTAACTAATTATGAAGGTGTGCCTTTTGAAAAAGGTTTTGGGACAATTGTTGCTGAGCGTATTGCAGATATGCTNGTTATGTTAGGCATTATAGCAGTTACCTTATTTTTAGAGTTCGATTTTATTTATCAATTTTTTGCTGAACGATTTGAACCTAAAAAAATTATTATTGGTCTGGTTTTGTTAATCGTTTTATTGGTTGTGTTTTTAATTTTTTTAAAAAGAAGTCAGTCTAAGTTTGCTGTCAAAGTGAGATCATTTGTGATTGGTTTGGTGGAAGGCATTATGACTATTTTTAAAATGAAACACAAATGGCCATTTATTTTTCATACACTATTTATTTGGGGAATGTATATCTTGATGTTTTATGTAACGTCATTTTCCCTTGAAGAGACTTCAAACTTGCCTATAGCTGCAATTTTAATAGGATTTATATCCGCAAGTTTTAGTATTGCTGCTACAAATGGAGGTATTGGTTCATATCCAGTGGCAGTTTATGCAGCGTTTTCAATATTTGCAATAGCAAAAGAGCCTAGTATTGCTTTTGGCTGGATAATGTGGTCTTCACAAACATTTATGATAATTGTGCTTGGCGGTTTGTCTCTAATTTATTTACCTATATATAATAGAAAGGAATAATTTTTTACCTTGCATTACTATAACACAATAAACATGATGAAGCACTTTACTTTACTCACTTTAGTTTTTCTTTTTTCACTTTCTATAACTGCTCAGGTAATTTACGAACCTTTTGAGTCTTCAAAACTTGGAGAATCAAGAGGTATTAAAATTCAATTACCAAGAAATTATGATGCTGAAAAAGAGACATTATATCCTTTAGTAATTGTTTTAGATGGAGATTATCTTTTTGAACCTGTTGTTGGTAATACAGATTATCAATCGTATTGGGAAGATATACCTAATTGTATTGTGGTTGGTGTTAATCAGAGTGAAACAAGAAATGATGATTTCTTCTATGCTGAAGAAACTAATTTTCCACATGCTGAAGGTGCTAGCTTTTTTGAGTTTTTAGGTATGGAACTCATTCCATATATAGAAGATAATTATATGGTTTCAGATTTTAGAATAGCTGTAGGGCATGATATGAGTGCTAATTTTATTAATTATTACATGTTTAAAGATAAGCCATTATTTAGAGCTTATGTATTGCTTAGTCCTGAATTAGCTCCAGAAATGAAAACTTTTATGGGAGAGAAAGCTCCATTGTTAGATAAAAATACATTTTACTATTTAGCAACTGCAGCTGATGATGTAAAAAGCTTAAAGACAGATATTTTAGCATTAGACAATACCTTGAAGGGAGTGCAAAATGAATTTTTCCATTATCGTTTTGATGATTTTGAAGATGCAAATCATTATTCTTTAGTTGGGTTAGGTATTCCAAAAGCGTTAAACCAGATATTTTCATTTTATAAACCAATAACCAAAAAGGAATACAAAGAAAAAGTGTTAGAATATGAAGGGAGTCCTTATGAATACCTAATAAAGAAATATGAAGATATAGAATTGTTTTATGGCTTTAAGAAAAAAGTTATTGAAAATGATTTAAGAGCAATAGCATCAGCTTCAAAGAAAAAAAATGATGTTGAGTCGTTAAAACAACTTTCAAAGTTAGCAAGACAAGAATATCCAGAATCAATGATTAGCGCATACTATCAAGGAATGTATTATGAAGCCGACGGAAATCGCAAAAGAGCTCTAAATAGTTATCAATCAGGTCTTTTGCTGGAAGCTTCAGATTACATTACTAAAGATATGTTACTTGATAAAATTTATGATCTCCAAGAGTAGTTCTTAAAATTTTATGCAGTTCATCGAATAAATAGGTGTTTTGTCGTAAGTATTGTTATATTTACTATCCCAAATACCTACTAAACGATGAAAAAATACCTACTTATTTCATGTGTGGTCTTATTTAGTACCTCACTTTTTTCACAGACAATTTATAAAGAGTTAGCATCTCGATCTCTTAATACGACCAGAGATATAAAAATTAAATTGCCGGATAATTATGATCCTGAATCTCCCATTAAGCATCCAGTAATTATTGTGTTTGATGGCGATTATTTGTTTGAACCTGTATTAGGTCAGGTACACTTTCAAACCTATTTTAAAGAAATGCCAGAATCTATCGTCGTTGGAATTGTTCAAGGAAAGGAAAGATTTTATGATGGGTATTTTGATGAACTTACAGGTATGCCTTTTGAATCTGGAAAGCGTTTTTATGACTTTGTGCAAAATGAACTCCTTCCTTACATAGATAATAATTACAATACGAGTCCATTTAGAGTTGCTATAGGTCATAATATGATGGCGAATTTTATAAATGCGTATTTATTTACTGATGAACCTGTTTTTCAAGCTTACATAAATATAAGCCCTGATTATAAAGGTACAATGGCCAGTAATCTAATAACACGTTTAGGTCATTTAAAGAATGACGTATTTTATTATGTAGCTACAAGTGATAAAGATGTGCCTAATTTAAAAAATAAGATTAGTGAAACTAGCAGCGTGTTAAAAACATTAGACACTCAAAAACTAACATTTTATTATGATGAATTAAAAGGAGATACACATTATACTCTTGTTACAGGAGCATTGTCAAAAGCATTAGATAAGATTTTTGAGATTTTCAAACCTTTAGATGAAAAGGAAATCGAAGAAAAAGTATTGGCTTATGAAGGTACCTTAGATGAATATATTGTAAACAGATATGAGCGTATAGAAGAATACTTTGGAATTGTTAAACCTATAACCGAAGATGAGTTTGCTAAAATTGTAGCCATTGCAGAAGAACGAGACGATTTAAAATCGTTACAAAACATAGGGAAGTTAGCTAATAAACAAGACCCAGAATCATCTCTAGGTTCTTATTATTTAGCTTTGCATGCTGAAAAATCAGGAAAAAATAAAAAGGCGACTAAGTATTATGAATCTGCTTTAACACTTGGTGAAACAACTATAATTGATAAAGAGTATATCAAATCAAAATTGAAAAGCTTAGAAGAATTAGCTGTTGATGATAACGAAAAAGATGATGAAGATGAAGAAAACTAAATTTAGCATATACTCAACAGATTATGTTTTTGAGTGGTTGTACCTTAAAATAAAGACAATTGTTTTTACAAACATGCCTTCTAAATTAGCAACAATTAAAATTATCTCTATCATAGCTTGGTTTAAAGATATCAACTAAAAATATCTTAATTTAGCTGTCAAAATTGTGTTTATGGCTAAATTAAAAACAACCTTTTTCTGTCAAAATTGTGGTTCCCAATATTCAAAATGGCAAGGACAATGTACGGCTTGTAAAGAATGGAATACCATTACAGAAGAAGTTATTCAAAAGCCAGAAAAGAGCGATTGGAAAACACCTTCAGTAAAATCTAAACGAGCTTCGAAACCATTAAAAATTAATGAGATTGACACATCTAAAGAAGCACGATTAGATACTTCAGATCAAGAATTTAATCGTGTGCTTGGTGGNGGTTTGGTGCCTGGATCTTTAACACTTTTAGGTGGAGAACCTGGTATTGGAAAAAGTACATTGCTGCTTCAAATATCTTTAAAACTGCCATATAAAACCTTATATGTTTCAGGTGAAGAAAGTCAACAGCAGATTAAAATGCGTGCAGAACGTATTAATCCAAACACCAACAATTGTTATATTCTTACTGAAACCAAAACACAAAATATTTTTAAACAGATTGAAGATTTACAACCAGATATAGTCGTTATAGATTCTATTCAAACCTTGCATAGTGATTATATCGAATCGTCTAGTGGAAGTATTTCTCAAATTAAAGAGTGTACTACAGAGTTGATTAAATTTGCCAAAGAAACTTCAACTCCAGTAATTTTAATTGGTCATATTACGAAAGATGGACATATTGCTGGACCAAAAATTTTAGAGCATATGGTTGATACAGTTTTGCAATTTGAAGGCGATCGTAATCATGTCTTTAGAATTCTTCGTGCCAATAAAAACCGTTTTGGATCTACCAACGAGTTAGGAATCTATGAAATGCAAGGTTCTGGACTAAGAGAGGTTTCTAATCCTTCAGAAATTTTAATCTCTCAAAAAGATGGTGAGTTGTCTGGCAATGCTGTTGCAGCAACTCTTGAAGGTATGCGACCATTAATGATTGAAGTGCAAGCTTTAGTTAGTACAGCAGTTTATGGAACACCACAGCGAAGTGCTACAGGTTTTAATGCCAAGCGATTAAATATGTTATTGGCTGTCCTAGAAAAACGAGCTGGCTTTCGTTTAGGAGCTAAGGATGTCTTTTTGAATATTACAGGAGGAATTACCGTTGATGATCCTGCTATTGATTTGGCTGTAGTGGCTGCTATTTTATCTTCAAATGAAGATGAATCTTTGGCAAGTGATTTTTGCTTTGCTGCCGAAGTTGGTTTGTCTGGTGAAATCCGTCCAGTTCAACGCGTAGAACAACGCATTTTAGAAGCTGAAAAATTAGGATTTTCGACCATATTTGTATCTAAATACAATAAGATTGCTCTAAAAAGTACAGTCATAAAAATTCAACTCATTTCTAAGATTGAAGATTTAGTAGATTTCTTGGTTTAAAAAGGCTAAATTTTTGTCGTAAATAAACGTTGTTTTGGGTATTTCATATTTAGGAAATTGAACTTCATCTGATTTCTCTAACACTTTATCTAATAACCTATATTGACACTATGATCAATCTACTGTAATTGATTAATATTGTGTTGAATTTGAGGAAGTAATGCCATTAAATTTCTTCATTTTTTTGTTTAAAAGTCCCTCTCTAACATCTATCAGATTTAAAGTCTGAATTATTAACCTAATGCTATGAAGTTAAAACTACTACATACAGTATTTTTTCTAACACTTTTTTTGGTACCACAGTTTATCATTGCTCAAGATGTCGATAACGATGGAATACTAGATAGTATTGATCTAGATGATGATAATGATGGTATTCCAGATATTGTAGAACAAGGGAGTGCTATTCCAAGCGGACCAGAATGTGGAGGAGAAGTTAATTTTGATTTTAATGCTTTTCCTATTGAAGTATCAGGAGATGGAGACGATTCTACAATTCTAGAAGGTGAAGTATTTAGATTTGCAAACATTGGTACAGGTATTGATGCTTTAGTAACTGTTGTTGATATCGAAGGAGCAACAGTTGAAGACTTAGATCATGATTATACCAATTCAACCTATTTAAAACCAAATCTACAATTTTCTAATCTGGTCGCAAATCAGGAGGCTTTTGTAGAGTTTNAAATTCAGTTTGTACAATCAGGAACTGCAATAGCTGTAGTTGTACCAGAAGTATTTGTCAATTTAAATGATATAGATGGGAATTCAAATTTGTTTGAAAAAGATAAAGTTCAAACACCTGTAAGCTATGTTATTGATAGTCCTACAAATGTTACAATTACAGAAGAAGAAAATTTTTTAGTTGCGACTTCAGGAGGAACAAATTATACAGGAACATCTAATATTTTTCCAAATAATAATATTTCTGCTCGATATTTCGATTTATCTAGTTATACGGTTCGCCTTGGAGTACTNGCGAGAACTAATTTTAGTAATGAAGTTAGACGTTATAGTATTGAATTTTCTTGTGTTACAAACTTTGTGGATCCTCAGGTTGTTTTAGCAGATTCTGATGGAGATGGCATTGCTAACTATTTAGATATAGATAGTGATAATGATGGTATTCCAGATAATGTTGAAGCGCAATCTACTNTTGNGTATCTTTCACCTTCACTAACAGTTAATGCTTCAGGAATTCCAATCAATTACGGAACNGGATTGAATCCACCAGATACAGATGGAGATGGTATTCCAGATTATNTAGACGATGATTCTGATAATGATGGNACCTTAGATATTTTTGAAAATGGATTAGCAAATATCCTTTCAGAAATTGATACAGATAATGATGGTTTAGATGATGTTTTCGAAACGAATGGTACAAATGATGTTACACTNGATGTTAATGAAGATCTTGATAATCCTTCAACATTACCAGATGCTGATGGCGATTTGTTAACTGGAGGAGATGTTGATTATCGCGATTTGTTTGATACTAATCCGCCTTCAATAGCTGCATTAGATTTTGATGGCACAGATGATTATTTAACCTGTGATGGCTTTTTAGATGGATTGAATCAAGTGACTATTATGGCTTGGGTGAAAATAGATAATTCAGCTTCAGGAACAATGACGATTGCTGGAGAAGATTTAGGCTTTAGATTATTTATTGAAAATGGTAATACGGTTGGATTTTCAACAAAGACTAATGGAAATGCTTCTCTATCAGTAATAGGTTCTAGTATTAATTATGATGAATGGCATCATATTGCAGGAACATTTTCTTCTGTAAATGGTCGCAATAAATTATATATAGATGGTAANCTTGTTGGGTTTAATAGTGGCGCAATTGGTGCAAACATTGATGTTACTACTAACAGTAATGGTGCTTTTGAACTTGGAAGGCGTTCAAGTAAAGTTGTTGATAAAGAGTATTTTAAAGGNGAAATTGATGAGCTAAGAGTTTTTAATAAAGCNCTTACTACAGAGCAAGTTCAACAGATGGTTTTTCAAGAGATTAAAAATAATTCTGGAAAGGTAAGAGGAGAAATAATAGATAAAGATGTTGTTGATCACTTAACTTCAAATACAATATCATGGGCAAATCTTATAGCGTATTATCCAATGTCTGATGTAAAAGGAAATACTTTAAATGATTACTCTCAGCATTCAAGAAATTTAACCATAGCAGGTATTCGTTCAATGCAATCACAAACTGCGCCAATGCCTTTTCAAACGAATAATTCTGGCGATTGGAGTTTAGAAAACACATGGTTACATGGTGATGTTTGGGATATTGAAAACGCTACAACTAATAAAGAATGGAGTATTGTCGCCATAAAAAATAATATAACATCAACAAATTCACATACAAACTTAGGATTGTTTATTGATACGAATAAAAAATTAACCATTTATGGTGATCATAAAATAGAAAATTCTTGGTATTTTGAACTTAACGGAACATTAGATCTCAGTGATGACTCACAACTTGTGCAAGGTGTATACAGTGATTTAGTAACGTCTTCACAAGGTNAAATTTTAAGACGACAAGAAGGAAATGCAAATATGTATTGGTTTAATTATTGGGCTTCACCTGTTGGTGTTTTAGGTGCTACGTCATTAACCAATAACAATACAAATTCTAACAATGTAAATAACTCCAATTTTAAACTGAATTTACTCAAAGAAGGAGATGGNGACGACCTGACATTTACAAATGCTTATAATCAAGTAGGAAGCGTTAGCACACGTTGGTTATATACCTATAAAAATGGTGTGACACATTTAGATTATACAGCAATTAACCAAAATACACCTTTGCAACCAGGTATTGGCTATACACAAAAAGGAACTGGGACTACAGATCCTGAACAACAGTATTTGTTTGAAGGGAAGCCAAATAACGGAACTGTTGCTATTAATGTTATAGACACAGGTGGAAGCGGTTCAATACCTTCTGTGTCTAGAACGAGTTATTTACTAGGAAACCCATACCCTTCTGCTATTGACCTTCATGATTTTATAGACGACAACATTGGTGTTATTGACGGTTCAATACAATTATGGCAACAATGGAGTGGAACATCTCATTATTTAAA
>JGI24723J26617_10003147_pt1 | contig 12217 bp, 10 predicted proteins | sample Cruoilmetagenom6_FD_26617 | JGI IMG/M metagenome (IMG submission 26617) | reverse complement strand
TCCCGTAGGAGTCTGGGCCGTGTCTCAGTCCCAGTGTGGCTGATCATCCTCTCAGACCAGCTATGGATCGTCGCCTTGGTAAGCTTTTACCTTACCAACTAGCTAATCCAACGCGGGCCCATCAAAAGGCGATAAATCTTTGGTCCGAAGACATTATCCGGTATTAGCAGTCATTTCTAACTGTTATTCCGAACCTGATGGTAGGTTCCCACGCGTTACGCACCCGTGCGCCACTCACCCCGAAGGGTTCGTTCGACTTGCATGTGTTAGGCATGCCGCCAGCGTTCGTTCTGAGCCAGGATCAAACTCTCAAGTTTGTGTCACATACAAAGCAAGCACGAACCGAAGTTCGCTAACCTGCAAAGCATGAGCTTCAAGGAGCCGATACCTGCACATCAAACGTAATGGATACGAATGAACATGCATCACCCATAGGCAAGCGTGGTGCTTACCTGCGGATGTGGCGTCGGCATATATAGACCGGTTACCGGAGCCTTGAGCTCCCCGGACCGGGCGCCGTCGCCCACATGTCCCTTCATCAAAAACCTACAATGTCAAAGAGCCGTCCACAAAAGTGGCGGACAACAATGGCACCCCGACTTAATCACCGGGGGACATGTTGTCCGTTTCTGTTGACGACCGCTTGGGTTGGCCAGTTGAAGCCGGCCTCTCCGCTGCGGTGAGAGGGCGTATATGGGCACCCTCAGATTCGGTCAACGCCTTTTTTGCAATTTTATTTCAAATGATTCCGAAAGCTCGGAAATCCGCAATTGCTGAAGACTTTATCTAGCAAAAATGCTGTGGATTTGCAAAACGAGCCATCATTTTCGAGTTCGGTCGCGCGTTAACCGCTCCCGTCGTTGCGAATGTGCCGGAATAAACCAATTGTTATCGGGCATTGGTTAATGTGCCGCGCATGACCGGTCGCGAACCCCTGCCATCCGAATGCCCGGAGGATACCACGCGCCTTCCCCGCGTGGCCGTGATCGTGCCTGCATACGGTGTCGCGCATTTATTGGGACAAGCGCTTGAGTCGCTCCAGGCACAGACCCTGCAATGCTGGGAGTGCATCGTCATCGATGACGGCGCGCCCGACGACGTTGCCAGCGCCGTCGAACCGTTCCTGTCTGATCCGCGCATCCGTTTCCTCGCAACTGAAAACCATGGTGTATCGGCAGCTCGCAACACAGCGGTTGCTTCCACCAGCGCCCCGTTCATTGCCCTCCTCGATGGCGATGACCTGCTTCGCCGCAACCATCTTGTAACCATGGTACGCGATCTCGAAGCCGACCCGCAGGTGCGGATCGTAACCTGCAACGCCCGGGTATTCGGTGCGGTGCCGCAAGAGTATTTTTCAATTTCAGGCAAGCAAGGCACCGGCGATGGCTCGCACGGAAGCTTCCGCGATGTTCTCGACCGCAGTTTCAATGTCTATATCGGTTCATCCTTTCGCCGTGCCGATTTCGACCGGATCGGCGGGTTCGATACGGACATGGCTCACGCCGAGGATTTCGATTTCTGGGTGCGGCTGATGGCCCTTGGCGGCTACGCGCTCTACGCCGACGCGGTGCTTGGCGACTACCGGGTACGTTCTGCATCGGCCTCTGCCGACACAACGAAATTGCACCGCGGGACTATCCGCACTTATCAAAAGTTGCTGGCCAGCGAGCCGGAAGCGCAGATCGCGCGGTTGCTGGAAGAGCTGATCAGCGAAAACGAGCGAGAACTCTCGCTTGAGAGCATCATAGACCGTGCCATCAGCGATGAAACGCTGGAAGGCCTGGGCGAACTCAAACGATTCACGAATGGCAGGCACGGGCCGCTCTTGCATGCTTGCTTTCATCTCTGGCGCCATTTCCCACAGCTTGCGCGGCCTATGCTTGCGATACGCAAGAAAGCCCATTCACGCGGCGCCCTCTACTTTCCCTGGCAAAGGGAAGCGTCCTGATATGAACAACCCGGCTATCAGCGTCGCCATGAGCGTTTACAACAGCGGCCCATTCCTGGCCGACGCCATCGAGAGCATTCTCTCACAGACAATCGCCGATTTCGAATTCCTGATTGTCGATGACGGATCCACTGACGGGTCTGGCGAGGCGATCGACGACTACGCACGGCGCGATTCGCGAATTGCCGCAATCCACCAGGAAAACCGCGGCCTGGTTGCAAGTCTCAATCACATGATCGAGCTTGCACAAGGCAAATGGTTTGCGCGGATGGATTCAGACGACATCGCCTGCCCTGACCGGTTTCAAGAGCGGCTGGCGGGGCGCCCTGATCCTGTCGACAATCTTGACTGGCTTCCCGAGGTGGGAATGCTCGACGCCTTGTTCGAAATCGACGCCGCGGACAGCTATGCCCGCAGCCGGATCGTGGAGCGGATCATCTATTCTCCGGAGATTCTTGCCGGTGAGGGATTCGAAGTGCTCGTCGGCCACATTCGCGATGCCGGGTCCCGGCCCGCTCTCTGGCGCGCAGTGCTAAGGCTGGCACGTGCTGGTCACTTCAGCCAGGCCGCACGGCTCGGCGCAAAGCTGGCAACGGCCTGAGGAGCGCGCGGATGTCAGTCTTCAGGGCAGCAAGCTGGGCTCTCTTCGCCCAGTATTACTCATTCATACTGATGTTCACGGCGAGCGTGATTCTTGCCCGCTATTTCATTTCCCCGGCCCAGCTCGGATTGTTCTCGATCGCGTTTGCAGCGATCAGCCTGATCGCGTTCCTCCAGGATTTCGGAGTCGGACGTTTCATAAACGGCGAGCGTGACCTTGGCCCGGAAAAGATCAGGACCGCCTTCACCGTGTCGCTGATCATAAGTTGGCTGATTGCTGCGATCTGCGTTGGCCTCGCCTGGCCGCTGGCCGCATATTACGGCAACGGGCAGCTTGTCACCATCGCGCTGGTCATCGCCTCATCCTATTTCCTGGTCCCGTTTGCCATTGTGCCCCAGGCGCTGCGCCAGCGCGAACTTGATTTCAAGTCGAGCGCGATGGTCGATATGGGCGCTGCCACTGCCAACGCGGCTGTTTCGCTGTATCTGGGCTGGAAGGGCCATGGGGCAATGGCGCTGGCCTGGGGCGCATTCGCCCAACAGGCCGGCCGCGCAATAGTCGCACAGTGGCGCGCCGGGTGGATCGCACCCTGGCCGCCCAGTATTTTCGGACCACGCAAACTGTTCGAGTATGGCGGGACAAACACTGTGCTGGTTGCCTGCCTGCAGATCACCACTCACGCACCAGAGCTGCTCATCGGCAGGCTGTTCGGGCCTGCCTCGGTCGGCTTTTTCGCAAGAGCTGCCGGACTTGCGATGCACCTTCGCCTGTTGTTGGTCGGCGCGGTAAGCGGCGTGTTTTTTCCCGCGTTTCGCAAGATACGCGACGCCGGTGAGCCGCTGGGCCCACCTTACATCCTTGTTGCAGGGGCGTTCAGCGCGATCATGTGGCCTGCGCTTGCAGGACTGGCCGTACTGGCTGAACCGACAATCAACCTGATCTACGGCGAAAAATGGATTGCCAGCGCGCCGCTGCTGTTCTGGCTGGCGCTGGCGCAAATGTGTTTCATCTCGGTCCCGCTCAACGCCGACTTGCCGATCCTGCTCGACAAACAGAAGGAACTGGTATTCCGGTTGCTTCTGGATCTGGCGGCAGCCCTGACGTTGCTTGCTGCGGCGATCCCCTTCGGCCTGGAAGCCATCGTTGCCTCACGCCTGGTCCACGGTCTGATCTGGATCGTGATGTTTGCATCGTTTGTGCAGAGAATTTCAGGTTTTTCCTGGCGCGACTGGTTGCTGGTTCAGTCCCGCAGCCTGGCAGTGACCGGCCTTGCCATTGCGCCAGCGCTGATATTGTATCGCATCGCTGATGGCCCACATGAAGCCGGCTTCTTGCAAATCATGGCAAGCGCGGGAAGCGGCGTAATCCTGTGGCTGGTCGGACTGTGGTTGCTGCGCCATCCCGCCTTTACCGTTATGATGGAAAATCTCGGTCCGCTGCGTGAGCGCGTCGCCCGTTCCGCTTCGAGCTGAAGATAGCGACAACCCACACCGTGTGAATTCAGCGCCCCATGTTACAATGACAAACCAGTTTGGGCTCGATGAACGAGCAAACATGGCAGATATGTCGTGCCAGCATTCACCACATTGAATCTGCACAAGAAGCAGGCGCTGTTTCTTGCGCAAGCGCGAATTGCGACTTTGCAAGCGCCGCGTATTGCTCGACTTGCCAGCGCGCAATTGACGTTGGCTTTTGCGTTTTGCAGCGAAGCCCCTACATAGGCGCGCATGCCGCCAGACAACGCTGTTAATGATCCCAATGCCCGTCACGATGGCTGGCGCACGGTCGCGAGATTCCTTCCCTATCTGTGGCCGAAGGAAAACACCGCGCTGCGTTGGCGGATCATTGTTGCTGTCATCCTGATTGTCGCCGCAAAGGGGACGATGCTTTCGCTACCGTTTTTCTACAAGAACGCAGTCGACGGGATGGCGGTTGAAGGCGAAAANCCGGTCCTGANCGTCATCTTCGCGTTCGTTCTGGCTTATGCACTGGGCCGGTTCGCCACTGTCCTGTTCGACCAGCTGCGCAATATCGTGTTCGAACGAGTCGGGCAGGATGCAACCCAGACGCTGGCCGAAGANGTGTTCTCACGGNTGCACAAACTGTCCCTGCGCTTTCATCTCAACCGCCGNACCGGGGAAGTCACCAAGGTNGTAGAACGCGGAACCAAGAGCATCGACATCATGCTCTACTTCCTGCTGTTCAACCTTGCACCGACAGTCATCGAACTCGTTGCCGTCGCGGTCATCTTTTACATTTACTTTGGCCTTGGCCTTGTCACCGCCACTGCCTCTGCGATGGTCGCCTATGCGCTGGTCACGCGCTGGATCACCGAGTGGCGCACCAAGCTGCGTGAAAAAATGAACCGGCTCGATGGCCAGGCGATGAGCCGGGCTGTCGATTCGCTACTGAATTACGAGACCGTGAAATATTTTGGCGCCGAAGCGCGTGAGCAGGCGCGCTATGGGCAAGCAACCAGCGCATTTGCGGATGCCGCTGTAAAAAGCGAGAACTCGCTTGGCCTGCTCAACATCGCGCAAGCGGTAATCGTCAACCTGCTGATGGGCGGCGCGATGGCTTACACCGTGTGGGGCTGGTCGCGCGGAAACCTGACAGTGGGCGACCTCGTTTTCGTCAACACTTACCTTGTGCAACTGTTCCGCCCGCTGGACATGCTCGGCACGGTCTATCGCACAGTCCGCCANGGGCTGATCGATATGGCAGAGATGTTCCGGCTGATGGATACCGAAGTGGAAGTACGGGACGCACCGGGCGCGCCTGCGCTGATCGTGAACCAACCCACGGTTGTGTTCGAAGACGTCGTGTTCGGGTATGAGAAGGAACGCACGATCCTGCACGGGCTCTCATTCGAAGTGCCTGCAGGCAACAAGGTTGCGATTGTCGGACCTTCAGGAGCAGGCAAGTCCACCATCGCCCGGCTGCTGTTCCGATTCTATGATCCACAGGCCGGTCGTATCCTGATCGACGGGCAAGACATCAAGACTGTGACCCAGGCCTCCTTGCGCGCCGCCATTGGCATTGTCCCGCAGGATTCAGTGCTGCTGAACGATACCATCGGATATAACATTGCCTATGGCCGTGACGGCGCAGACCAATCCGAAATCGAAACCGCCGCGCGCGATGCGGCGCTCTTGCCGCTGATCGAACGCCTGCACAAACGCTATGACACCGAAGTAGGTGAGCGCGGGCTGAAACTATCAGGCGGTGAGAAGCAACGCGTTGCGATTGCCCGAACCCTGGTCAAGAACCCGCCGATCCTGGTGCTCGACGAAGCTACCAGCGCGCTCGACACCAAGACAGAGCAAGATATCCTGACCACGCTGCATCGCGTTGCCGAAAATCGCACGACGATTTCGATAGCCCACCGCCTTTCGACGGTTGCCGATGCCGACACCATTTTCGTGCTTCGCGACGGCAAGCTGGTGGAAAGCGGCGGTCATGCGCAGCTTCTGCGCCTTGATGGACTCTATGCGGAAATGTGGACACGCCAGGCGTCTGAAGCAGAAGAGCTGGGCGAAGCGGAAGAGCCGGACGAAGCGGCAGAATAAATTGCTCGATTAAGTGGCCAGAATGGTTGCCCTGCGCCCCGCTGACAGGCTAGGGCGCTTGCATATTCAAATGCTGCAAGTGCGAAGGCGCTTGCACTTCACATGTCCTGGAACCTGAAATGACGTATCTTGACGTGATGCGGCGCGACTGGACAGCCAATCCACGCGCGGACATCCTTGCCGGCATAGTTGTCGCGCTTGCCCTGATCCCGGAAGCCATCGGNTTTTCGATCATCGCCGGAGTCGATCCCAGCGTCGGNCTCTATGCGTCCATTGCCATTGCGATCATCATTTCGCTCACCGGCGGACGGCCAGGCATGATTTCGGCCGCCACTGCCGCGGTTGCGGTCCTGGTCGGCCCGCTCGTGCGTGAACACGGGGTGGAATACCTGTTCGCAGCGACGATCCTGATGGGCGTTCTCCAGATCATCGCCGGGATCCTGCGCCTTAACCTTGTGATGCAGTTCGTTTCGCGTTCGGTCATTACCGGCTTCGTCAATGCGCTGGCGATCCTGATATTCATGGCGCAGCTTCCACAGCTGACAGGCGTCACATGGCATACATATGCGATGGTCGCAGGCGGACTGGCAATCATTTACCTGCTTCCCCGCATCACCACAGCGGTCCCCTCCCCGCTTGTCGCAATCCTGATTCTCTCTGTCATCTCGATCAGCATGGGCCTGCCGGTCAACACCGTAAGCGATATGGGTTCGCTGCCTGACGGGCTGCCCGGTTTTGCGCTGCCCAACGTGCCGCTGACGTTTGAAACGCTGCAGATCATCCTGCCTTATTCGCTGGCGATGGCGGCAGTTGGCCTGCTCGAATCGCTGCTCACCGCTCAGATCGTCGACGATATGACCGATACGGACAGCTACAAGCGCTACGAGTGCCGGGGACAAGGCATTGCCAATATCGGCGCGGCGCTGGTTGGCGGCATGGGCGGCTGCGCGATGATCGGCCAGTCCGTCATCAACATCACTTCAGGCGGACGAGGCAGGCTCTCCGCGTTGACTGCCGGCCTGACATTGCTCGTCCTGCTGTCCCTGCTCGGGCCTTATGTTGCGCAAGTGCCGATGCCCGCGCTCGTGGCCGTGATGATCATGGTGTCGATCGGCACATTCAGCTGGAACTCGATCCCGAACCTGCGCCACCACCCACTGTCATCCTCGGTCGTGATGCTGTCGACCGTGATCGTTGTTGTGGGCACGCACGACTTGTCCCTGGGCGTCCTGGCCGGCGTGCTGCTTTCAGGCATATTCTTCACCCACAAGGTGCAGAAGCTGTTCAAGGTGGAGCGCACGGTCACTCCGGATGGCCAGAACCTGACGTATCGCCTGACTGGCGAGATCTTTTTCGCCTCGGTTCACCGGATGGTCGATGAAATGCGCTTCGATGAAGGCGTGCCAAACGTCGAGATCGACATGACCGGCGCACACTTCTGGGATATTTCCGGCGTCGACGCGCTTGACAAGATTGTCGCAAGGCTGCGCAAGGAAGGCCGCATAGTGACGGTAGTAGGCCTCAATCAGGCCAGCGCCGACATCGTCGACAAGTTCGCGCTTGAGGACAAGACCGGCTTTGAGCTGGGTGTGGTCCCGCATTAGAACATGCGCAAAGTGAGCTTGAAGCCCCATGGACTTTGCCAAAGCTGAACTCTGATGGTTCGTGGCGTCTGGACGTGGTGGGTATAGCTCTAAACCGTCATCAGGGCGCGTCAGGTGAGCCGCGCTCCAACGCAAGACCGAGCGCCTCATTCCAAATCTGACTTGCGACTTGCCCAGCCTGATCATTTCTCGCCATGGCCGCGGACTGCCCGGCCCAGACTTGCATTCGGTGAATATCGCCGGACTTGCCACCTGCTGCCCTCATCGGTCCGGTAAGTCCCCGCTGGACCGGGAAAGGAGCAGGCGCAGGCGCATCTGAAGACATTGCTGCTTTCGCGAAATCCGTTGCAATGGCTCGGCCAGGCCTGCCACTGAAGGCGCGTGTCACGACAGTGTCTTCGGGGAGCGTCTTCAACAAGGCGTCAGCCCATGCCGGATGAAGGCCTGCCTCTGGACAGCGTAGAAACCCCGTTCCGATCTGAACTGCACTGGCCCCGAGCGCCAGAGCCGCAATGACCCCTCGCTTGTCGGCGATCCCCCCTGTTGCAACCACAGGGACATCTACCGCATCCACAATGGCAGGCAGCAAGGCAAAAAGTCCGACTTGCTGGCTCTCTGCGCGGGTTGCATCAAACGCTCCGCGGTGTCCGCCCGCTTCGGCTCCCTGCGCGACAATCACATCGGCACCGGCAGCAACAGCCGTGCGCGCTTCTGTAACGGTCGTGGCCGTCGCAAACCACGCGATGCCCCTGGCTTTCAAGCGTTCGACAAACCTTGCCGGATAGGTTCCCATGATCGAAGAAACGATTGGAGCCCCGGATTCCAGCAGTGCATCGCATTGGTCATCAAAGTCCAATGGCCGCGCATCCCCTGCTTCAGGAGGAACCGATGCCCCCCAATGCTCCAGAAAAGCGCGAACACGGGCTTCATGTTCTAAATCACGAACCGGTTCATTCTCTGGTATCCAGAGATTGATCTGAAATGCGCCCGTGCTGTTCGAACGCACTTCACTTGCCCATCCCAGGATCTCGTCAGGCTTCATCATCAACGCGCCACAGGCGCCGAGTCCGCCTGCTTCCATTACTGCGATTGAGAGAGACGTTGGGCAAGCCCCTGCCATCGGAGCAAGCAGGATCGGCAAGCGAAATCCAAATCGTCTTGCGAAATTCTCGGCTTTTTCGAATGCTGATCGCACAATGGCCCTTTCACATTTGCAACACCAACCACACTGTTGAAGTCACACCTGCAGCCAAAATTCGCAACCCAATAATCCGCAACAAGCCAAGCGGCAGTCAGCCCGTCACCACGTCCGCCCCGTGCCACACAACGGCCTGCGCAGCTTTCATATAGCCGCCCTCCCCATCCCACGCGAGNGTCGGCGATCCATAAAGGCGCCACCCCTGCTCCAGCGCTTCGGACACCCGNTCGCAGAACGCACGGTCNTCCTTGCCTGTCAGCAGGCGATAAATCGGCTTGTCATCGGGCGGCTGCATGAAAAGCTCCTGAGATTGCGTTTGGCCGCGGCGTTATTCTGGATTGCTTCGCTACGCTCGCCATGACGGCGGATCAAAGGATATACTTTGACAGGTCGCTGTCTCCGGCAAGCTCGGACAGCTTGTCCTGCACATAGGCGGCATCGACCGTCACAGTTTCGCCAGCGCGATCCTCCGCTTCGAAGCTGAGTTCCTCNAGCAGCTTTTCCATCACGGTCTGCAGGCGNCGGGCGCCGATGTTCTCAACGCTTTCATTCACTTGTGCAGCGATCTTGGCAACTTCTGTGANTGCNTCGCCAGTGAAGTCCAGCTNGACCTTTTCAGTGGCGATCAGCGCGCGGTATTGTTCGACCAGGTTGGCGCGGGTTTCCGATAGGATTCGGACAAAATCATCTTCGGTCAGAGCTTTCAGTTCAACCCGGATCGGCAGCCGCCCTTGCAATTCGGGCAGCATGTCGCTCGGCTTGGCAAGATGGAACGCGCCGCTGGCAATGAACAACACATGGTCAGTCTTCATCGGGCCATACTTGGTGGCCACAGTCGTGCCTTCGATCAGCGGTAGCAGATCGCGCTGCACGCCTTCGCGGCTGACTGAACCGCCGCGCACGTCCGACACCGCGATCTTGTCGATCTCGTCAAGGAACACGATACCGTTGGTTTCCGCATTCTGCAGGGCGACGCGCGCGACATCGTCCTGGTCCATCCGCTTTTCAGACTCCTCGTCGACCAGTTTGTCCCAGGCCTCGGGAACCTTGAACTTGCGACGCTTGAGATTCTGCTGCCCAAATGCCTTGCCCATCATGTCTGACAAGTTGATCATGCCGATCGAGCCGCCCATGCCGGGAATCTCCATCGACTGGTTCGGCGCGTCTTCGACTTCGATTTCAACCTCGGTATCATTCATCGCATCTTCGACAACGCGCTGGCGAAAGCTTTCGCGCGTAGCATCAGAGGCATTGTCTCCGACCAGCGCATCAAGCAGGCGGTCCATTGCCGCCTGGCTGGCGGCTTCGCGCACTGACTCGCGGCGACGGTCCTTTTCCAGACGGATCGCATCTTCGACAAGGTCGCGCGCAATCTGCTCGACATCGCGGCCGACATAGCCAACTTCGGTGAACTTGGTCGCCTCGACCTTGACGAACGGGGCATCGGCCAGCTTGGCCAGCCGCCGACTGATCTCGGTCTTGCCGCAACCAGTGGGGCCGATCATCAGGATGTTCTTGGGCGTCACCTCATCACGCAATTCGTCTGACAGATGCTGACGCCGCCANCGGTTGCGCAAGGCCACCGCGACAGCGCGCTTGGCATCGGCCTGCCCGATAATATGCTCGTCGAGAGCCGCGACGATGGCCTTTGGGGTGAGTTGAGCGTTCATTCAGTATCCGTCATTTGGGCGGTTGCATCGGGAGCCTGGACTGTGCCGGGCGATCGACTTGTCAGATCAGTTCAACTGTTACCCGATCATTGGTGAACACGCAGACCTCGGCGGCCACTTCCATGGCGCGGCGCGCGATCTTTTCCGCGTCGTCTTCGTATTGGGTGAGCGCGCGAGCCGCAGCCAGCGCATAGTTGCCGCCAGAGCCGATTGCCGCAATCCCGCCTTCAGGTTCCAGCACGTCGCCATTGCCGGTGAGAATCAGCATGGTGTCCGCATCGGCCACAATCATCAGCGCTTCAAGGTTGCGCAGATACTTGTCCGTCCGCCAGTCCTTTGCCAGTTCGACCGAAGCACGCATCAACTGTCCGCTATATTGCTCAAGCTTCTTCTCCAGCCGCTCAAACAATGTGAAGGCATCGGCGGTCGCACCCGCAAATCCGGCGATAACCTTGCCCTTTTCCGGCCCGCCTTCACCAATGCGGCGCACCTTGCGGGCGTTTGGTTTCATCACCGTATTGCCCATCGAGACCTGACCATCACCGGCGATAACCGTCTTGCCGGCTTTCTTGACGCCAATGATGGTGGTTCCATGCCACTGGGCAAGGCCGTGGCTATCAGGATTGTTTGTCATGCAGCGGGATATAGACCCGGAATGGCAAGGTTCAAGCTAGCTGCCGTTCGGGCCCGGTCCACTCGGCACCGCTCCGCCGGGGCCACCGACTGAACCGACATTGCCGAACAGGTCTTCCAGAAAGCTGCGGTCACGCCCCAGAGTCGGCGTCGAATCGCCTTCCGGATCGATGCGCGCGACTTGTTCCATGCCCTTGCGGTCAACCGCGATCACATTGCCAGCCGCGTCGAACTGCACGCGCAGCACAGTCTGGTCAGCCGTGCGCGGGCGCTTGAATGCAGCGGTCTTGGTGTCCTGCGAAAGATAGTACCAGTCCTTTGACCCAAACTGGCTTTCGAATGTCGGGCGGCCCAGCGTACGCTCAACCGACGTGCGATTGTCAACGCCCGGCTGGATCGCATCAAGCAGCACCTCTTCGACAATATAGCCGCGATGATGCTTGATCGAGGAACAGCCACCGGCAAGCACGGCAACACCCAGCACCGCCCCTGCCATCCACGCAAATCGACCATTCATCGGCATNTTTTCCAAGCTCCAGTTCCCGATACGACCCCTCGGCCATTGCCNGAGGCCCGCAAGCCCATATATCGGCGACAAGCCTTAGGCCGCAAACCCGCACACCGCAATGGCGCAAGCAAGCGGTTCGTGCGACAGGCCGATTGAATTGTCGCTGAATGAAAAGGTCTGCCCCTGTGTCTGTCCTCTCCCGCCTGTTCGGCAAATCCGGCACTGAACGCGATGGCCTGCGCCCGCTGTGGCATCGCGTGGTAGAAATCGCGCGTGAAAAGCACTGGTATGCGCAGTGCGGAGTGGCAGACACCGTGCCGGGCCGATTCGATGCAATCACGCTGGTCCTTGCGCTTGTCCTGCTNCGAATGGAGCGNGAGGAAGNGTTGATCGAACCGTCGGTAAGACTGACTGAGATATTCATTGAGGACATGGACGGGCAACTTCGACAGGATGGCGTCGGTGACCTTGTTGTCGGCAAGCGCA
>JGI24723J26617_10003145_pt1 | contig 12219 bp, 7 predicted proteins | sample Cruoilmetagenom6_FD_26617 | JGI IMG/M metagenome (IMG submission 26617) | reverse complement strand
ACCATTAAATGCGCAGCAAAAAATACCGTAAGCTCAAACATAATAGGTACAAATGCTGGTAAATTTTCTAAATAACTAAAACTTGGTTTACCTCCAATATCTTGAGGCCAATCTTTAATCATTATAAAATTCATCATTACAGTAGCTACCGTAATACCAATACAACCATAAATAAATGCTGTAATAGCCAATCGTGTAGGTGCTAATCCCATTGCCTTGTCTAGTCCGTGAACTGGAAAAGGTGTATATATCTCTTCAATGTGATGCTTTTCTGCTCTTACCGTTTTAACGGCAGACATTAATACATCATCATCTGTATAAATAGCATGAATTACTTTCGAAGCTTCCATAGACTATATTAGTTGTTTAATAAATTTTTAGCTTGTCCTGACCAATCATCACGTTCTGCTCTTCCTGGGAAAGAACCTGTAATTGCATCTAACAAGTCATATTCTTTTTTCGTCATCTTACTTACCTGAAGGAATGTGTAAATACCTATACTATTTAACACCTCTTCCATCTTTGGACCAATACCATTTATTTTCTTTAAATCGTCTGCAGTACCTGTTGTGGCATCAAACGCTCCAATAGTACCTAAAAGGTCATTTACTTTAGTAGAATTATCTTCAGATGAAACCACTGGTTTTGTTGGGGTAATAGTATTGGCAGCTAAATTTGATGTTCTAGCATCTGCTCCTGTTCCAACTAAACTATCACCGCGTTCTCTAATGTTTTTATAACGCTCTCCAGATGATTTTAAAATTGTTTTTACTTCTGCTTGTGCTATTACAGGGAATGTACGAGAATACAGTAAAAATAATACAAAGAAGAAACCAATTGTTCCAATAAAAATTCCAATATCTACAAACGTTGGTGAAAACATAGACCATGATGATGGTAAATAATCTCTATGTAGTGATGTTACGATAATTACGAAACGCTCAAACCACATACCAATGTTTACAACAATAGAGATAAAGAAAGAGAACATGATACTTGTTCTTAATTTCTTAAACCACATAAACTGAGGTGAGAATACATTACAAGACATCATTGCCCAATATGCCCACCAATAAGGTCCTGTTGCTCTATTTAAGAATGCATATTGTTCGTACTCTACTCCAGAATACCATGCAATAAACAACTCAGTAATATAAGCCACACCAACTATAGAACCTGTAATCATTATTACAATGTTCATTAATTCTATGTGTTGTACTGTTATATAATCTTCAAGGTTACACACTTTTCTCATAATAATAAGAAGCGTGTTTACCATAGCAAATCCAGAGAATACTGCACCTGCAACAAAATAAGGTGGAAAAATCGTTGTATGCCAACCAGGAATAACAGATGTTGCGAAGTCAAAAGATACAATAGTGTGTACAGAAAGTACTAAAGGAGTTGCTAAACCTGCAAGTACTAAAGATACTTCTTCAAAACGTTGCCAATCTTTTGCTCTTCCAGACCAACCAAAACTTACTAAAGCGTATATTTTCTTTTGGAAAGGCTTAACTGCTCTATCTCGTAACATAGCGAAATCTGGTAATAAACCTGTCCACCAAAATACAAGTGATACTGATAAGTACGTAGAAATCGCGAATACATCCCAAAGTAAAGGTGAGTTAAAGTTTACCCATAACGAACCAAATTGATTTGGTATAGGTAATACCCAATATGCTAACCATGGACGACCCATGTGAATAATTGGAAATAAACCCGCTTGAACTACTGAGAAAATAGTCATGGCTTCCGCAGAACGGTTAATTGCCATTCTCCATTTTTGACGGAAGAGTAAAAGTACTGCAGAAATTAATGTTCCTGCGTGACCAATACCAACCCACCAAACGAAGTTAGTAATATCCCAAGCCCAATTTACAGTCTTATTAAGACCCCAAACTCCAATACCGGTAGATACGGTATAAATAATACAACCTATTCCCCAAAGGAATGCGACCAACGCAATGCTGAAAACTATCCACCATGATCTGTTGGCTTTACCTTCAACTGGTCTTGCGACATCAACAGTAACATCGTGATACGATTTTTCTCCTGTTACTAATGGTCTTCTAATAGGTGCTTCGTAATGAGACGCCATTCTTTATTGTTTAAATGTTGATTTGTTTAAATGTTAAAAGCTGTTGTTTATTTCAACTTCTAACTATTTAACTTTTTATTTAGTTATTTATGCTTTTGATGTATTTCTCACCTTTGTCTGATAGATTACGTTTGGTTTTGTACCTACGTATTCTAGCAAATGATACATACGATCATCTTCTTTTAATGCTGAGATTTTACTCTCCTTATCATTAATATCACCAAACACCATCGCTCCGTTTCCACATGCCGCAGAACAAGCTGTTTGGAATTCTCCATCTTTAACTTCTCGTCCGTCACGCTTAGCATCAAGAATTGTTTTTTGTGTCTTTTGAATNCACATAGAACATTTTTCCATTACACCACGAGAACGCACTACTACATCTGGATTTAATACCATACGTCCTAAATCATCATTCATGTAGTAATCAAACTCATCATTCTTATTGTATAAGAACCAGTTAAAACGACGTACTTTATAAGGACAGTTGTTTGCACAGTAACGTGTACCTACACAACGGTTATAAGCCATGTGGTTTTGCCCTTGACGACCATGAGCTGTTGCAGCAACAGGACAAACNGTTTCACAAGGTGCATGATTACAATGCTGACACATTACTGGTTGAAATGCTACNTGAGGATTTTCTGCAGGATTTTCCATCTCTCCAAAGCCTCCTAAAGATCCATTATCTCCAAATAAACCAGAGAAACCATCTTTTTTAGCATCATCCGATTCAAATGTATCTTGATGAGAATAATATCTATCAATACGCAACCAATGCATATCTCTACTACGTCTCATTTCTGACTTACCAACAACAGGAACGTTATTTTCTGCATGACANGCAATTACACATGCTCCACAACCNGTACAGGCNTTNAAGTCTATTGATAAGTTAAAGTGATGNCCTATAGAACGATCAAACTCATCCCATAAATCTACATCTGGAGATGTTACAGGTGTTTCTATATGATTAAGAGATACAACAGGAACTGCATTCCAGTGCTTCTTATCTTTTGTATTAAAGACTTCTAAAGTAGTTTCTTTAATAATATCTCCACGTCCCATTAAAGTATTATGCAACTGTACACAAGCAAATTCGTGCTCACCAGAAGCTTTTTCAATAGTAACGTTTTGAACTGAATTGAAATTTTGGTATAACGGATAAGCGTTAACACCGGTTTTCATTTCTTCTTTTAAACCTTTTGATGTTCTTCCAAAACCGAAAGATAAACCAACAGATCCTTTTGCTTGTCCTGGCTGAATGATTACTGGTACTGTAATTGCTTCTGCTCCATTAACTGAAACTTTTGCATAACTACCATTTAACCCACCATTAGCTACATTCCAATTTTTCAACTCTAACCTATCAGCATCTGCCTGAGAAACTGTTAAGTAATTATCCCAAGTTGTTCTTGTAATAGGGTCTGGAAATTCTTGTAACCATGGGTTGTTGGCTTGTTGACCATCACCCATTCCTGTCTTGGTATAAAGCAATAATTCCATTGCGCTACCTTTAGCCGAACTTGCTAAAGCTCTTGCGGCTTCACCACCAGATAAAGCTGAAACTGAACCTCCTGCAACTGAACCACCATTATTAACAGTAGTTGCTGTTGTGTTTGTTACATATTCGTCCTTATCTTCATCTTTTATACCAACTCCTACAGCAACATCATGAATAACGCCACCTAGGAAGGTTCTATCTTTTTTATCTTTTAACGCTGTTGTGGTTTCTGTACTTGTTGAAGAACNATTTCCACCATTCTTTGCAGAACTAGACACNAAAACACCATCTTGAACCGCCTTATTAAATGACGCACCACCTAATATATTTGTTGTCCAATATGATTTTAAGAAGTCTCTATATGAACCNGACTTATCNGTCCAACCCATTAATACCTCTTGAAATTGCTTAGTGTCAAATAACGGACGAATTGTTGGTTGCATCATTGAGTAATGACCAGCTTTCATCTCGATATCTCCCCATGATTCTAAATAATGAGGTGCTGCTGCGATATATTGACAATTAGTTGACGTCTCATCTTGTTTCATTGAGAACGCAATTGACAATTCTGTTTTTGCAAGACCTTCTGAAAAATCAGAAGCATTTGGCAATGTATATATTGGATTAACACCATTCATGATGATAGCTCCAACTTTTCCTGCTTTCATATCAGAAACCAATTGCATAACTGCTTTATCGCTTCCTTGTCTTGTTTTTATTGTTGTTTTAGGGTCAAATGCCTTACTCTTTAAGTANGTATTTAACTCTAACACTACAGTTTGTGCATTTACATCTTGTATACCTGTAACCACAACGGCATTNCTACCGGCTTTGCTAATCTCTTTAGCTGCTGCTTTAACGGCTGCGTCTAATCCTTCAGGAAGCTTAGCACCACCAGCAGANTTTCCAGTAACTTCACTGTATAATTTAGCTAAAGCTATTTTTTGCTGACTTGGTGTTAATGGCACACGCTTATCTGCATTTGCACCAGATAATGACATATTAGATTCAAACTGAATATGTCTAGACATCTTACCATCTTCTGGAATACGTTTTTTAGCATAAGCAGACTCAAAGCCTCCACCTTGCCAATCTCCTAAGAAATCAGCTCCAATAGAAACAATAGTCTTAGCCTTAGAGAAATCGTAATTAGCCATTCCTCTTACTCCGTACTTCGCTTGGTAAGCATCTAAAGTAGCAGATTCTGAAACAGCATCATAAACAACGTGGTTTACGTTGCCATATTTAGCTTTAAAATCTGCAATCAATTTATTTGTTGATGGACTTGGCAATGTTTGCGTTAAAAACACAATTGCCTTACCATTAAGCCCATTTAATTTTGAAGTTGTTTCGGACATAAACGTCTCCCAAGAGATTTTAGAATCACCTTTCATTGGTGATTTCACTCTAAGGTTATCGTATAATCCTAAAACGGAAGCATTAACTCTCGCATTTGCAATACCACTAGCCCCAGCTTCAGTGTTATTCTCAATTTTAATAGGTCTTCCTTCTCTTGTTTTTACTAAAACACTTGTAAAATCAAAACCATCTGCAATCGTTGTTGCATAATAGTTAGCCACACCAGGAATAATCTCAGTTGGCTGAACTATGTAAGGAATTGACTTAATTACTGGCCCTTCACAAGCCGCCAAAGAAGCTGCTGCGGTACTAAAACCAACGTATTTTAAGAAATCACGACGCGATGTAGACGAAGATTCTAACGATTCTTTGTCTCCTAAAAATTCATCTGTAGGAATTGGTTCCACAAATTCATTTTGTTGTAGCGCCTCAACAATAGAACTATTTTCGTTTAGTTCTTCAACACTTTTCCAGTATTTCTTGTTTGATGACATATAATTTTGAATTACTTCTTATTTAATTTAATAATGACACTTTCCACATTCTAATCCACCCATCTGCGCCACAGTTAACTGCTCAACTCCATACTTTTTAGATAATTCTTCNTGTATCTTAGTATAATATTCGTTGTCTTTAACTTTTACATTTGTTTCTCTGTGACANTTAATACACCAGCCCATAGTTAATGGTGCATTTTGGTACATTATTTCCATTTCCTCAACAGGACCATGACAAGTCTGACATTCAATACCACCAACCTCTACGTGTTGTGAGTGATTGAAATAAGCAAAATCAGGTAAGTTATGAATACGTATCCACTTAACAGGTTTAGAATCTCCAGTATAACCAGTTCCATCCCAACCTACAGCATCGTATAATTTTTGAATTTCCGCATTGTAATCTACCCCATACTCTGTGCCTTCTGCTAAAGTTTCTGGTGCGACTTCTGAAATTGATTTATGACAATTCATACAAACATTTAAAGAAGGAATACCTGAAGTCTTACTTACTCTAGCTGATGAGTGACAGTACTTACAATCGATACCATTGTCGCCTGCATGAATTCTATGCGAATAATGAATAGGCTGAACAGGTTCGTAACCTTGATCTACACCTACTTGCATAAAGTAACCATACACAAAGTAACCACTTGCTAACAAGAAGATAATTGCTGTAACCAATACTAAAAATTGATTTTGAACAAACGCCTTCCATAATGGTGTTCTTTTTTCTTGCGCTGTAAAGACTTCAATATCTTTAGCTTTAGCAAAACGATTCAACGTACGGTTTACTAACACTAACGCCATTGCTAATAACCCAAACAATAAGGCTAAAGCACCTAAAATGATATCATTTGAAACACCACCTTGCTGACTAGCACCTTCATTAGTGTTGCTTTCTACAACTACAGGTTCTTTTTTCTCCTCAGCAGTATAAGCCAAAATATCTGAAATATCTTGATCACTTAACTGTGGAAACGGCGTCATAGGAGTTCCGTTATACTCATTAAAGATCTTATTCGCATACGCGTCTCCAGATTTAATAAGCGAAGAGCTATTTCTAATCCAAGCACTAAGCCATTCTCTATCTAANCCTTGCTCATCTGCCAATCTTGCCTCTACATTACGTAATGCAGGACCTGTCATTGGCTTATCTAGCTTATGACACGCTGCACAATTAGAATTATAGAGCGATTTTCCATTAACTGGATCACCTTCTTGAGCTGTAAGTGAGGTCGAAAATGCAAGCAATAGTGCAAAACAAAGACTAACTATCCTTGAGGTTAAACTACGGTAAATCACTTGTTTCATATAATAAGTTGAATTATCTTCTAAACTTTGGTACGATTTTTTCATTAAAAACTTGAAAAAAGATGTTTATAAAAACTCTGGCAAAAGTAACATTTAAAGTCGATTTTGGAAATCTTAGAGAAGTGTTAATATATAATTTATACCAATTCTAAATAATGTATTTCNAAAATTTAATGATTGAATATTCGTTCCTTAATTACCGACAGCTTGAAGTATAATTGATTACAGCTAAAATGTAGATAAAAAAATCACACATGTTCTTCTGAAAATTATACCTTTGCCAATAAATAATTACTCTATGAAATTAAGAAATAAATCTTTTTGTCTTGTCTTTTTAGGTCTAGNATTATCTATTTCCCTTCATTCGCAAGAAGGAACAGTTAACGTTAGCCAAGACAGTGATATTGATAAATTATTGGAATACAAAAAAGATATCAAAACCTCTAAGGTCTATAAAATACAAGTATTTCAAAGCGTGGATCCTGATAAGGCTGCTCGAGAAAAAGCTAACTTTTTAAACGCTTACAGTGAATGGCCTGTAGAAATTGTATGGAACACTCCAAATTATAAAGTTTGGGTAGGCAACTTTGCTACAAAGTTAGAAGCTGAACGCGCTGGTGTAAAAATTAAAAAGAAGTATATGAATGCTATTATTTTTCAACCTAAAACAGACGACTAAATAGCTTCTAAAACAACTGCAATGAGTCCTTTTAAATAACTCATATTTTCTAATTTTATCTCATAAAAAAAACCGACAATTACTTGTCGGTTTTTTTATTTGTTATAAGTTATTACTTTAACTTTTTCTTTACTTCTACTTCTTGGAATGCTTCGATAACATCACCAATTACAATGTCGTTATAACCTTTAATTTGCATACCACAATCATAACCTTTAGCTACCTCTCTAACATCGTCTTTAAAACGTTTTAAAGCTTCAAGTGTACCTGTATGAACAACGACTCCGTCTCTAATAATTCTTATGTTAGAATTTCTAAAGATTTTACCATTCATAACCATACAACCTGCAATATTTCCAATCTTAGANACTTTAAATATTTCTCTAATTTCTGCAGTACCTGTAACCTCTTCTTTTAACTCTGGAGATAACATACCTTCCATAGCATCTTTAAGATCGTTAATTGCAGCATAGATAATAGAATACGTTCTGATATCAATTTCTTCCTTATCAGCAATCATTCTTGCATTTCCAACAGGACGTACATTAAATCCAACGATAATAGCATCTGAAGCTGTTGCTAATAAGACATCACTTTCTGTAATGGCACCAACACCTTTATGTATAATATTAACTTGAATTTCTTCAGTAGATAATTTTTGGAAAGAATCTGTTAATGCTTCTACAGAACCATCTACATCACCTTTAAGAATTATATTAAGTTCTTGGAAATCACCAAGAGCAATACGTCTTCCAATCTCATCAAGTGTAATATGACGNTGTGTTCTAACAGATTGNTCACGTTGTAACTGAGTACGTTTAGTTGCAATTTGTTTTGCTTCACGCTCATCTGCAAAGACNTTAAACTTATCACCTGCTTGAGGCGCNCCATCTAAACCAAGTATAGATACTGGAGTTGCAGGACCTGCTTCCTTAACATCGTGGCCTCGCTCATCTTGCATAGCTTTTACTTTACCACTATTCTTTCCGGCTAAAACATAATCACCAACTTTTAAAGTACCTGCTTGTACTAAAATTGTTGACACATATCCTCTACCTTTATCTAAGTAAGCTTCCACTACTGTTCCGCTTGCTGCTTTATTAGGGTTTGCTTTTAATTCTAGCAATTCAGCTTCTAGCAATACTTTTTCTAATAATTCTTTAACACCAGTTCCCATTTTAGCAGATATGTCATGTGATTGAATTTTTCCACCCCAATCTTCTACTAAGAGATTCATTTGTGCTAATCCTTCTTTTACTTTTTCAGGATTGGCATCTGGTTTATCTATTTTGTTAATTGCAAATACGATTGGTACTCCTGCCGCTTGTGCATGAGAAATCGCTTCTTTTGTTTGAGGCATTATAGCATCATCCGCAGCAACTACAATAATAGCAATATCTGTAACTTGAGCACCACGAGCACGCATCGCTGTAAAGGCTTCGTGACCTGGTGTATCTAAAAATGCTATTTTTTGTCCATTTTCTAGTTCTACACCATATGCACCAATGTGCTGTGTAATTCCACCGGATTCACCAGCAATTACATTTTCTTTACGTATATGGTCTAATAATGATGTTTTACCATGATCTACGTGTCCCATTACTGTAACAATTGGTGCACGAGGTAATAAATCTTTAGGATCGTCAACAACATCTTCTATTGATTCTTCAATATCAGCTTTAATAAACTCTACATCGTAACCAAATTCTTCTGCAACTATAGTTAAAGTTTCTGCATCTAACCTTTGGTTCATGGTTACCATCATACCAAGAGACATACATGCTGAAATAACTTGTGTGACTCCAACTTCCATCATTGTAGCAATTTCACTAACGGTTACAAACTCAGTAACTTTTATTGTTTTGCTTTCTGCTGCAGCGATTTCTTGATCGATTTCACTTTGTTCTCTGTGTTGATCTCTCTTATCTCTTCTGTATTTAGCGCCTTTTCCTTTATTAGATTTACCTTGTAATTTCTCAAGTGTTTCTCTAATTTGTTTTTTTACATCTTCTTCTGTAGGCTCTTCCTTAACAATTTTTGGTCTGGCATTTCCTCCACGTCCTTTTGGCCCTCCTCTTCTATTATCAAACTTAGGTTTTCCACCTGAGTCATTTCCGCCTTTACTAATTCTACGTCTTTTACGCTTATTAGCATCGCCAGAAGCTCCTGGTTTATTGTCTTCTTTTTTCTTTTTAGGTTTGTTGAATTGAGAAAGGTCTATTTTTTTACCTGTGGTTACTGGACCAGTAAGTTTCTTATACTGTGTCTTAATAGTTTCTTCAACTGGCTCAGAAGGTGCTTTAGGCTCTTCTTTTTTAGTTTCTTTTTTAGTAGAAACCTCTTTCGTTTCGGCCTTCTCTACTTTTTCAGTTTTCTCAACCTTTTCTACTTTCTTAACCTCTTCTTTCTTTTGAGGTTCTTCAGGCTTTTCAACTTTTTTGACCTCAACCTTAGGTTTTTCCTCTTTTTTGACTGGTTTTTCAACCTTAGGAGTTTCCTTAACTTCAGGTGCTTTAGGAGCCTCTTCTTTTTTAGATTTTGGCTTTTTATCTAAGTCAATTTTACCAACTTGTTTTGGGCCACTTAACTCAGCTTTAGCCTTAACTACAGATTCTCTTTCTGCCTTTTGCTTTTGCTTTTCTTCAATTTCGCGTTCTCGCTGTTCACGAAGCTCTTCTTTTTCTTTAAGTTTTGCTTCACTAACCTCTTGAGCTTTTTCACGTTTAGATGCATCTGTCTGAAATTCATCAGAAAGCGTGTTATAAACTTCTTGCGAAATTTTAGTATTAGGGCTTTTCTCAATCTCGATACCTTTGGATTCTAAAAAATCCACTGCACGATCTATTGAGATATTTAATTCCCTTAATACTTTATTTAATCTTGTTGTTTGAGCCATAAACTGCCTGTAAAATACTTAAATATATGTTATACCAATATAACTTCAAAATGAAATAATAAAAATCATTTTAAAATTAATCTGATATTATTCTTCAAATTCCTCTCTTAGAATCCTAATGACGTCTAAGATTGTTTCTTCTTCTAAATCTGTACGCTTCACTAAATCAACAACATCTTGCTCTAAAATACTTTTTGCAGTATCTAAGCCAGCTTTGCTAAATTCAGAAATTACCCAACCTTCAATTTCATCAGAGAATTCTTTTAATTCTACATCTTCTTCTGCACCTTCTCTAAATACGTCAATCTCATAACCTGTTAGTTGACCAGCCAAACGAATGTTGTGACCACCTCTACCAATAGCTTTTGAAACCTCTTCTGGTTTTAATAACACCTCAGCACGCATATTTTCTTCGTCTAATTTTAAAGACGTTACTCTTGCTGGGCTCAATGCTCTTGTTACAAAAAGCTGAACATTGTTNGTATAATTAATTACATCGATATTCTCGTTTCCTAACTCACGTACAATACCGTGAATTCTAGAACCTTTCATACCAACACAAGCTCCAACTGGATCGATTCTATCATCGTAAGAATCTACTGCAACTTTTGCTTTTTCTCCTGGGATACGTACTACTTTTTTAACTGTAATTAAACCATCAAAAACTTCTGGTATTTCCTGTTCAAATAATTTCTCAAGAAATACTGGTGATGTTCTAGACATCACAATTGCTGGTTTGCTTCCTTTTAATTCNACACTTTCAATAATTCCTCTTACATTTTCTCCTTTTCTGAAGAAATCTGAAGGAATTTGTTTGTCTTTTGGAAGTATAATTTCATTACCATCATCGTCTAACAAAATAATTGCTCTGTGACGAATGTGGTGTACTTCTGCTGTATAAATNTCACCTTCAAGCTCTTTAAAGTGCTTGTAGATATTTGTATTATCATGTTCATGAATCTTAGAAATTAAGTTCTGTCTTAATGCTAAGATAGAACGTCTTCCAAGATCAATTAACTTTACTTCTTCTGCAACGTCTTCACCAACTTCAAAATCTGGCTCTATTTTTTGCGCTTCAGATAATTCAATTTCTTGATTTGGTTCTTCAACTTCACCATCTGCAACAACGATTCGGTTTCTCCAAATTTCTAAATCTCCTTTATCTGGGTTTATTATGATATCAAAGTTATCGTCATCACCATACTTCTTCTTCAATGCATTACGTAATACATCTTCAAGAATTGCCATTAGCGTAACTCTATCTATTAATTTGTCGTCCTTAAATTCTGAAAATGACTCAATTAACGCTACATTTTCCATAATTGATATGAATTAAAATTTTATTTTAACTTTTGCTTCTTTAATATTATCAAAAGCTACATTAGCTTGTTTAGCTACTGTTACTTTTCCTTTTCCAACAGGCTTTGGTTCTCTTGCTTTCCAGCTTAGAACCACTCCATCATCATTTACTTCTGTGAGTTCACCTTCTAAATTTTGATGATCTAAAGTCTTTACCTCTAAATTTCTACCAATATGCTTATTATATTGTCTAGGCAAAACTAAAGGAGTTGTCGCACCTGAAGATAAGACTTCTAGAGAAAAATCGTGTTCTTCTCTATCTACATTGTGTTCAATTGCTCGACTTATAAACATACAATCTTCTACTAAGACGCCATTATCACCATCTATTACAATTTTAATAACGTTATCTCCAGACAAAGAAAAATCTATTAAGAAGAGGTCTTGTCTCTCGTCTAGTGCCTTTTGTAATAAGTCTTCTACTATTTTCTTAAACATTATTTGATATAAAAAGAGAGGACTTTTCGTCCTCTCGCTTATTTATTTTTAGTAAACAACGGTGCAAATATACGA
>JGI24723J26617_10003142_pt1 | contig 12231 bp, 6 predicted proteins | sample Cruoilmetagenom6_FD_26617 | JGI IMG/M metagenome (IMG submission 26617) | reverse complement strand
GTGCCGGTGATAACGTCCACAGACGGGCGCTGCGTGGCGGTGATCATATGGATGCCAGCTGCGCGGGCCATTTGTGCCAAGCGCTGAATGGCGGCCTCAATATCTTTGCCCGCCACCATCATCAGGTCTGCCATTTCATCGACGATGACGACGATGAAGGGCATGCGCTCAAGCGTGATTTCTTCTTCTTCGTAAATGGCTTCGCCAGTGTCGCGGTCAAAGCCTGTTTGCACGGTGCGCACAATGACTTCTTCGTTCTCAATGGCTTCTGCGATGCGATGGTTGAAGCCGTCGATGTTACGCACACCCACTTTGGACATTTTGCGGTAGCGGTCTTCCATTTCCTTGACGACCCATTTGAGCGCAACAACGGCTTTCTTAGGGTCGGTCACGACGGGGGCCAGCAAATGTGGAATGCCATCGTAGATGGACAGCTCCAACATTTTTGGATCGACCATGATCATTTTGCATTCGTCAGGTCGCATCCGATAAAGCAGCGACAGGATCATGGTGTTGATGCCTACTGATTTACCAGACCCGGTCGTCCCCGCGATCAAGAGGTGGGGCATGCGGGCAAGGTCAGCGATGATTGGTTCGCCGCCAATGTTTTTGCCCAAGGCGAGAGGCAGTGCGCAATTGGTTGATTCAAATTCCGCCGATGAGAGAATTTCTTTCAGGCCTACCATTTCACGGCGTGAGTTCGGCAGCTCAATGCCGATGGCGTTGCGACCAGGCACAACAGCAACGCGGGCAGAAATGGCGCTCATGGAACGTGCAATATCATCAGCAAGGGCAATCACGCGTGATGATTTGATGCCGGGGGCTGGTTCCAACTCATAGAGCGTGACAACCGGGCCGGGGTGGACGTTGATAATTTCGCCTCGAATGCCGAAGTCATCCAGCACGCCTTCCAGCAGGCGCGCGTTTTGCTGTAAAGCGTCATCGGACAGGGTTTCGGCAAAGTTCTGCTTTTTGACGGCATTCAAAATGGAGAGTGACGGCAGATCGAAATCTTCTGCAGGCAATAGATCCAATGACGGCTGGCGGTCTGCTTCTGCGCGCTTGCTTGTCTTGGATTTTTTGTTCGAACGCTGAACCGGCACGCGGCGCTGGCGTGTTTTGGGTTCTTCCTCAGGGTCGGGCATGGCGCGTCGTTCGGCTGCCACACGGCGGCGGGGCGTGATGCGCGGTTCTTCAATGAATTCTTCTTCGTCTTCTTCCCACGCGGGTTCGCGGCGCAATCTGTCAAACAGACCGCTTGTGCGATCTGACAGGACGTACCACATCACGCGCAGGCGACCTGGTTCTGCGTCGGCTCTCGCATCCGCTTTTGCTTCGCGATACTCCGCTCGGGCATCGGTCCATTCGTAATAGCCATCGACCAGGCGCCAGCGGGCTTCCGAGACTTCTTCAATGGAAATGTCACCGGCAAAGCCGATCAGGAAAATGGCAAGACCTAAAGCCAAAACGCCAACAAGCGCGAAGGCTGGTCCATCTCCGATAAGCATGCCCAAATTGGCGGCGGTTACACTCGCTAAAGCATCACCAACAAGCCCACCAAAGCCCGTGGTGAGAGGCCAGCTATCCATAACGGGCATGACACTTGCCATGCAGGCGATTGTGGCAAGACCGGCGATGCCTGCCAGCAGACGCAGTCGAATGCGTTCTGGTGGGAGGTGCGTGAGCAATCGCCATCCCCAAATAGCGGCGAGCGGCACAAGCAACAGTCCGGCCAACCCTAGGATTTGATAGGCGAGGTCAGCCGTCACCGCGCCTCGAACACCCATCCAATTTCCCGTCGCCATATTTGTTGCCTGGTTCCAGCTGGGATCAGCCGCTGACCAGCTTGCAAAGCTCAATGCCAAAAACCCTGCCACCGCCAGAAGTGCGATGCCGGTTGCTTCAAACGCGCGGTGGCGCAGAAAAACGCGCACGCCCATTGGTAGGTAGTTGACTGGATTGGGTATGGATCTTACGAGTGCCATGCTGACAAAGGCTTTTGGCCTCTCCCTCTTGCTCTGGAAATTATCCAAGAACTCTGTTGATACGGGTCAGTGCTTCCTCAGTCGTCTTCTCATCATTCACCAATGCAATGCGAATGAAACGTGCGCCCGGATTTCCGCCTACGACAGTTTCATCGTCACGGGAAAGATAGCCGCCCGGTAGAACTTTGATGCCGGCTTGCGCCCATAGTTTTTTGGTTGCGGCTTCACCGTCACCGACGTCTAGCCATAGGAAGAAACCACCGGCTGGGCGGTAGAAAGCAAAGCGGTTGCCAAAGATGTTTTCAGCTGCGTCAATTTTTGTTTGATAGCGCGCTCGGTTTTCGGCTGCGTGGGTATCATCATTCCAACAGGCTGTGGCGGCAGCGATCACGGGCAGTGGTGATTGCGGTGCTGCAATATTGCGGAAGGCCCGAAAGCGTTTCATCAGTGCTTTGTCGCCACAACAAAACCCGGAGCGCAAGCCAGGCAAGCTTGAGCGTTTTGAAAGCGAATGAAAGACGATGATGTTTTCAAAAGGATCGCCTGATTTTGGCAGCTGTAATTCCAGTGCAGCTTGAAGTGCTCCAGGTGGTTCGGTGCGATCGTAGATGTCGGCATAACATTCATCGACAACGAGCGTGGCGCCATGTGTACGCGCAAGCTCAATCAGGTCTTTCAGATACTCAAGGGAGGCAACGGTGCCTTGTGGATTGGCGGGTGAGCAAAAATAGATCATCGCTGTGCGCGCCAACAGATCTTCATCGAGCCCTGCAAAATCTGGCATGAAGCCATTTTCAGCGGTCGCGGAAATGTAATGTGGTTCAGCGTTCGCCGCCAAAGCACCGGCTGCGTAACACTGATAAAAAGGATTGGGGATCAAGACAGCAGGTTGTTTACCTGCCTTTTCACCCGGACAAGCAACAAGCGCCAAATTGAACAGGGCCTCGCGGGTGCCATTGACAGGCAGAATGCGGGCATCAGGCTCTAGTGTTTCGGGTGCCAGATTATACCGTCTTGCTAGCCAACCGGCGGCAGCATCGCGAAAAGCTGACGTGCCAACGATCGGTGGATAGCGGCCATAGTCTTTTTCATGGGCACGCAATACGTCAGATACAAAATCTGGAAAAGCGTGTTGTGGTTCGCCGAGGCTCAGCAAGATGGGGTCTTGTCCCGGCTGGATGCCGTCCAGCAGCGCGTTCAGGCGCGCGAAGGGCCCATCAGGCATTTGGTCAAAACGATTGCTCATGGGCTAATCTTAACCATGAGGTCCGCTTCGCGTCTAGAGCCTTCAGCCTAAAAACCTGTTCAAAAGCAAATGCTTATCGCGAATTTCACATGTGCCCCTTTAACGTTGTGTTAACCTTTTTGCATACGAAAACGGGTGCCAAGCTGTTTCCAACCTGACGCCCGTTTGTCGTGCCCTCCCCCGAAAGGGGTCTTTAGTGCTGCGTTGCCTGTCAGAAAAGCTTCGTGATCAGCGCGGAGTAACGTCGCCTTCTGGATTTGCCCCGATTTTGTGGATGGCAAGATCGGCGCCCATGGCTTCTTCTTCTTCAGACAGTTTGATGCCCATCGTCAATTTCAGCGCGCCATAAACCACCACACCGGCGATCAAGGCGTAAACAACGCCCATGAGTGAGCCGATGAGCTGACCCATAAAGGTTACGCCGCCGAGGCCACCCAGTGTCTCCAGTCCAAAGACACCAGCCGCAACACCGCCCCACAATCCGCAAAAACCATGAAGAGGCCAAACACCGAGCACATCATCGATTTTCCAATTGTTCTGGCAGAGGTTGAACAACAGAACAAAAATGACGCCAGCACCTGCGCCAACGGCAAGGGAGCCGATGGGGTGCATGATGTCAGATCCGGCACAGACGGCCACAAGGCCCGCCAACGCGCCATTGTGAATGAAGCCCGGATCGTTTTTGCCGACGATGAGTGCTGCGAGAATACCGCCAGCCATGGCAAGCAGTGAGTTGACCGCGACCAGGCCTGAAATGGCCTCAAGGGATTGTGCGGACATTACGTTGAAGCCGAACCAGCCAATGCACAGCAGCCAGGAACCCAGTGACAACCAGGGAATGGATGAAGGTGGAAAGCCAACCACACGACCATCTTTGGTGTAGCGACCCTTGCGATGGCCGAGCGCTAGAATGGCGCCCAGGGCGATCCAGCCGCCGACCGCATGGACAACAATGGAGCCAGCAAAGTCGTGGAGAGGCGCACCGAATGTCGCTTCGATCCAGTCCTGAACACCGAAGTTGCCGTTCCAGATGATGCCTTCAAAAAACGGATAGGCGAGGCCCACGATGACAGCGGTTGCAATCGCCTGCGGCCAAAATTTTGCGCGTTCTGCGATGCCGCCAGAAATAATGGCCGGGATCGCCGCGGCAAATGTGAGAAGGAAGAAGAATTTCACAAGGCTCAACCCTTGTGGGCCAAAGTTGCGTCCTTCCGCGGCGACATTGCCGTTCAGCACAGCCGCACTGGCGAAAAAGTCGACGCCGTAAGCAACCGAGTAGCCGATGAAAAAGTAAGCCATTGTGGATACTGCGAAATCAACGATGATTTTCACCATTGCATTCACTTGGTTTTTTTGCCGGACGGTTCCTACTTCAAGAAACGCAAAACCTGCATGCATGGCGAAGACAAGAATTGCCCCCATCAGCAAGAAAAAGACATCGCCACCGGCGGAACTGGTCTCCATGGAAATTTTCTCCGTTTGCCACTTAACGCGGACCTGGTTCGCCCCCTATTTTGGGGTGAAATTGGATCAGCGAAATCATCCTGCGAACCCCCTCGCAGGTTTGATTACTTCTTAACCTACTCAAGGCCCGTGCCACGGCCTTTGAAGGTTCGAAAGACCAGTAATATCAAGCGCTTGGACGTAGTTCAACGAATTGCTGAGAATCTGTGCAACACCAATTTTGCTTATGAAATAGGCAATATGCTTTTGGGGGGCGCCTGTTTTTTAAGCAGATTTCCAGCGCTTGGTGATTATGCGCCAGGCGATGAAGAGGCCGATAAGCCCATCGAAGATGATGCAGCCTTGGGGTAGGTCTGTTAGAAGCGGCGGGCGCTTTCCGGCGACGTTGCCAGCACTATCGCTGATAGCAGGCAAACATGGTTTTGCCGAGGTCATTCACCATTGAATTGTAACCTAATGCGATTGATGAAAGCCTGCGTCAACTGAGGCGTGGTTTACCTTACGTCTGTGGATTGCAGATATACAAGCCGTTGAAGCGCGACTCGGTGCGCTCAATATGCAGATCACCGAAACCGTGAAACTGGCGGATGGAGAGGTGTTCCTTTTCATCCGCGGTCCTGACGGCAATGTGATTGAGTTTCACAAACCTCCAAGGCTCCCGCTAGCGGTGGTCCACAAAAAAAAGGACCCCAGCCGGGGGTGGCCAGGGTCCCAGGTTAGACCCGCATGCTGTTATAATGGTGGCTACAGCGCGCGGGTCGTCTTGGTTGTTTTGTTTGGACCTAGATCCGACCGGAGCCCGTTCCAAATTCCGGATAAGCTTCTAGTCCGATCTCAGCTTTGTCGAGACCCATGATCTCTTCTTCCTCCGACGCCCGGATCCCGATGGTAAACTTGAGCGCCAACCAGAAGGCCAGGCTTGCGATCACTACAAACGCGCCGATCGAAACAACGCCAATGCCTTGAACAAGGAAGCTGGTCTCTGTGTTGGTGATGGGCACTGCCATGGTTCCCCAGATGCCTGCGAGCAGGTGAACTGGGACGGCACCGACGACATCATCAATCTTCAGCTTGTCGAGCATTGGCACAGCGAAGACAACAATCACGCCGCCAATTGCACCGATCATCGCAGCGGACCCGAGTGTTGGTGTTAGGGGTTCGGCTGTGATGGAAACAAGACCGGCCAATGCGCCGTTCAGCGCCATGGTGAGGTCAACCTTGGTGTAGAGCAATTGGGTCAAAACCATTGCGGTTACCACGCCAGCTGCGGCTGCCATGTTGGTGTTGATGAAGATCTGCGCAATGGAGACAGCGTCGGCTGCTGACCCAAGTGCTAACTGTGAGCCGCCATTAAAGCCAAACCAACCAAGCCACAGAATAAATGTACCCAGGGTTGCGAGTGGCATGGAGGACCCAGGCATGACGTTGATCTCACCGTTTTTGCCAAACTTGCCATAACGCGCACCAAGAACGATGGCGCCAACAAGGGCGGCCCAACCACCAACAGAGTGGACAAGCGTGGAACCAGCAAAATCAGAGAAGCCCATCTCGCTCAACCAGCCGCCGCCCCACTGCCAGGAACCCTGGATCGGGTAAATGAAGCCAGTAAGAACAACAACGAACAGGAGGAAAGGCCAAAGTTTGACCCGTTCAGCCATTGTGCCTGAAACGATCGAGGCTGCGGTGGCGACAAACACCATCTGGAAATACCAGTCGGATGCCGCCGCATAACCAGCCCCTTTGCCGTAGTCGGCAACGTCTGCGAGAGCAGAGCTGTCGTCTGGGCTCCACAAAGAGAGTGAGCCCACGAAGCCACCGTCAACGCCGTCATACATCAGGTTGTAGCCGACGAGGTAGTACATGATGCCGGCGATGGAGAAGAGGGAGATGTTTTTGGTACATTGAATGGCGACGTTTTTTGAGCGCACCATGCCTGCTTCCAGCATGGCAAAACCTGCTGCCATGAACATGACCATGAAGCCAGTGATGAGGAAAAGCAGTGTGTTGAATATATAAGCTGCTTCGTCTGTGACAGGCAGGACTGGTGCAGCAACTTCTTCCGCAAGGGCGGGAACTGCCATGGCTGCCAGGCCAAGAAGGGCAGTGCTGCCAAGTTTCAAATATCTGGGTGACATCTGCTCTCTCCTATAGCGCGTCCGCATCGGTTTCACCGGTGCGGATACGCGTGACTTGATCTACTGGTGTGACGAAGATTTTGCCGTCGCCGATCTGGCCGGTTTTGGCGGCAGCGATGATGGTCTCGACCGTCTTGTCGACCTGTTCGGATTTGATCACGACTTCAATTTTCAATTTTGGTACGAAGCTCACGGCATATTCAGCGCCGCGATAGATTTCTGTCTGGCCTTTTTGGCGACCGAAGCCCTTTACTTCGCTGACTGTGAGCCCTTCAACGCCTTCTGCCGTCAGTGCTTCGCGCACGGCGTCCAGTCGGAACGGCTTAATGATTGCCATTACGAGTTTCATCAGGATCTTCCCCTTTTTCCTTTTGGCGCCCCATGTGGTGGCGCCTGCTTTCCCAGCCTCATTGAGGCGATTTAGGTCCTAAATCTTGCTCTCGCAGACTGGCCCGTGATCCTTCCTTCACAAGAACCGTGCCGGTTTTGAAAAAAACTTTAACCTATTGTTTTCAAACACATATTCCGTATTTGTGGTTTCTAGCTCAGACATAGGGCTTCCCAGTATTGCCTAATATTTAGCCACAACATCACGTATGATGAAAATATAGGCATTTCGAATATTCGTCTGCTCTGATGTAATGCAGACCAGCACTCCGCGTTTTCAACTGGCTCAGAGTTGGTTTAGACTTCTGCCAAATTCGGAGGAGGCTGGCCCGCGGCGGGTCAGACAAAAACAAACAGGGATGGGAACCGCATGCCTCACTTTTTGCGGGAGAAATGGCCAGTTCTAGTGAACGGTGCCATTGGTTGCTTTATTGCGATCGTCGTATTGATGCAGTTTTTTGGAAGCGATGATGCAGCAGAGATGGCAGATGTGCCGGTCGCTGTTGATACAAATGTGGCTGAAACACGAGATGTGACCCCACCGGTTGCAGAACCTGCCGTGGCCGGTGTTGCCGCAGTAGACGGTGCGCGGATCGCCAATGCGGATAGTGAGCCTGGCAACTGGATGAGCCATGGCCGGACATATTCCGAACAACGCTATTCACCACTGAGGCAAATTACAGACGAGAATGCCAGTCGCTTAGGCCTCGCCTGGGCATTTGAGACAGGCACCGTTCGTGGGCTGGAAGCCACGCCCATCGTTGTGGACGGCAAAATGTACACCACAGGCAACTGGGGCACAGTGCATGCGCTGGACGCCAAAACAGGCGAAGAGCTTTGGGACTTTGATCCAGAAGTTCCCGGTGAGTGGGGTCGTTATGGCTGCTGCGATATCGTTAATCGCGGTGTGGCCGTATGGAAGGGCCGCGTTTATGTGGCGAGTTTCGACGGTCGTCTCTTTGCATTGAACGCGGAAGACGGATCTGTGGTTTGGGAAGTGAATACAATTCCTGGTCCGCCTTACACGATCACGGGTGCGCCTCGCATCGTGAACGGCAAGGTCATCATTGGTAACGGTGGTGCAGAGCTTGGCGTGCGCGGATATATCACCGCTTATGACGCCGATACCGGTGAACAGGCTTGGCGCTTTTACACCGTGCCCGGCAACCCAGAACTGGGCTTTGAACACCCTGAAATGGAAACCGCTGTGGACACCTGGAAAGGTGGACGCTGGTGGGAAATTGGTGGTGGTGGCACGGCCTGGGATTCCATGGCCTATGACCCTGAGCTCGACACACTCTTTGTTGGTGTTGGCAATGGATCACCTTGGACGCGGGCCATCCGGTCACCCGGCGGTGGCGATAATCTCTATCTCTCGTCCATCCTGGCACTTGATCCCAACACTGGTCGTTTGAAGTGGCACTACCAAACCACACCCGGCGATAATTGGGACTACACAGCCACGCAACATATTGTGCTTGCCGAGCTTGAGATTGAGGGTGAGACACGCAAGGTCTTGATGCAGGCACCGAAGAACGGTTTCTTCTATGTGATTGATCGTGAAACGGGAGAGCTGATCTCTGCTGATCCTTACATCACGGTGACATGGGCGAGCCATGTGGACCTGGAAACAGGACGTCCGGTTGAAAACCCGGCACTTGGCTATGAAGACACAACACAATTTGTGTTGCCGTCAGCTAACGGCGGTCACAATTGGCATCCAATGGCGTTCAACCCCGATACGGGTCTTGTTTACATTCCAACGCAAGAAATTGCCGGGATCTATTCACTGGCACGGGAATGGAAAGACGATACTGATTATTCCGTACGCGAAAATTGGTGGAACACGGGCCTGGACTGGGAAGACTATATTGATGCGATCAATTCGCTTCCTGAACTTCCCATTGATCACGGTTACCTGAAAGCCTGGGACCCGATCAAAAAGGAAGTTCGTTGGGTGGTGGAAATGCCTTCCACACTTAACGGTGGTGTGTTGACCACAGCAGGCAACCTTGTCGTACAGGGTACGGCTGACGGGCGGTTTGTTGTTTACCGCGCTGATACGGGCACTGTGCTCTGGGAAGCAAACATCCAAACCGGCATTGTGGCTGCCCCTATCACCTATGAAGTTGACGGCGAACAATATCTTGCTGTGATGGCAGGGTGGGGCGGTGTTGCGTTGGCCTCGGGTGATGCGCGTTCTGCAGCGGCTGGCAAGTACGACAATAATGGTCGTCTGTTGGTTTTCAAGGTTGATGGCACGCAAGAGCTTGAGCAGGTCGCNCTAAAGGATCTAACGATCCCNCCGCAGCCTGAAGTAACGGCGACACCAGAGCAGCTTCGCAATGGTGAGATACAGTACATGTCGACTTGTGGCCTGTGTCATGGCGCGCTTGTTGTCAGTGGCGGTGTGTTGCCTGATCTTCGTCGCATGAATGAGACGACACGCANTCACTTCAAAGANATCGTCATCGACGGCATGTTGTCTGACAATGGCATGGCAAGCTTCGGTGATCTGTTGAGTGAACAGGATGTAGAGGATATTCAAGCCTACATCACCACGCGGGCGACCCAGGACCGGGCGCTTCAGATCCCAACAGACTAATCATCTGCCTACGAACTAATAGAAAGCCTCTGAGAGAAATCTCCGGGGCTTTTTTGGTTGAGAATTCGAGAAAGTCGTACTAAAGTGCATGGGGAAACTATTCTTTCACGATGGTTGACATGATGAGTATTCATTCCTATATTATAGACAATTGTGGCGGCCCCTCTGTTCCTCAGGATCACGGGTCGTCCTTTTTTTGCACATCATAAATGGTTGCATATCAAAAGCCTTACCTCACTACGGCGCAGCAAATAGATCGTCTGCAGTCGCGAGGTATGGGTATTTCAGACATCGAAAAAGCAGAGCGGTATCTTTCTCACATTGGATACTATCGTTTATCGGCGTATTGGTTTCCTTGCAGAAAAACACATGAATCTGGAAGAAAACGGAAAGACCAATTTAATTCGTCTACGCAGTTTTCTGATGTAGTGGATTTGTACGTGTTTGATAAACGATTACGTCTATTGCTCTTGGACGCAATTGAACGGGTAGAAATTTCAGTCCGAACGACAGTTGCATTGACCGTAGGGCTAATTGACCCTTGGTCGTACCTTGATCCCACTATCTATCGGCCAAGATTTGTAAGAAGGCGAGGTGCTCCACCAGTCAGTGACTTTGATAAGTGGAAGGATCGGTTAAGCAGCCAACTAGGCATTTCAAAAGAAGATTTTGTTGCGCACTTTTCCCAGGAATACCCAGACTCAGAATTGCCGATTTGGATTGCTGTTGAGCTTTGGGATCTGGGTATGCTTTCTAAACTACTTTCTGGTCTTGACCACCAACACATTAAAAAAATTTCTACAACCTACGCTATTCAACGCCCGGACGTGTTTGTTGCTTGGATACGTACGCTTAATGTCGCAAGGAATGTTTGTGCGCATCACGCGAGATTGTGGAACCGGCGCAACATGTTTGAAGTAAAAAGGGTCCCAGAGATTGAGCTACCGAGCTTATTTCATTTGACTCGACCCGAGTTGGATCGCCAAAAGCCATATGCGACATTGGCAATTATGCAGCACTTTCTGAAGCAAATTAGTCCAGACAGTTCTTGGTGCAAAAAGTTAATCGCTCTTGTCGATACTTTTCCTGAGACCGCCCATTTTCATATTCGGGATGCAGGTTTCCCTGAAGATTGGGCCAGCTTGCCGCTTTGGAGTGACGCATAAGTTGGACTAACCGGCCAAAGCCATTTCCATGGCGCGACCGATGCGCAGCAAATGTTCGTCTTTGCCACCCGGTGCTTGTGCCATCAGGCCGACAGGCAGGCCCAATACATCCGTGCCGACGGGTACAGTCAATGCGCATAGGCCCAGTTGATTTCCCAAAGTTGCGTTGCGCAATGCCTGTTTGTTGGCGATGCCGTAAGCTGTATCGTCCAACAAGGGTGCGATCTCTGGCGGGCTGGATGCAACGGTTGGAAGTAGCACCGCGTCGAAGCCGCGTGTTTCCTCAGCGTAGCGGTTTTGCAAATAATGTCGCGCGTCAAGAGCGACAGCAAGTTCGGGTGCGGTCCCTTGTTTTCCCATGAGGAAGCGCGAGGCCACAGATGCGAACATTTCGTCTTTTCCAGCCTCAACATCTGCGCCCCAAAGGCCATAGGCTTCAGAGGTTAAAAGGCCCACGCGTTCCCAAGCAAGCTCCTGCATTTCATCCAGACTGCTCAGGGACTTGTGAATGATGCGCAAACCCGCCCGCCCCAGGCGGTCGATCGCTGTTTCTATGGTCTTGGCGATGCCGGCATCAAGTCCGTCGAAGACCAGATTGTCGGGCACGATGACGGCGTGATCTTTTAACGCGACATCGCGAATGTCAGCGCGCGTGCGTGTGAGCAGAGAGAAAAGGGCGGCTGCGTCTGCGACTGTGCGGGCGAGGGGACCAATGGTGTCCAAAGAGGGTGAGAGCGGAACGGTGCCGTCGAGAGGCACGCGACCCCAACTCGTCTTTAGACCGACAAGACCGTTCCACGCTGCTGGAATGCGGACCGACCCTCCGGTGTCTGTTCCAATGGCGGCGGCAGCCAAACCACTAGCCACTGAAACGCCAGCGCCCGATGACGAGCCGCCGGGTGCACGCGCTGTCTGCGGATCATGAGGGTTTTGCGGCGTGCCAAATATTGGATTGATGCCGAGGCCAGAAAAGGCGAGCTCAGTCATTGTGGTTTTGCCGAGTAGAACCGTACCTGCTCGTGACAGGCGTTCGACGGAGACTGCGTCCTTTACGGCAACATTGTCTCGCAACAGGTTTGAGCATGCGGTGGAGGGTTCTCCCGCCACATCAAAAAGTTCTTTCCAGGAAAGAGGCACTCCATCGAGGGGAGAAAGCCTGAAGCCTCGCTTGGCGCGGTCGGCAGCCGCCACTGCTTCACGTCGCGCCCGCTCACTGGTGACACGCACAAAAATTGTGTGATCT
>JGI24723J26617_10003132_pt1 | contig 12260 bp, 11 predicted proteins | sample Cruoilmetagenom6_FD_26617 | JGI IMG/M metagenome (IMG submission 26617) | reverse complement strand
GCCCTTCTCTTTGAAAATGAGGAAATGGCTAGCAAGGTGATTCTAGCTTGTCTAGACAAGGGACTCCTTCTCTTTTGGCTCTTATTTGAAGGGCGTGCGGTGAGAATCACGCCACCTTTAACGATTACGGAGGGAGAAATCAAGGCAGGGTGTGATCTGCTCTTAGACGTCATCTCAGCCCTTCACGTAGCAGGTTCAATTTGATTAGTCGCCCGCCTGCGGATACCCTAAATTTGACGCTGGTTCTTGATCATCCTGTTCACTGGTAGTGCTGTTAGGATTGGTTGGAGTAAGGTCTTCTGGTTTTTCATGTAGCACGTCCTCGGCTTCATTTCGTTCTAATATTTCTTGATCGAGCTCTTCTAACATGGTTCCCATAATCTTTTTATCTTTAATCATGGCCCAGGTCATTAACAAGCTGGTGGCTATAATAACAAACAGCAAAATTCCCGATTCAAAATTCTCCACCCTCCCTTTTTCCGGAATTGCATAAAACAATAGGATGGTAATTAAGCCTCGCGGGGCAATAAATAATTGAGGAAAGATATCCTTACCTACAAACACCCTTAAAATTAGGAATCGTATGGCATAGATTGAGGCGATAATAAGCAAACTTATTCCAACCACACTTAAACTCACCAAGGAAGACAATACGATAGTCAATCCGAAGATTACAAAGAAAAAGGTACGCACCACAAACGCAGTTTCTAGGGTAATTATATGCAATTCGTGATAAATTTGATCAACCTTATCGCGATCGAGAAAAACGGCCGTTTTTCCCGGAAAAAAGAGGGAAACATTGGCAATCACCAAACCAAAAACAAGGATAATAATGAGGGATGAAAGGTGAAATTTCTTACCGATAGCATAGAGTAGTAATAGCACCGCAATGAGCAAAAACAATTTTGCTTGACTTTTAATTTTTTGAAAGATTAAAATAATGGCATAGCTCGCCACCAATGCAATGACCAAAGTCAACACGGTAGATCCAGCAAAGCCAGCCGCCCCTGTGGCATGGGCAGGATCTAGCGCTCCAATCATAAAATAAAACATCATAATACCCATGATATCAGAAAAGGTACTTTCATAAATATGAAATTCCTTTTTGTGTTCTGGCAAACCACTTACACTAGGGATAATAATAGCACTAGACAAAATAGAGAGCGGAATGGCGTACAACCAGGCAGACGCCATAGACATACCTTCAATGGTATTGTACAAAATTAAGGCAGCAATCCACGCGGAAGCAACCAAGCCTAACAAGGCAATGGCCATAGATTTTAAGATGGGCACCAACTTTTCTTTTTTCAACTCGAGTTCAAGGGCAGCTTCTAGCACAATCATAATTAACCCAATAGTTCCTAATAGTTCTAAGGAAGGTTTAAAATTAATCTCCCCCTCCACAAAATAATCCATCACATATTTTAAAATAATCCCCAAAACAATCAACATCAAAACAGATGGAATGTTTGTTTTTTTAGAGATCCCAGTAAACCAAAACGATAAAATGATAATGATTGACGCGGCGATAATTACATTATACGATGAGAGTATTTCCATAAAACAAAAGCTAAAAAAGTAGGACTAAATGTACTATTTAATCATCAAAGCTACACATTATTCTACGACCTTTTAAACCGCCTGCAGACTAGGAAACTCCAGCAAAAGTAAAAAATAATTAACACCCTGCAATACAAGCGCTTAAATAAACTTATTAGAACAGTTGGTTTTATTTTGTAGGTGTAGAAATATTATAATAAGTCATCTAAAAGACTGGTTACTTTGGCTGTATCCCAATCAGCCGCACCAATTTTAGACACTACAATGGCCCCATTTTTATCGAGGATATATGTTGCTGGTATTGCATTAGAACGAATTTCTGATGGAGGTTGGCTAAGGCTTTTATAGGTAGGTAAGTCATAGCCCTGACTTTCGTAATACTTCGTTACTACCGCATTGGTTTCGTTACTAATAAATAAGAAAACTACCTTGTCTTTATACTGACTGTACAAATTAGCTAACGAAGGTTTTTCAGCACGACAACTGGGGCACCATGTAGCCCAAAAGTTAACGAGTACTACCTTTCCTTTAAACGCATTAAAATTGACCTTCTCCCCGGTTTGATCTTGTAATTGCCAATTAAAGTTGGCTAACACCTGCCGATCTTCCACATCGGTTACCGATGGCGAAAAGGATACCATTCGTATCATATACGACCGCGTGGTTGGAATAAATAGCAAGGCGATAAGCAATACAAAAAGAAGATTAGTAATGAGTTTGCGTTTATTTTTCATTGTTTTCTATTGAGTTCGTTTAGTTGAAAAGTTAGGCCCGAACTTACAAAAAATAATCAAAAAATTGGGGCGACCTAAATAATGGCAAATCACTAGGTAAAAAATGCATTCTAAAATAAAAGTAGGTCATAAGCCGGATTCTGTCCGTTATAAAAACGTCCTTATCATTTATCTGGTCTATACATTACTATATAGCTCTAGCTGCTTACCCCTTAGAATCGGGCGAGTACCCTCAAGCTCTAATATACGTAGCATTGCACCTCGTAGAGTTTACCTGGTTTCACTACAGCCGAACTGTACTTGCTTTCTGTTGCACTTGTCCTCGGTTCACACCGGACGGATGTTATCCGCTACGATTCTCTATGGTGTCCGGACTTTCCTCTCCGATCACTCGGAGCGATAAGGCGACCTACTTTGTGGCAAAAATAGGATATTGGCATTGATTTGATTACCCTTTTGTGCAAAAAAAATCCCACTCGCCTTAAAAAAGAGAGTGGGAAAATTGCTATGAAAAAGAAATATTACTGAACTATTACTTTCAGCAATACAAGTAAATAACGCCGCTCATTTTGAAATATTGCTCTATTTTATTTTTTATTTAGAATATTCCCAAATAATATTATAAAACNCTAAAAATGAAGTACTTATTAAGTGTTAAATTTTGCATAAACCAAAAAAAACCCACTCTAAAAATAGAGTGGGAAAATTGCTATGAAAAAGAAAAAGTTGTTGAACTATTAAATTCAACGGGTCAAATATAAAAAATAATATTTAATAGACCCTATTTTTTACTAAATTATTACTTAAAAGTTACGAAAACATATCTTTTACTTTTTCAAAGAATGATTTATCGGCTGTTGTCACATTCGGTTTGAAATTATCATTTTCTTTCATTTTTTCAAAAAATGCCTTTTGATCTTTGTTTAATTCTTGTGGTGTCCACACATTAATATGAACTAACAAATCTCCCTTGCCATACCCTTCAAGGCTAGGTAAACCCTTTCCTCGTAGGCGCAAAATCTTACCTGATTGCGTTCCTCCATCAATACTTAATCGCACCTTTCCGGTTAACGTATCGATTTCCTTCTGAACCCCTAATACGGCTTCTGAAAAATTAATATACAGGTCAAAGTGTAGATTATTTCCTTCGCGTTTTAAATAATCATGTGGTTTTTCTTGAATTACCACTAAAAGATCGCCTGATATTCCATTTCCTGGAGCTGCATTACCTTTTCCTGACACTTTCAGNTGTACACCATCTACCACACCTGGTGGAATTTTAATGGACACATTTTCTTCCCGCGATATCATTCCTTGCGCATCTGCACCGGCTGGTCTTTTATCAAGCATCTCTCCAGTACCTTGACAGGTAGAACAGGTAGTTGCTGTTTGCATTCGTCCGAGGATAGTATTGGTAATTCGAGTTACTTGACCATGACCATTACAGGTAGAACAGGTTTTATACGATACGCCATCGGCTTGTACTAAACGCTTTACTTTTACCTTTTTCTCAACACCATTTACAATCTCCTCTAAACTTAAACTTACTCTAATACGTAGGTTTCCTCCTTTTACTCTGGCACGGCCTCCGCCTCCACCAAATCCAGAAAATCCACCCCCACCAAAGGCTCCACCAAAAATATCGCCAAACTGACTGAAGATATCATCCATGTTCATTCCGCCACCAAAGCCACCACCGTGACCTCCACCTTCAAAGGCTGCATGACCAAATTGATCATACTTGGCACGTTTTTCGTCATTGCTTAACACCTCATAAGCCTCTGCAGCTTTTTTAAACATTTCTTCAGCCTCCTTATTGTCAGGATTCTTATCGGGATGATATTTGATAGCCATCTTGCGATACGCCTTCTTAATCTCCGTTGTTGTAGCCGTTTTACTGATCTTTAATATTTCGTAATAATCTTGTTTCACAAATACGTAGTTTTAAATAGAATTACTGACCGATAATAACTTTAGGAAATCGAATGATTTTATCTCCTAGGGTATACCCCTGCTCTATAACGTCAACAATTTTTCCTTTTAATTTGGGAGAAGGAGCTGGCACTTGCGTGATGGCCTCATGTAATTCGGCATCAAAGGTATCTCCTTGTTTTACTTCCATTAATTTTAATCCTTGCTGCTGAAGGGTATTTCTGAATTTTGAATTAATCAACTCCATCCCTTTTAACAACTCTTTATCTTTGGCTTTTTTAATTTCAGCTAACCCTCTGTCAAAATCGTCTAAAATTGGCAATAAAACTGTCATTAATTCTTCATTGGCAGTTTTAAATAATTCAACTCGTTCTTTCGAGGTGCGTTTCTTGTAATTTTCAAACTCAGCAAACAGGCGTAAAAACTTATCCTTTTCCTGTTGGATTAGTGCTTCAACATCTGATTCACTTGCTTCATTTTCAGTATCTTGAACCTCATTTTCTTGTTCGTCACTTGCAAAGTTCTTATCTTCAATCTCGTTCTGATTTGTCTCTTCTTGCTTCATATTAGTATCTCAATAAATTAATTGATTATTGTATATTCAAAAGTATTGCCAAGCCTTACCTATTGTCAAATTGGCAGTTAAAAAGAAATTTGTTTGTTGTTGGCTGTTTTTTCTTACCCGAACCGTAAGATTACATTCGGGTTATTTTAGCTCCAATGGCGCGTAAGCGATCGTCAATATGTTCATACCCTCTATCAATTTGTTCTATATTGTGTATGGTAGACGTACCTGAGGCTGATAAGGCGGCAATCAATAAAGACACCCCGGCTCTAATATCAGGAGAGGTCATGGTTGTTGATTTAAGCTGATGCTTAAAGTTATGTCCAATTACCGTCGCCCTATGCGGGTCACAAAGAATAATTTTTGCGCCCATGTCAATAAGCTTATCGACAAAGAACAAGCGGCTTTCAAACATTTTTTGGTGGATTAAAACGCTGCCATCTGCTTGGGTAGCAACCACCAAAATAATACTTAATAAATCAGGAGTAAATCCCGGCCAAGGGGCATCAGAAATGGTTAAAATTGACCCATCAATATAGTTTTGTATTTTATACCCGTCTGTATGCGCAGGAATATAAATATCTTCTCCTCTACGTTCGATGGTAATTCCCAGTTTTCTAAACACTTCAGGAATTTGTCCCAGATCATCCCAGCTTACGGCTTTAATTGTCAATTCACTTTTTGTCATCGCCGCTAAGCCAATCCAACTTCCAATTTCAATCATATCAGGAAGCATACGGTGGGTTGTTCCTCCTAAAGAAGTTACCCCTTCAATATGGAGCATGTTTGAGCCAACACCCGTAATTTTTGCACCCATTCTATTTAACATCTTACACAGCTGCTGTAAATAAGGCTCACAGGCCGCGTTGTAGATGGTAGTTTTCCCTTTGGCAAGTACAGCAGCCATCACAATATTTGCTGTTCCTGTTACTGACGCTTCGTCAAGTAACATATACGTTCCTTTTAATTCTTTGGCTTCAACCCCATAAAAGTAATCATCTTCATTATACCTGAACTTCGCTCCAAGCCGAATAAAACCTTCAAAATGTGTATCTAAGCGTCTACGACCAATCTTATCACCTCCTGGCTTAGGAATATAGCCTTTACCAAAGCGAGCTAATAATGGACCTACAATCATAATAGAACCTCTTAAGCCTTTTCCTTCTTCTTTAAATTGATCAGATTCTAAGTACTTTAAATTTACCTCATCTGCTTGAAAGGTATAGGCGCCAGGACCGTTTTTTTGAATCTTGACACCGAGATTTTCTAAAAGAGAAATCAGTTTATTTACATCAACAATGTCCGGAATATTACTGATCACCACCTTTTCTGGTGTAAGCAACACCGCACATAAAATTTGTAAGGCTTCATTTTTTGCTCCTTGGGGTGTGATTTCCCCTTTTAGTTGGTGTCCACCTTCAATTTTAAACGTACCCATTCAATTATCTCTTTTTGCGATTTTTATGATTATGATGATTTGAAGATTTTGAATTCTTACTTTTATGCACCACTTTTTTACGTAATAAATTTTTAGTTTCAGATAAGGTTTCATCATCAACAGAAAGCGTTAGTTTCCCTCCAGACAATTCAGCTAAATGCCTAAATATAACTGTATCTTCTACCGTATCCTTGTTCCAATTTAAATAACATTTTTTCATGTGATTTGCAATGGTATAGACTAAGGCATCTTTCATTTCCCCTTCTTCCCAAGTAATAGCCGTATCAATCATGATTTGAATATTCTTACCGTAAAACTTGTATTTTGAAGAGGCTTTTGGGTAGTCTAATTTATCGGGTTTGGCCGTTAATTCTTCTTTTGACGGGGTTGGGTATGGACTATCAGCATCTAAATTAAAATCAGACATGATAAATAATTGATCCCATAGCTTATGCTTAAAATCAGGCACATCACGCAAATGTGGTTGTAGGTTTCCCATGACTTCAATAATGGCATTTGCCATTTTATTACGTTCTTCTTTAGTGGGTAACGCGATGCAGTGGTTTACTAATTTCTGTATATGTCGTCCGTATTCTGGTATTATTAAGTGTTCTCTTTTTGAATTGTATTCTAAATCAAATTCCATCTTTCTATATTTACTTATCTGGCAAAGAAACGATTATATTTACGCAAAACATAATGCTTCAGCTTAAAATTTTTAATTTGGCAAATTGCAATAATAATTTTTTATTTCCGGCAGCTTCAAATTTTATTTCTGCCTTTTTATTTGAGCCGGTTCCTTCTAAATGCATAACTTCTCCTTTCCCAAATTTTTGATGCTCAACAATGTTACCTACCGTGAGTTCAATATCAAATAAATTGGTATTTACCGCACTTACTTTTTTTAAGTTTTTTGGCGGAGTAAAACTCTTTTTAGGTATTAATTTAGGTTTTGTAACCGGCTTTCTCACTTTGGGTGGTTTAAATCTAATCTTATCTTGTGGGACAGAACCAAATAGTTCCTGATCGATAAATTGATTCATTTTTGGCGACATTTTTGGCGTAAGGTATTCCAAAAATTGCTCATCTATTTCTTCCAAAAACCTACTCGGCTCGCAATCAATCAGTTTTCCCCAGCGGTATCTAGATTGGGCATACGAAAGGTAAGCCTGTTTTTCTGCTCGTGTTAAAGCAACATAAAACAAGCGACGCTCCTCTTCTATTTCACTTCGCGTACTCATACTCATGGCCGAGGGAAAAAGGTTTTCTTCTAAGCCCACCACATAGACATACGAAAACTCTAGTCCTTTGGCTAGGTGGATGGTCATTAAAGACACACTGTCAACATCTAGATTTTTCTTCGCATCAAAATCGGTTGCTAAGGCCACATCTTCTAGAAAGAAAGCTAAAGAAGCGTCTTCATTTTTTGTTTCCTGCTCTTCAATAAAATCCTTAATCCCGTTGAGTAATTCTTGAACATTTTCTACTTTACTCACCGCTTCTGGTGCTGCATCTTTTTCGAGCTCTTTAATTACCTGCGTTTTTTTAATGACCAAATCGGCCACTTCGAAAGCGTTTTTTGATTGCGCCTCAATTTGCAAACTCTTTATCATTAATGTAAAGTCATTCAATTTAGCCCGTGTACCACTATTGATTTTAATGGCAGTTTGGCCAATATTTTCAAGTACATTAAAGATGGACACGCCTTGTTCATTAGCAGCAACCATCAAACGCTCAAGGGTGGTTTGTCCAATTCCGCGCGCCGGATAATTGATTACTCTTTTTAAGGCCTCTTCATCGTGTGGATTAACCAATAGTCGCAAATAGGCCAACACATCTTTAATCTCTTTACGCTGGTAAAAAGACAAGCCCCCAAACACCCGGTAATCTATCCCCTTCTTGCGTAAGGCATCCTCTAAAGCTCTCGATTGGGCATTGGTACGATATAAAATTGCAAACTCTTTATTCATTAATTGACCATTCATTTTATGATCAAAAATAGATTGCGCTACAAACCTTCCCTCTTCACCTTCCGAATGGGTTCGCATCACTTTTACTTTTTCACCTTGATCATTAGCCGTCCANATATCCTTNTCTAACTTGGTCTTGTTCTTTTCGATAACACTATTTGCCGCCTGAACAATATTACTACTCGAACGATAGTTTTGTTCTAATTTAAACAGCTTTACATTTTCATAATCCCGTTGGAAGTTGAGGATGTTTTGAATATTTGCTCCACGAAAGGCATAAATACTCTGAGAATCATCCCCCACCACACATATATTTTGAAATCTATCTGCTAAGGCCTTTACAATTAAATACTGCGAATGGTTGGTATCTTGGTACTCATCTACTAAAATATACCTAAAGCGATCTTGATATTTCGCTAAAACTTCCGGAAAACGCGTAAGTAATTCATTGGTACGCAAGAGTAAATCGTCAAAATCCATTGCCCCAGCCTTAAAACAACGCTCTACATACTGATGGTAAATATCTCCTACCCTTGGACGATTAGCCATACGGTCAGCTTCTTGTAATTCAGAATTCTGATAATAGGCTTTCACTGTAATCAGACTGTTTTTAAAAGAGGAAATGCGACTTAATACTTGCTTGGGTTTGTAACGGTCTTTATCTAATTGCATCTCTTTAATGATGCTGCTAATTAAGCGTACAGAATCTTGCGTATCGTAAATAGTAAAGTTTTTTGGATAGCCCAACTTATCTGCTTCCGAACGTAAAATACGCGCAAATACAGAGTGAAAGGTTCCCATCCATAAATTTTTAGCCTCACTTTGCCCTACAATTGTTGCAATTCGGTCTTTCATCTCCCTTGCCGCTTTATTGGTAAACGTTAAGGATAAAATATTAAATGCATCCACCCCTTGATCCATCAAGTAAGCAATGCGATACGTCAACACCCTAGTCTTTCCCGAACCCGCTCCAGCAATAATAATCATTGGACCTTCCTTATTTAATGCAGCTTGTCGTTGTGCTTCGTTTAATGTAGCTAAATATTCGTTCACGGGACCTTTTTTAAGAATGTCAAAAATACAATTGTAATTGACCAATACCAACAAAAGTTATTTACAAATTCTATTCTCCTCGACAAGATCCCACAAAATAAATTTAGGTTTATATCACACGAATAAAAAAAAATGTAAATTTGGAGGATTAATTAATAAACTGAATGGAAACATCAACTTTAGTAACGCTTTTAAGCTTCACCATCCCAACGATTGTTACGGGACTTATCGCCTTGTATTTTTTTAAAGAACACACAAAAAATGAAGACAAACGCCGTAGTTATTTATTAAAAAAGGACAAACAAAACATTGCCTTGCCCCTTAGATTACAAGCCTATGAACGCATGTCTATTTTTTTAGAACGCATTTCTCCGCAAGGGCTTATTGTAAGAGTGTCACCTTCTGGGGATGATAAAGCCAACTACGAAAAAAAACTAAACAAAACGATTGAACAGGAATTTGAACATAACTTAGCACAACAAATTTACATGACTCCTGAATGTTGGAATGTAATCATTACCTCAAAAAACGCCATTATTAATATGATTCGCAAGAGTCTAGCGAATACCGAAATTAAAAATGCGCAGGAAATGAGGGAAGATATCTTACAAAAATCAGCTGGATCTGAATCTCCAACAAGTGTTGCCTTGAGCTATATTAAGAATGAAGTCCACAAAATTATTTAAGCATGAAAACTACCCTAAGTATTATTGGATTATGCCTCGCATTAAGTGTTCAAGCTCAACGAGCCAAACCAGACATTATCAAAACCGCGGAAGGTACTATTACTATTCAGCCCGTGCTGCATGGGAGCTTGGTTTTACAATGGGAAGGAAAAACTATTTATGTTGATCCGTATGGTGGCGCAGAAGGATTTAAGGGTCTTGACAAGCCGGATATAATTTTAATTACGGATATTCATGGTGACCATACCGATCTTACCACCCTAAAAGGCTTGGATACAGAAAATACCGTCTTTGTGGTTCCTCCCGCTGTAGCGGAAATGATAAAAAAAGATTTTAAGAAATTAGAAATTATTAAAAATGGTGGGATGACCGTACAGGATGATATTTTTATCAATGCCATCCCCATGTACAATCTGCCTGATGATGAAAACTCAAGACATCCAAAAGGTAGAGGAAATGGCTACTTCCTCAATATGGGTGGAAAGGGAATTTATATTAGTGGAGATACCGAAGATATTCCCGAAATGCGAAAATTACCAAATATAGACATCGCTTTTGTTTGTATGAACCTTCCATACACTATGGATATTAACCAAGCGGCAGACGCTGTTTTAGAATTTAAACCTAAAATAGTTTATCCCTATCATTACCGCGGTAAACCAGACATGAGTGATACGGAAGCCTTTAAAAAGTTAGTAAAAGCTAAAAACAAAAATATTGATGTGCGACTACGCAACTGGTATCCAACAAAATAAGGGTATTTTAGTCAATTTTCCCCGTGAATTTCTTGCACTATATGCCCATGTCACATTTTTTGAAGGCCTGTTAAAGCGTCATAATCCCCACGATCATCCGTCTTAGCAGTAAGCTAACAACCCCATGCACCTGACCTAAAAGCTATAGGGCACAGCTTAAAATTCACGGTATACCCCGTCTAAAAACTGATTTGCCTCTTCTTCTGAGAATCGCGCCGTAGCATTATCCCAGTGCAGGGTTTTATTTGGGAATCGCCCAGCAATTACCCCCAACAAAATGGTTTCTGTTAATCGTGAAGCATATGAAAAAGGTGCCGAACAAGTCCCTTTACCCAAACAAGCATCAACAAATTGATGGTAATGCATATCGCCTTCTTTGGCGTAATCGCGTATGGGTTCACCCAGCGATTTAAACGGACTAAGATCAAGGTCAACATAGGCTCCTTTGACAATATGCCGAGGCAATTGCATAAAGTGTGGTAATAGTAATTTGCCTTTTTCTCCTATAAACATGGCCCCTTGATCAGGAAGCGCATCGCCATTAGGCAAAGCAAAATCTTTATGGTCTGCCGGAGCACCAGGTCCATCATACCAAATCCATTTTAACGTTTTTGTGGTGTACTTGGTTCCTGGGAACTTATAAGTAACTACATTGTGCTCAGGGAAACCAAAGCCTGTAGGTTTTCTACACTTATTCTTTATGGTTCGCGGTACATCTAGTTGTAACGCATTATACGGGGTGTCAAAAATATGCACGCCCATATCGCCCAACGTACCACAGCCATAGTCTAACAGTTTACGCCAATTTCCAGGATGATAAACCCCGTCTTTATAGGGACGTTCCGCTGCGGTTCCAAGCCATAAATTCCAATCTAAATTTGCGGGTACTGCATCTTCTCCCTCCGGCGCCTGCCCGTCATAGCCCCAATTTTTTGGAGACCAAGCGCGTACGCGTTTTACCTTTCCAATAATACCTGATTGAATGAGCAAGGTGGCCAGCTTATAATCGTAAAATGAATGGACTTGAATTCCCATTTGGGTAATCAAATTCTTCTCGGCTGCCAATTTTTGCATGGCCCTTGCCTCGGTTACATGATGCGTTAAGGGTTTTTGGCAATAGACCGGTTTTCCCATATTCATGGCTAACATCGAAGCAGGCGCATGTGTATGATCGGGTGTTGAAACCACTACAGCATCTATCTCATTTGCCAATTCTTTGAGCATAACCCGATAGTCTTTGTAGGTTTTAGCCTTAGGAAATAAGGCTTTTGCCGCTGACAACGCATTGCTATCCACATCACACAAAGCATANACCTCAACCTGTGCATGCGAAGAAATTGACTTTAAATCGGCTAAGCCCATACCGCCTACCCCAATATGCGCTGTCTTAAGGTTTTTATCTGAGGGAATTGCCCATAAGGCAGATGGTAATAAAGCAACTGACGAAAGTGCAGCCGCACTTTTTAAAAATTCTCGTTTATTCATAAAACCTCAACCTGTGCATGCGAAGAAATTGACTTTAAATCGGCTAAGCCCATACCGCCTACCCCAATATGCGCTGTCTTAA
>JGI24723J26617_10003130_pt1 | contig 12264 bp, 13 predicted proteins | sample Cruoilmetagenom6_FD_26617 | JGI IMG/M metagenome (IMG submission 26617) | reverse complement strand
CCACCGATTCAGGTGCTTTGCGAAAGATCCCGGAACCATCGCCGGTTTCACAACCCGCCAGCGCCAAACACGTTAACCCTAAAAAGACCCGCCGCAATCCTGAAAAACTACAGATCCATGTAAACATGGCGTTCGACTTTGGTCCCGGGATGCGTAACAGCGCCCAGATTGCTTGGCCCGACAAGTTGCGCGTATTTCCAGAGCGCCCCGCTTGCATAAATCGTTTCACGCGGTCCTGCCCACCCTGACTTGCGTTCGGCTAGTTGATCGTCGCTTAGTGCAACCGAAATCTCGCCCTTGATAGCATCAATGGTAATCACGTCACCATCTTTGAGCAATGCGATCGGGCCACCATGTGCTGATTCAGGCCCAACATGGCCAACACAGAACCCGCGCGTCGCCCCGGAAAATCGCCCATCCGTAATTAGCGCTACTTTTTTTCCCATGCCCTGCCCGGACAACGCAGCGGTGGTAGACAACATTTCGCGCATTCCCGGTCCACCGGCAGCACCTTCGTTGCGGATGACCAGAACTTCACCCTCTTTATATTCACGGGCCTGAACAGCCGCAAAAGCGTCTTCTTCACAATCAAACACGCGCGCCGGGCCACTGAACACCTGTTCGTCCTCGGACATTCCCGCAACTTTTACAATTGCCCCATCTGGTGCAAGGTTGCCTTTCAGCCCGACAACACCCCCGGTTTGAGTGATTGGGGTCGCAATCGGGTAAATAACTTTACCGTCTACTTCCTTGGAAACCATATCAATTTCTTCACCAATGCTACGCCCTGTCGCGGTGACGCAATCTTCATTGATTAACCCGGCTTTGCGCAGTTCTTTCATGATCACCGGAACACCGCCCGCTTCATAAAGATCTTTGGCCACATAAGCACCACCTGGTTTCAGGTCGACAAAATAAGGTGTGTCCCGGAAAATTTCGCAAACATCATTTAGATTGAAATCAATACCAGCCTCATGGGCCAGTGCTGGCAGGTGCAGCCCCGCATTTGTTGATCCACCTGTGCAGGCAACAACCCTTGCCGCGTTCTGCAGCGATTCCAGAGTAACAATATCGCGCGCTCGAATGTTCTTTTCGATCAGGTTCATCACTGCCTCGCCCGAAGCAACCGCATAGTGATCGCGACTTTCGTAAGGGGCAGGTGCCCCGGATGAATTTGGCAACGCCAGACCAATCGCTTCCGATACACAGGCCATCGTGTTGGCGGTAAACTGGCCCCCACAAGCACCAGCGGACGGGCAGGCGACACGTTCAAGCGTGCGCAAGGCTTCATCGCTCATGTTACCGGCCTGATGCTGGCCAACCGCTTCAAACACGTCCTGAACCGTTACATCCTTGCCATTTAATCGGCCCGGCAGAATTGATCCGCCATAAATGAAGACAGACGGCGTGTTCAGACGTACCATCGCCATCATCATACCCGGCAGGGATTTGTCACACCCGGCCAGCCCGACAATCGCATCATAACAATGGCCACGCATGGTTAGTTCAACGGAATCGGCAATGGCTTCGCGACTGGCCAGCGAAGATCGCATGCCTTCATGCCCCATCGCAATTCCATCCGTTACTGTAATAGTGGTAAATTCCCGCGGTGTGCCGCCACCACCCTTGACCCCCAGTTTAACAGCCTGTGCCTGCCGGTTCAGCGAAATATTACAGGGGGCTGCTTCGTTCCAACACGTGGCCACGCCAACAAATGGCTGCGCAATTTCCGTATCATCCAACCCCATCGCGTAAAAATATGATCTATGCGGCGCACGTGATGGCCCTTCGGTCACGTGGCGGCTTGGTAGTCTGGATTTATCGAATCTTGTATTACGCATTTGCGTGGCTCCCCTTGTCTTGCTTGAGGTTTGGAATAGTGCCCCCGCCCCTGATTCACAAGTCATCCGCAGCCTCAATGTTGATTGATTGATCTGATTACAGATTATCAGCTGGTATTTGCAATTTTCCCTTCTTTGAATAGATTGTTCGCGATGACCCGATCCTTGCAAATCGTAATCTGCAATCCTGCACGCACTATATTTGCGTTGACTCCTAAATGCGGATCTACAAGCATCGTCAATGTATTCCTGAAGCTAGCTGGATTTGAACCCCGCGAATGGAACTCCCGAAGCTTCGCCAGCCGTGCCCAACAAGATGGCAGATTAGAAAAAGCAGGGCTTTCATTCGAAAATATGACGCTTGAAAAAATAGCCGACTTTCAAATGTCCCATCCAGATTACGCCTTGTTTGCGACAATCAGGGATCCTTATGCGCGCGTCGTTTCAAATTACTTCAACAAACTGAACCGCTATGCAAAAAGGCGAAACCGGTTGGCCCACAGCTATGGCAAGCTGCGCCAGTTATTTGAAGGGCGAAAATCCTGGCCCCATGTTGAAACCGGAATTCTGCACATGCAAAAACTGATCTCATTTGAGACTTTCTTAGCTGGGTTGCAAGAATACGGAACTGATTTCGATTCACATTTCGCACTTCAATCCAAACTACTGGGACTGGAACGTATGGATTATGATCGCCTTTTCAGACTCGAAACACTTAGTCATGAATTTCCACCAGCCTTGCTGAACCGGGGACTTCCCGATGATATGACCGAAAGACTAGGCACATTGCCTCAAAAGAACGCTACAAATTATACTGGTAATCAAGATCGCCTGATGACAGAAGTTAACCGCAGAACAATTTCGCATATTTATGCCAAAGATTTTGATCTGCTTGATTATCCCCGTTAAGCAATCCCCATAGAACTATCGTTTTTTCCGCAGGATGCCTATCCAGCATACAAACCAGCGTCAGGCAATAAATGAAGTATTCCCCCCAACAAAGCCTGTCAGAACCGCTAAGAAATAAATCCGAGATCTGGCGAATTATTACCGGTGTCTTTCTGATCGCGGGTATCTATTTGGGATTGCTGATAGCCACGTTCATTACGATTGGCTTTGTGCTGGACGATACGCAGCTCATGTTGTTTCAGCTGGAACTTACCAGTCTGGAAACGCCCAGAATGGTTCTTGGTGCGCTCTATTCATTCCTGGCATTGATAATCTCAGTCCTATTGGTGACTTGGCTTTTACATCGCAACAGTGTTTTGCGGCTAATAGGGCCGATGGCAGCCGCGTTGCACGATTTTGGTCGAACTTTTCGGTATTTATTCCTTTTATATCTTGTGCTGGCAGTTATGGGATGGGTTTTCAGCTTTGATGGCCCGGGCCCTGAACCCAACCTCGCGTTTTCGACCTGGGTGTCACTGTTACCCGTTGCGGTTCTGGGTATATTTATTCAAATCGGCGCTGAAGAATTAGCTTTTCGCGGTTACTTGCAGGGCCATTTGGCGGCGCGTTTCCAATCGCGATTAATCTGGATGTTTATACCTGCGGTAATATTCGCCCTCGGGCATTATGCGCCGGAAGAAAACGGTGAAAACGCCTGGGTGATTGTCATCTGGACCGCGTTTTTCGGTCTGGCAGCCGCAGATCTGACGGCTAGAACCGGAAATATCGGCGCAGCCGTCGCGTTTCATTTCATGAATAATCTGAATGCACTTTTGTTCGTATCTCTTTCGGGGCCGTTGTCCGGTCTCGCCCTTTATATTTATCCATTTAACGCATCAGAAGTTGAACTGGTTACACCCTTACTTGCGCTTGATCTGGCTGTCCTTTCCGTTTCCTGGTTGGCCTGTCGGATTGCATGCCGTGTATGATTGCATTTACCGCCCTTCCCACTTATTTGAAACGTAACTAACCAGCAGACAGGCCCAGCCCGCGATGAATTGGATATCCAACTACGTTCGCCCGACGATCAACTCGTTGTTTTCCCGCCGAGAGGTGCCCGACAACCTGTGGACCAAGTGTAAAGAATGCGGAACCATGCTGTTCCACCGCGAACTTGCTGAAAACCTGAATGTCTGCACCAGTTGCGATCACCATATGGCGCTGACCCCGCGTGACAGATTTACCGCATTGTTTGATGGTGGAGTATTTACTGAAATTGACGTGAAACAGGCGATCACGGATCCGCTGACGTTTCGTGACCAGAAAAAATATCCTGAACGAATGAAGATCGCGCAAAAAACAACCGGTGAAAAGGAAGCCATGTTGGTGGCCGAAGGTGACATTGGCCGCACCCCTATCATCGCGGCGGCGCAGGATTTTTCGTTCATGGGCGGATCAATGGGTATGTATGTCGGCAACGCAATTATTGCCGCAGCCGAACGGGCCGTAAAACTGAAACGCCCTTTAGTTTTGTTTTCTGCGGCAGGTGGTGCACGTATGCAGGAAGGCATCCTGTCGCTTATGCAGATGCCGCGTACAACTGTTGCGGTTGAAATGCTGAAAGAAGCAAATCTGCCCTATATCGTTGTTTTGACGCATCCAACCACAGGTGGTGTGACTGCCAGCTATGCAATGCTTGGCGATGTTCAAATCGCCGAACCCAACGCACTGATATGTTTTGCCGGCCCCCGCGTTATAGAACAAACACTGGGTGAAAAGCTGCCCGAAGGATTTCAGCGCGCCGAATACCTGCTTGATCACGGAATGCTGGATCGTGTGACACATCGCAAACAGATACGCGAAGAACTGATCACAATCATACGCATGCTCAGTGGCCTGCCCCCGGCGGTGAAGGGCGAATTACCAGCACCGGAACCAAAGGCGAAAACTGCCCAAAACTCCGGGGCCGATAAGAAGTGATGCCCCGAAATTCGGACATCATCCTTGAACGGATGATGACACTGCATCCTAAAATCATCGACCTGACGCTGGATCGAACATGGCGCTTGCTAAAAGCGCTTGGACATCCCGAACGTGCACTTCCCCCGGTAATTCATGTTGCCGGAACCAACGGCAAGGGCTCGACGCAGGCGATGGTCCGCGCCGGTCTGGAAAGCGCCGGAAAATCAGTTCACGCTTATACGTCACCACATCTGGCGCGTTTTCACGAACGCATCCGCCTGGCGGGTGATCTGATCAGCGAAGAAAAACTGACAATGGTTCTGGACGAAGCCGTCGCCGCCAATGGCCCCGACAATATCACCTATTTCGAAATCACCACGATCGCTGCAATGCTGGCCTTTGCCCGCACCCCGGCGGATTATACCCTGCTGGAAGTCGGCCTTGGGGGTCGGCTCGACACAACAAACGTCATCGAAAAACCAGCCCTTACCATCATCACACCCGTATCTATCGATCATCAGCAATATCTTGGTGATACGCTTGAAGAAATTGCCGGCGAAAAGGCTGGTATTCTGAAACGCGGTGTAACCTGCATTGTTGGCGCGCAACAGGATGCAGCACTGGCGGTCATCGAACGAAAAGCAGCGCGCCTGAATGCGCCGTTATTCATTCACGGCCAACATTGGCATGTGAGCGAAGAACGCGGACGGATGATCTATCAGGATGAAAGAGGCCTGCTCGATCTGCCCCTTCCCGCATTAATCGGGGCGCATCAGATTGAAAATGCGGGCACCGCCATTGCTGCATTACGAACCCTCGAATTTGATGAGACCGCCTGCGAAGCGGCACTGCGTGATGTAGTTTGGCCCGGCCGCCTGCAAAGATTGGTTAGCGGGCCACTTGTTGATACTTCAAAAGCCGCAGAATTATGGCTTGACGGGGGGCACAATGGCGCTGCCGGAATAGCATTGGCCGAGGCCGTTACCCGTTTGCCCCAGCGCCCTCTGCACCTGATCTGCGGCATGCTGAACACTAAAGATACCAGCAGTTTCCTTCGCCCTCTTGCTGCGGTTTCCAAATCACTTCATGCAGTATCCATTCCCGGTGAAAAGGCGACCCTGAGCGCGAAAGAAACCTGCCAGTCAGCGCGTTCAGTCGGTTTGCATGCAATAGTTTCTGAAAACGTGCGGGACGCCATTCAGGATATTGTGGCGGCCACGCCATCGGCCCGAATTCTGATCTGTGGATCCCTTTATCTGGCTGGCAGAGTGTTACGCGACAACGGATAACAGCCGCGCAAAAATGCGCGATTATTTTTGTCTCGCGCCTCTGGCGCTCGGGTTGCCTTCGGCTAGGATATTTGGGCAAAGAAGAAATTAGCGGGTTGGGTTTTGCCCCCATCCCTGGCTTTGCATTTCAATCAGTCGGCTTGCGGTTCGTTCGAATTCAAAATTTCCGCCACCTTCAAGGTACAAACGGTCGGGAACGTCCGCCGCGCTGACGATCAATCGCACTTTGCCTTCATAAAGTGCGTCGATCAGCGTCACAAATCGCTTGGCTTCGTTATAATTTGATCTGCTCAGACGCGGTACATTTTCAAGGATCAGAACCCGAACTGTATCCGCCACTGCCAGATAGTCAGCCGCCCCCAGAGGTTTGCCGCATAGTTGCCAGAAATCCACCCTGGCAACCCCGTTTTGAAATGCCGGCAGTACAACATCGCGCCCTTTTACCCGTAGGGTCAGCTTGCCAATATCACCATCCCCGATCAGATCGCGCCACAGGGTATCGATCGCTGTTCGCGCGGCTTCATCTGCCGGTGAAAAATAGACGGTTGAACCTGATAATTTATCCTGTCTGTAATCAGTTGGAGAATGCAGATGATGGATCAGCATCCGATCCTTGAGAAGTTCGATAAAGGGCAGGAACAGTTGCCGGTTCAGCCCATCTTTATACAGATCATCCGGCTTCCGGTTTGAGGTAGTCACAACCACGACACCTGCTGCAAACAATTGTTCAAACAACCGTCCAACAATCATTGCGTCGGTAATATCGCTGATCTGCATTTCGTCGAACGCAAGCAAGCGAACTTCTGCGATGATTTTATCGGCAACAGGTTTCAGCGCATCTTCAACACCCTGTTTGCGGGCTTCGTGGATTGCGGCGTGAATTTCCTGCATGAACGCGTGAAAATGCACCCGCCGCCTAGGTGCATCTACCGCATCAACAAACATATCCATCAGCATGGATTTTCCACGCCCGACGCCGCCCCACAGATACATGCCTTTTGGCACATCCGGACCTTTGGCAAAAATCCCAAGCAGGCCACGGGGCCGTTCAACACTAAGGTATTCACGGATCGCTTCGAGTTCTGCCAACAGTTCCTGTTGTGCGTCATCTGCGGTAATTTCGCCAGATGCCACCAGCGCCGTGTAGGTTTTTTGCATCGTGCTCGCCATTACACTCAGATAGTCCGCCGCGAAGGATAAGAAAAGCTGATGCGTGACCCAACAATTCGTTAATTGACCTTGGCCTGTTTTTCGCAGAGGTTCGCCCCTCGCGAACAGGAGCAATCAATGACCCACGCACGCACGCCCCTTCTCACTTCGGCCCTGATTGTATCCTGTATCATTATTCTGGTAAATTTTGCGATACGCGGGTCGTTTGGTGTGTTCCAGATCCCGATCGCCAATGAGTTCAATTGGTTGCGGTCTGATTTTTCGATGGCGATCGCGATCCAAAATCTTGCCTGGGGATTTGGCCAGCCGATTTTCGGAGCGATGGCAGAAAAAATCGGTGATAAACGGGCAATCATTGCCGGGGCGCTGGTTTATGCGGTTGGTTTGGTCCTCAGTTCATATGCAGTGACACCGGGGCAGCACCAGTTTCTTGAGATATTTGTCGGTTTTGGTATTGCCGGCACAGGGTTTGGCGTCGTTCTGGCAGTTGTCGGAAGGGCAAGCTCGGATGAAAACCGGTCCATGTCTCTGGCGGTTGTCACCGCCGCGGGATCTGCGGGTCAGGTGGTGGGCGCGCCAACTGCAGAATGGCTGCTTGGGNTCATGCCCTGGCAATCTGTGTTCTTAGTGTTTGGGGCCGCGATCTTGCTGATGCTGTTCACGTTGCCTTTCATGCGCACCCCGCAAGCCGTCAGTGATGAAGAAATAAAGGAATCTCTTAGTGAGATCCTGATCAAAGCCCTTAAAGATCCGACCTATAGCCTGATCTTTCTTGGCTTCTTTTCTTGTGGCTATCAACTGTCATTTGTAACCGCCCATTTCCCGGCTTTGGTGACGGAAATGTGTGGCGCGATTGACCCTTCAGGCACGTTAGCGTCAATTGGGGTTTCCACGACCTCGGCACTGGGGGCGCTGGCAATTTCGATGATCGGGCTGGCCAACATCATTGGCACATTAACGGCGGGATATCTGGGCAAGCACTATTCCAAGAAATATCTGCTGGCGGCAATCTATACCGGGCGCACAATCATTGCTGCTGTTTTCATTCTGATGCCGATCACACCAATCAGTGTTGTAGTGTTTTCATTCACTATGGGATTTTTGTGGCTGGCAACAGTTCCGCTGACTTCTGGCCTGATCGCATATATCTACGGCTTGCGGTACATGGGCACGCTTTATGGCATTATCTTTTTCTCGCACCAGTTGGGCAGTTTCCTGGGCGTTTGGCTGGGTGGTAAGCTATATGATATCTACGGCACTTACACAGCCGTTTGGTGGGTTGGTGTTGGGGTTGGGGCATTTTCAGCGATCGTGCATCTGCCGATCCGGGAAAAGCCACTTTTGGTGAGTAACGCTGCCTGAGCCCCAAGCAAAGGCGCGCAAATATCTACGCGCCTATTTTGGCCAGATCACCGGAAACCAGTCTTCGCGCAACCGTTGCCCTGCTAGCATGCCATGCCCCGGATAAGGCGGCGAGGTACGACCCGGCCTTTCCACATATCGCGCGTCATCACCGACCCACCTTAGCGACAACGCGCGCCGTCGATGATCAGTCATGTTACCACGCGCACCATGTGCAGTTCGAAAATCAAACAGAACCGCGTCACCTGGTTCCATCGCCCATTCCAATACAGAATTGTCATCCGGGTTTGCATCCGGATCGGGTACAGGCAACCAATCCTGTTCGCTTCCGTAAAAATCACTGTCATCTGCCCAACTGACCGGGCGTACCATGTTCTTCCAGCGATGCGATCCTGCAATAAAACGCAAGCTTGCCTCAACCACCGGATCAAGCGGGATCCAGATACTGACGGTGTGTTGACCTTCAACAAAATAGTACGGCGCATCCTGATGCCAGGGTGTTGGTTTTGGTGTTCCGGGTTCTTTTACCAACAGATGGTCATGGAAAATTTGTGCGGCGTCTGAACCCATCGACAACGCCGCCAGTTGCGCGGCTGGACTTTCCCGCACCACCTGCTCAAATTCAGGGATCCGAGGCCAGTTACAATAGTCGTCAAAAAAGCGCCCCTCTGATACGGAATTTTCACTGGCATAGGGGCCGGGATCAGCCATGTTGCGATCCACACCCTTTGCCATCGTATCAATCCAATCGCGAAAAATGCCACGCACCACGACCACGCCATCACGCTGAAATAAACTGATTTCATCGGCAGTAATCATCTGCGCCTCCATGCATCCAGAATATAGCGGCCAGTCATCAGATCCAGATGTGCACCACCACCGTTCTTAAACAGCGTTATATCCTGATCCGACGTTCGCGCGAACGCGCCAGTTTCCAGATCGTAGAAATCCGCAATAACCGTAGATCGGGTGATGGCACCTTGTTCAAGCGGTGTTTTTAATTCACCGATATGATCAAGCGTGGTTTCGCGGCTATCGACAAACACACAGGCCCGTTGCAGCGCTTTGTCATCAGCTTCACGCATATCCGGACGATAGGCCCCTATCAGATCGATATGCTGGCCCGGTTGCAACCAGTCACCTTTGATCAAAGGGCTTGTCGCCATTGTGGCAGAGGTCACGATATCCGCCGCGCGAACCGCGATTTCCAGATTTTTTGCAACCGTTACGTTATCATAGCGTGAAGCGAATTTTTCAGCCGCAGCAATACTGCGATTCCAGATTGTAAAACTTGCGGTAGGAAACAACGACCCATAGGCTTCGCGCAAAGAATTCCCAACCGTTCCAGCCCCAATTATCAGAATGCTCTTTGAATCGGGCCGCGCCAGTTTTTTGGCTGCAAGCAGGCTGTCACCTGCAGTTTTCCATTTAGTGACCAGGTGAAAATCAACAACGGCTTCCAGCGTGCCATCTTCATCGGAATAAAGGTACATCCCACCATTCACTGTGGGTTTATCCAGTTCGCTGTTGCCGGGAAAAACCGTTGCTGTTTTTACCGCCAGCCCAAGCCCGTCAATCCATGCAGATCGCGACAACAACGTATCGTCACCGCGATTAAGCAACGTGTCACCGATTTTTGCCCTGGGCAAACGATGCCCTGCCTCCGACGCGAGGATTAGCGCGTGCCAATCAAGAAGCGATTCACCCTCAGCGAACGGGATGTTGTCGATACTCATGCTGCCGCTTCAGGTGCTGACAACAACCCTTCCGTCAGCAACCGATCAGCAAAACCGCGTGGTGTTTCAAACAAATGTGTTTGCCAGCCTCTGGAACTTGCCACGTCGATGTTTTCGTGCCTGTCATCGGCAAACAGCAACCCATCTGGGGTAACGCCGCAGTCATCCTCGACCATCTGATAAATACTATGATCCGGCTTTACAACTTGCATATAGCCTGACACATACCGGCGATCAAATTCCTTTAGAAACGGGTAAATCGTTTCGGCATATTCAAAACTGCCTACACCAAAATTGGACAACGCGAATACCGGTATTTCCTTTGATCGCAATGCCCGCAATAACTTGACCGAATGCGGTATATGGGGGCTGGCCATCTTGATCCAATGATCAAACCACATCCGGATTTCATCGCGATATTCCGGATGTTCTTCGGCCTTGGAATAAATGGTCTCGCGAAAATCGGCACCCCGATCCACCTGATCATTCATTTCATGCAAATCAACCGCTTCAAACATCGCACGCCGGCGATCTTCGCCGATTTTGGCATCATAAAACCGTTCCGGGTTCCATTCGATCAACACATTGCCAATATCAAAAACCACTGCTTCAACAGCCATGTCACGCCTCTTTCTTGGCGGCCTGAACCGCTCGTTCCAACCCATCCAGAAAACGGGACCGATCCGCCTTTGTAAAGGCCCGCCCACCACCTTGACGAAATGGATCTGCCGCCCGCAAATCTGTCATCAGATCGCGCGTCGCCAACACGTTGCCAATATTTGCCTGCGTTAGCGGTTCACCGTTGTGTTTCAGCACCCGCGCGCCAGCCTNAACACATTTCGCAGCCAACGGAATATCCCCGGTTACAACAACATCGCCCCGCCCGGCACGATCCGCTATCCACATATCCGCCACGTCCGGGCCATCCGCGACAAAGACCATTTCAACAAGAGGATTCTGTGACGGGCGCAAACCACCGTTAGAAACGATGAAGATCTTCAACCCGTGGCGCGTAGCAACTTTTTCGGCTTCGCCTTTTACCGGGCAGGCATCTGCATCAACATAGATCACGCGTAAAGCGCTTCTGCGTGGAATGCGACGTGATCTTCCATAAAGCTCGAAACAAAGAAATAACTGTGATCATACCTCGGCTGCATTCGAAAAGTCGCTTGCTGTCGGCGTGTGGCGATCGCGTTTGCCAGTTTTTCCGGGCGCAACAAATCCAGATTTGCATCCGCCGTCCCCGTATCAATCAGCATCGGTCCGTCAAATCCTTTTGCTGCCATCAGCAGAGATGCATCATGGGCTGCCCATTTGCTTTCGTCAGCCCCTAGATAAGCTGTTAATTGTTTGCGACCCCAATCGCTTGCAGATGGGTTGCATATCGGCGCAAACGCGGAAACCGAGCGGTATCGATCTGGCAGGTTCATTGCGATGCTCAGCGCCCCATGTCCGCCCATGGAATGGCCTGTAATCGCCTGACGATCCGCATCCAGCGCAAATTCTTTAAACACCAGATCCGGCAGATCTTTGGTTACATAGTCAAACATCCTGAAATGTAGTGCCCACGGCTTTTCTGTCGCGTTTACATAAAACCCGGCACCTTTGCCCAGATCATATGCCTCATCATCGGCAACGCCGTCCCCGCGGGGCGAAGTATCGGGAAATATCAATGCGACCCCGTGTTCGGCTGCCCAAACCTGTGCGCCGGCTTTGACCATCGCATTTTCATGGGTGCAGGTCAGGCCCGACAGATACCACAAAACCGGAACAGGCCCGTCCTGCGCTTCGGCAGGTTGGAACAGGCCAAAGGTCATGTCGCCACCCGTTGCAGCAGAACTGTGTGAATAGACACCCTGAACTCCGCCAAAACACTTATTTTTAGAAACGGTCTGCATCTCAATTCTCCCGGTTTGGGAAACCGCTATCCCAGCGCGCGCCCCCCGGCAAGACTTTGCTACCCGTTGCCAATCAGGGCACCTGCCGCAAAGACAAGCGCGCCCCCCAGTACCACCT
>JGI24723J26617_10003127_pt1 | contig 12275 bp, 10 predicted proteins | sample Cruoilmetagenom6_FD_26617 | JGI IMG/M metagenome (IMG submission 26617) | reverse complement strand
TCCGACGGTTGTTCATATCGGTGGACAGCAGACATAACGGGATGTTGGCAGCATCCGTCCATGAAATCGTTTCCAAGGCCGGGTCGATCAGGGTTTCAGAGGCGACAAGAACATATTTTTCATCGTACAGATGCTCGGCCTGATATCCCGCGCCTTCTATTCTGTTTGAATAGGTGACACCAATATCAAGCGCCTGACTGGCCAGTTCACGCTGGATCTGATCAGAAGAAGCCGAACGTATTTCGACTGTCAGCCCTGGATGCGCCTTGCGTAAAACAATTGAAACCTGCGCCACGAAAGACACTGCCGTAGGGACCACCCCAATAGCGACATGGCCGTTCAGGCCATCCCGTGTGGCAGTGATATCCTGACGCAACGCTTCGGCATTTTGCAGGATACGGCGCGCCCAAAGCAAGGCAATTTCGCCTTCCGGGGTCAGGCCCACATAACGGTTGCCGCGTTTGACCAAAGGGGCGCCAAGTTTCTTTTCAAGATTNGACAGGCGGGTAGAAAATGCAGGTTGTGAAATACCGCAGGCATCGGCGGCGCGTTTGAAATGACCGTGCTGAGACAGTGCAGCCAGAATTTCCATATCGCGCAGGTCAAACATTTCGTGGCGACGTCCTTGTTTTCACAAACCCAAAAGGGGCTGTGATATATGCGGCTGTCAAGGTTTCAGGTCACACCGCCAAAGCACAAATACTTGACTTCCAGAAAATCCTCGGTCCCGTATTTTGATCCTTCGCGGCCCAATCCGGATTGCTTGATACCGCCAAATGGTGCGACTTCTGTGGAAATCAGACCCGTATTTATGCCAACCATTCCGGTTTCAAGCTGTTCAGTAACGCGCCAGACCCGGTTGATATCGCTTGAATAGAAATAGCCGGCCAATCCAAATTCACTGTCATTTGCCAGTGCAACCACATCTTCTTCGGTTTCAAAGCGGAACAGGGGCGCAAGCGGGCCAAATGTTTCTTCGCGCGCCAGGATCATGTCAGATGTGACATCTGTCAGCACGGTTGGTTCAAAATAGGTCTGCCCCAACGCATGAGGGCCGCCCCCTTGTATCACCTTTGCACCCTTTTCCTGCGCGTCGCTGATATGGCTTTGCACCTTTTCCGCGGCGGCCTGATTGATCAGCGGGCCGATGGTTGTGCCTGCATCTGTGCCAGCGCCGACCTGCAATTTGGACACAGCGGTTTTCAGGCGTTTGGCAAATTCGTCGTAGACCCCTGACTGAACGTATATTCGGTTTGCACAGACGCAAGTCTGTCCGCCGTTGCGGTATTTGGCAATCATTGCGCCATCAACCGCCGCGTCCAGATCTGCGTCGTCAAACACGATAAACGGGGCGTTGCCGCCAAGTTCGAGCGACACTTTTTTAATGCCATCGGCACATTGGTGCAGCAGGATCTTACCCACCCGAGTGGAACCGGTGAAGGTAATTTTGGAAACCCGGGGATTTGCACAAAGTTCCTTGCCGGTGGCCGAGGAATCTGCACTTGGGATAATATTCAGCACGCCGGCGGGGATGCCTGCACGATCTGCAAGAACTGCCATCGCCAGCGCAGATAAAGGCGTTAGTTCAGCGGGCCGGGCAACAAAAGTACAACCCACAGCCAAAGCCGGGGCTACCTTACGCGCAATCATTGCGTTGGGAAAGTTCCATGGTGTGATTGAACCGACAACCCCGACAGGTTGTTTCAGCACAACGATGCGTTTGTCCCGCTGGTGGCCGGGAATGACGTCGCCGTAAATACGTTTGGCTTCTTCTGCAAACCATTCAACAAATGAGGCACCATAGATAATTTCACCCTTTGCCTCGGCCAGAGGCTTACCCATTTCAGCCGTCAGGATCGCACCCAGATCATCGGCGTTTTCGACCATCAAGTCGTACCACTTGCGCAGGAATGCTCCGCGTTCTTTACCGGTTAGCGCTGCCCAGTTTTTCCGGGCGTCATACGCGGCATCAATGGCTTTGCTTACCTCTGCAACAGACAGATCAGTGACATCGGCAACTTTTTCACCGTTGGCTGGATTGAAAACAGGAAAAGTGTTTTCGCCCGCAACCCATTTGCCATTAACGTAGGCGCGGGTTTCCAGAAGGGCTGCATCTTTTAGGTTCAACATCTTAATCTTTCTCTGGTTTCGTATCTGAACACCGATCACATCATCCAAATCTCTGCAAGCAGGAAGGTCCGCATTTCTGGCAACTACTTGCGACGCAGGTACCGCGAAACGAACGGGCTGATACGAAAGGTTGTACTGGTTTCATGGCGGCTTCGGGTACGCAAAACAGGTGTATTTTCAGAAACTGACGACGTGCTTTCGCGCAAGACGATATACAGCCCCGACAGGATAATGATGGATGCACCGATCAGGGTCGCCTGATCTACAGATTCATTAAATATGATATAGCCAAACACCGATGCCCAGATGATTTGTGAATACTGCATCGGCGCCACGATTGCGGCCTCGGCGTTCTTATAGGCGGAAATCAGGCACAATCCTGCAACAAAGCCAAACAGGGATATGATACCGATCATGCCAAGATGTTCGATCGGCATTGGCTGATAGACGAATGGCAACGCGCAGGCCATGATCACAAAATTCGCCGCCATCGGGTAAAGCAGCAAAACAATGCTGCGTTCATCGCGTCCTACTTTGCGAATGATTATAGAGGTCAGTGCACTTGCCACCGCCGCAGACAATGCGGCCAGATGGCCAAGACCAAGGTCGGCCGAACCGGGGCGCAGAACAACCATCACCCCGATCAATCCGACGATAACCGCAGCCCATCTGCGAACGCGTACCCTTTCACCGAGTATCGGTATGGAAAGAATGGTGATCAGCAGAGGTGAAGCAAAAAGGATGGCGTAAGTCTGTGCCAGTGGCAAAACAGAAAACGCATAGAATACACTTACACCGCCAAACACACCTGCCCCTGTGCGCAACGCTATCCACCAGGGGTGCACCGGGCGCAAATGCCCCTGTGTCGGGTCGCGCATCAACATGAAAGTGACCAGCGGAAACGACAGGAGTACGCTGAAAAAGATCAACTGAAACGGCGAATAGGTTGCACCAAGGATTTTGATGACAACGTCGTGGCTTGCAAAGATTGCAAATGCCGCCAAGGCCATCAGGACGCCGCGCAGATTAGCCATTTTGGGGAACCCTCGTTCAGGTCAAAAGTGATCGTAGGGGCGATGTTATCGTATCTCAGGCTTTCCCGCTATTGTATCGGGAAAGCCTGTTTGTTTTCAACTTTGCGTTTGTGGTGCTTTTACAGGCTTGCATCCAGTGCCGCAATTACCGCGTCACCCATCTGTGATGTGGTTGCCGGGGTTCCGCCATCGGCCTGCATCAGGTCGGCCGTGCGCACGCCATCTGCCAGCACTTTTTCAACGGCCTGTTCCAGACGCGTCGCCTCATCCCCCTGATCAAACGAATAGCGCAGGGCCATCGCAAAGCTTAGGATACATGCACACGGGTTCGCTTTGCCTTGCCCCGCGATATCCGGGGCTGACCCGTGCACAGGTTCATAAAGCGCTTTTGGCGGACCATCCGCTGACGGTGCACCAAGACTGGCTGATGGCAGCATTCCAAGTGAACCCGTCAGCATCGCCGCCATATCCGACAACATATCGCCAAACAGATTATCCGTTACAATCACATCAAATTGCTTGGGCCAGCGGCAAAGCTGCATCGCACCGGCATCAGCGTACATGTGGCTAAGTTCGACATCGGGGTATTCGTTGTCATGCACCCACTGCACTTCTTCGCGCCACAGGATACCACTTTCCATCACGTTGGCTTTTTCCATCGAACAAACTTTGTTGTTACGACGGCGCGCCAGTTCAAAGGCAGATCGCGCAACGCGGCGGATTTCGTTGGTGGTATAGCGCTGTGTGTTGATGCCAACACGCCGACCTTCATTGTCATCCATGATCCCGCGGGGTTCGCCAAAATAGATACCACTGGTCAGTTCACGCACAATAACGATATCCAGCCCGGCCACCACGTCGCGTTTAAGCGAGGAAAAATCTGCCAGCGCATCAAAACATTGGGCCGGACGCAAATTGGAATACAGATCCATTTCCTTGCGCAAGCGCAGTAACCCGCGTTCCGGTTTCACTGAAAAATCCAGATCATCGTATTTCGGGCCACCAACAGCGCCCAGCAAAACCGCGTCAACCGATTGTGCCTTGGCCATGGTTTCGTCAGTTAGCGGGGTTCCGTGCGCGTCATAGGCAACACCCCCAACCAGATCTTCGGATACGTCAAACTTCAGGTCGCGCTTGTTGCCGTACCAGTCGATGACCTTGTTGACCTCGGTCATGACTTCGGGGCCGATACCATCACCCGCAAGGATCAGAATGGAGGGATTGCTCATTGAATTTCCTCATGCAAAAAACCGTCGGACACCGGGTAAACCGCCCACCTTGTGGGGTCAAGCGCCCAGGCGTTTTGCAAGCGCATCTGCCAGCAAATCCCACACCGCCCTGATCCGAGGGTTTGTGCGCAACGCTTCTGGTGCTGCCAGCCAGACGGGCAGTTTGGGTAGTTCAATTTCTGCCAGAATTCGTTCAACCCGTGGTTCGGCATTGCCAACGATCATTTGCGCAGCACCAAGCCCGCAGCCGGCACAAACCAGCTGCCAGTAGGCGGCCTGATCATCGCAGCGAACTGCAAAAAAGTCCCGGGTCACGCTGATACCGACCCGACCCATGAACCGGATGATCAGATCACTTTTGTCAAAACCGATGAAATCCAGTTTCAGGGCTTGATCAATGTTGTCGGGCCGTCCCACGCGATCCAGATAGCTGGTGGCACCGTAGATCGCCACCGGCTGATCAACAACATGCCGTGTCACCACATCCAGTTGCGTCGGGCGATACATGCGGATGGCGATGTCCGCCTCGCGGAAGATCAGATTTTCGGTGGTATCAGACGGAATCAGCTCTATTTCAATTTCCGGCAATGAACGCCGGATTTCGGCTATGATTTCGGGTAGGATGAAATGCGATACAACCACGCTTGCGGTGATCCTGACGGTGCCACGCAGGTCGTCAGCGCGCCCTTCGGCTGCCAGCCGTAGTTTGGCAGCAGCGCTTTGCATCACATGTGCATAGTCCAGAATTTCCAGACCTGCCTGCGTCGCGATCAGCCCCCTTGGGGCGCGGGTGAACAGGCCTACACCAAGGGCGCGTTCCAACGCTTTGATGTGACGGCCGATAGTGGGCTGGCTTTGCCCAAGTTTTCGCCCCGCTGCCGATAACGAACCTTCCTGCGCCACGGCCACAAAGGATTGAACCAACGTCCAGTCAAGGTTTCTGCTATCCACATCCATTCATATATGAATATCAGATCAGCAATTTCTGGCAATATAAATCCTTTATTGAATAGATCATACTTGGTTCAGAAAATAATTCGCATGAAAGAACTTAGCTATGACAAACACTGTTCTCATCCTCGGGCCCTCAGGAAAGATCGGGCGCAGCGCCGCAACCGCCTTTCAGCATGCCGGATGGAAGGTTCGACTGTTCAATCGTAAGACTGGCAACATGACCCAAGCCGCCAAAGGCGTTGACGTGATCGTCAACGGCATGAATCCCCCCAACTATCACGACTGGGAAAATGCCATCCCTGCGATTACCAAACAGGTGATTGCGGCAGCGAAAACTTCCGGAGCGACGGTAATAATCCCCGGCAATGTCTATAACTTTGGCGCCAGACCCGGCACGTGGTCTGAAAACACACCACAACAAGCCACAACACGCAAAGGCCAGATCCGAATTGAGATGGAACAGGCATACCGGGCAGCGGNTGTGCGTACCATAGTTCTGCGGGCGGGAAACTTCATTGAACCACAAAGCAGCGATGATGTTATGTCCATGCTGATACTGCGGGCCATAAGAAAGGATCGGATCACCCATATGGGATCGCCAAATGTTTTGCTGGCATATTGCTATTTGCCAGATTGGGCACGCGCGGTTGTGGAGCTTGCGCAAAAGCGAAATCAACTGGCCACGTTTGAAGACATTCCGTTCCCCGGCCATGCCTTCACAACGAATGAACTGCGGGCCACGCTGGCAACAGAATTGGGCCGCGCTATAAAGCCAGCTTCATTTCCGTGGTGGTTAATGAAACTGGCTGCACCTTTTTGGGAACTGGCACGTGAACTGAACGAAATGCGGTATTTGTGGAACACGGAACACGAACTTTCGGGTGAAAAATTCGCGCGCCTTCTGCCGGATTTCAGCGCGACCGACCTGCGCACGGTCATGACGGCAGGCTTACCTGCTGATATCCACCCAAACCAACGCGTGGCGGGACGCGAGAACGCCCTGATTGCTTAGAACCTGATGCAACGGATCTTGGGACGCGGGCCAGAATACACCCGTTTCCTGCACCCGCAAAACAGTAGAGGGCAACACATAGTCAACCCGCAGGTTACCCGGCCCGTCAAGATCACGCCAATCCGCAGTGTCCAGCGCCGGGTCACCTGTCTGATTTTCGTTTGCACCGCCCTGCAGCCGGGCGGCCTGTGCCCCACCTTTTGACCTTGGCTCAGGGTCTTGAATGTTGGGATGCCGGATCAGGTTGGTGATAGCACTACGCATGCCCAGGCCGTCATTGGGATCTAGATTTGCGTTGCCCAGAACTATGAAATTTTCCTCCGGTGGATCAGCGATCAGACCACCTTCAAGATATAAGCGCCAAAAAGTAACCTCATCATGGTTTCGCCGGGCGTTGCGATATTCCGGGCCGTCAAAAGCTGGCGTTCCGGCGTAAGACCCCAGCAAGCGAAGTTGCCCGCCCCCCGGCAAGTCTACAGGTACATCCCAAAGTGCGGTGGATGACAGGCGCTGCACCGCCAACGCCTGGCGCGAGGGAAAGGGCGCGCCCTTCGCATGGGGCAGATTTGCGTCGGGTAGGTCCGCCCAAAGAAATCGTGAAAAATCCCGCACATCCTGGGTTGCGATTGGATACCGCGACAACAAAGCCATCCCACCCTGGCCAGCGAATTCACCAAACCCCTGCGCATCGCCCGCGGAACCCATCCATCCATCACCGTCCAGATCCAGCGCCGATGCCATCCCCCGGTTCGGCGGATTAGCGAATAAATAGGGATAATTGGTATCCGCTTTGCCAAGTTGATCCACAACTGAACACAGCGCATGCAATCCGTGATCATAGTCAAACCCCGTTAACAACAATATGTCCGGGGAAACCTGTGCAATGACTGCCACCACAGCGCTTACCTGCGGATCCGACCCGTTCAGGATATCGCGCAACAAAAGGCCGGGGCCTTTTCTGGTTAATTCTGTATGATATGTAGCGACCCGTATTGTATCCGCTGCGAACGCGGGTTGGGTGATGGCTAGTGTGCAGGCAACAATCAGATAGGCTGCAAACCCGCATCTTCTGCTTCGGCGTAAGTTTCGCGACGCTTGGCAGCAATCATTTGTGCGACGCGACCCATTGCAATGCCGCGCATAAATAAACTTGCAGGTAGAAATGCCCATGCTGCCACTGTCCAAATCAGCGTTTGCGGATTTTCCAGCGTAACCGACCCAAACAAGGACGCTGCCGCTTTTACCGCTGCTGGTGTCAAGAATGGCAATAAAAACCCTAACGCAATGTTAAACCGAGCGTCACGTTCCAGGCGACGAACAACATCTTTTCCCGCCGTAGGGTCAAATGTCGGCAGATTAACCCAGACATTGAACACGCCGTTCACTGTTGGCCATCTGCGCAGTCGCAATACTATTATGAATATTGCGAGGGTCAGTAGTGAAATCAGGTAGCTCATGCCGGCGGTTGTCCGGATCAGGGCAACATGATCGGCGCTGGTATTTTCGGGCAACATCAACAACACCAGACGCACCGGGCTGTAGGGGAAATCAATTGCAAAGCCTATCAGCGTACCGATCGCCTCAATAAACATTGTCAGCGTCGTTGGTTCAATTCGGCCGCGACAGATAACTGTCAGCAGGAATACCGTCGCAAAAAGAGACACAAAGCGAATACGGTTAAATGGTGGCGCGTCGCGAAATTCAACAAGCCCCGGATAAGTTGATGCATATTCAAAAATAGTCAGCGCTGCGCCGAAAATTGCGACCAAAGCAACGATCTGTTTTCCGTCAGCACTTACGCCCGGCAACAGCATAGAGGGCGTTGCAATCAGCAACACTACCAACATTGCGCGCACTAGCGCGCCTGTGAGCCGCGAAATCACTGCTCTGCCCCTTCAACCTGGACGCCCGCAATACAATGTCGCGTGCTTGTCCCAACCTGATGCCGCCAATTGTGGCGGCTTGCCTCATTGTTGCCCAATTTCTGCCTTCTTTCGTCTCGTCCAGCAAGTAACACCCATGGTTAATCAAAGGTTTAGGGCCAAATCGTGGAGAAACTGGTGCGGCAATGCATCATTTTGTAAGCGAAAAAGGGCCGTTCCTAAGGAACGACCCAACATCTTGTGGTTCAGGGATGACCTAGACCCAAGGGCGCGCTAATTCTGCCTTCTTCTCGAATTTATCGATTGAACCAGCTTTTTCCAGTGTCAGTCCGATGTCATCAAGTCCGTTAATCAGGCAATGCTTCTTGAATGGATCAACTTCGAACGTCATGATTTCACCATCAGACGTGGTGACTGACTGGTTTTCAAGATCAATTTCCATCCGGGCGTTTTGCCCCTTTTCTGCATCTTTCATCAATAGGTCGATCTGTTCCTGTGACAAGATGATCGGCAGAATGCCATTCTTGAAACAGTTATTGTAAAAGATGTCAGCGAAACTTGGTGCAATAACGCTGCGAATACCAAAATCCAACAACGCCCATGGCGCGTGTTCCCGCGACGATCCACAGCCAAAGTTTTCACCCCCGACAAGAATTTCAGCAGTTCGGTAAGCCGGTTTGTTCAGCACAAAATCCGGCAGTTCACTGCCATCGTCGCCGTATCGCATTTCATCAAACAGGTTCACCCCAAGACCAGACCGTTTGATCGTTTTCAGGAACTGCTTTGGAATGATCATATCTGTATCGACATTGATCAGCGGCATTGGCGCCGCAACACCGGTGAGTTTTTTGAATTTTTCCATTACATAATCTCCCGTACATCTGTCAGACGGCCGGTAATGGCAGCAGCCGCGACCATCGCCGGTGACATAAGGTGGGTGCGCCCGCCCCGGCCCTGGCGACCTTCAAAATTGCGATTGCTGGTGGCCGCGCATCTTTCACCCGGTGCCAGTTGATCCGGGTTCATCGCCAGGCACATGGAACACCCCGCAAGGCGCCATTCAAAACCGGCCTGGATAAATATATCCGCCAGACCTTCTTCTTCGGCCTGTGCGCGCACAAGACCAGAGCCGGGAACGACCATCGCGCGCAGGCCATCCTTGATCTTCCTGCCCTTCAGGATCGCAGCAGCGGCGCGGAAATCCTCGATCCGGCCATTTGTGCATGATCCGATAAACACGGTGTCAATTTCCACCTGGTTCAGCGGTGTGCCCGGTGTCAGGCCCATATAATCAAGCGAGCGCTGCGCGGCATCAACCTTGCCACCTTCAAAATCCGCCGCCGAAGGCACCGCTGCGGTGATGGGCAATACATCTTCGGGCGACGTGCCCCATGTGACAACCGGCGCGATGTCTTCGCCTTTCAACGTCAGCACTTTGTCAAAATGTGCCCCTTCGTCAGTGAACAGGGTTTTCCACCATGTAAGTGCAGTTTCCCACTGGGCACCCTTTGGTGCGTGTGGACGACCCATCACATAGTCATATGTTTTTTCATCCGGCGCGATCAGGCCGGCACGTGCGCCACCCTCAATTGCCATGTTGCAGACCGTCATCCGGCCTTCCATCGAAAGATCACGGATAGCCTGCCCGCAATATTCTATGACATAGCCGGTTCCCCCGGCCGTGCCAGTGGCACCTATTACCGACATGGTAATGTCTTTGGCGGTTACACCGGGGCGCAGTTTGCCGGTTATCTCAACCTTCATATTAAGCGATTTCTTCTGGATCAGCGTTTGCGTAGCCAGAACATGTTCCACTTCGGATGTTCCGATACCGTGGGCCAAGGCACCGAACGCACCATGTGTCGCGGTATGGCTATCCCCGCAGACAACTGTCATGCCCGGCAAAGTCCAGCCCTGTTCGGGGCCAACAATATGCACGATGCCCTGACGCACATCTGAAACCGGGTAATAGTGGATGCCGAAATCCCGGGCATTTTTATCGAGAGCTTCGACCTGAATGCGGCTTTCTTCGTTTTCGATACCGTTTGCACGATCCAGTGTGGTGGGCACGTTGTGATCTGGAACCGCGATGGTTTTATCAGGTGCGTGCACATCCCGACCGGCATTGCGCAATCCTTCAAAAGCCTGCGGGCTGGTGACTTCGTGCACCAGGTGGCGGTCAATATAAAGCAGGCAGGTGCCATCTTCGGCCTCGTGCGCCAGATGGGTATCCCAGATTTTATCATAGAGTGTCTTCGGGGCGGTCATTTGCTTCCTCTCCCGGTGAAATATTTATGTGGTTTGGCGGTGTCGGATATGGGGCTGCCTAAAGGAAGAACAGCACCGAACATGCCGCACCAAAGAACCGCCAGGGCAGTCGCGCGCGATCATCCATATCAAAAATCGGTATCATGAACGCTGGAATAACGCGGTGAGCCGTGTCTCGCAACAGACAAACTTGCCTTCAGATCAATTGAGCGCGCACTGCGCGCGTTATATCAGCACTACGTGCCGTTTTCGCTCCGCGGGGAAATTTGAAGGATAAAGAGGATCTGAACTGGTTGATCCGCAATCCATTCGGGACAACTGCTCTCTTGTCTTTAGCAAGAATGTCGTGCCACTCTGGCCCGACAAAGGATCAAAATGGAAACAGAAGTTCAGAGCCTTGCAGAACAATTCGCTGCCCTTTGGTTGTGGGTACAATCCTCTGTCACCAATCTTCTGCTGCCGTCGCGGCTGAACCAGATATTCATTCTAATCGGAATCTTCGCAATTTCCTTCGTACTAGAGCGCTGGATAGGCCCGAAAATTTACAACTGGATGCGGTCGCTGGAGGGGTGGCCAAAATGGCGTCTGCGAATTTTTGTCATTTTACACAAACGCCTGCAGCTGATCTTTTTTGTACTGTTTTCCTGGCTTTCCAGCGGACTGATGGCGCAGATTTATATATTCCCGTCCCGCCGATACATTCTGACCCTGATCGCCACTATTGCAACCGCATTGCTGCTTGCAGGGTTTGCTTCGCGACTGGTGCGCAATCAATTCCTGCGCAGAATTGTTCGATGGGGGTTATGGATCTACATCACGCTTTATTATCTGGGACTTGTGGATACGGCATCAGCCTTCCTTGATGGCCTGGCAATTCAGTTTGGTGGATTTCGCCTGAGCGCCTTTGCGATAATCAAGGCACTCGTGGTTACCGGTCTGTTGTTTACGCTGGCGAGGCTGATCAGTCACTCGACTACGGCGCGGATAGAAAAAAATGCCGAGATGTCTCCGTCGATGCGGGTGCTGGCGGTGAAAATGTTGCAGATAACGCTTTACGGCGCAGCAGGCTTTATCGGCTTGAAGGCGGTTGGTTTTGATCTGACCGGGCTTGCGGTATTATCCGGTGCGATTGGTGTGGGCCTTGGTTTTGGCTTGCAAAAGGTGGTCTCAAACCTTGTTTCCGGGGTTATTATTCTGCTGGACAAGTCGATCAAACCCGGCGACGTCATATCCCTTGGAGACACATTTGGCTGGATCAATTCACTGGGTGCCCGGTACGTGTCCGTAGTCACCCGGGATGGTCGCGAATATCTGATCCCGAATGAAGATCTGATCACCGGGCAGGTGGTGAACTGGTCACATTCCAATGATTTTGTCAGGCTCGATATTTTTTTTGGCACCGCCTACAATGATGACCCGCACATAGTGCGCAAACTGGCGATCCAGGCTGCATCGGGTGTTGAACGGGTTCTTGGGCATCGCGCACCCGTTTGTCATATCGTCGGATTTGGTGACAGTTCTGTGGATTATATTTTGCGTTTCTGGATCAAGGATCCAACAGGTGGCCTGACCAATATCCGTGGAAATGTTTATCTGGCATTATGGGACATTTTTCAGGAACACCAGATCTCGTTCCCCTTCCCACAGCGCGAAGTGCGAATGTTGAATGGCGAAGATCTGGATGAAGAACCCCAAATTCCGGTATGAATATCCGTATTTCACCGGATTTCCTGCGAGATGTGGCAGTTTTCCCGCTATTGTGAGC
>JGI24723J26617_10003125_pt1 | contig 12276 bp, 8 predicted proteins | sample Cruoilmetagenom6_FD_26617 | JGI IMG/M metagenome (IMG submission 26617) | reverse complement strand
GAAAATTAATATATTCGCATAATAACCCCCTTTATTTTGATCAAAATCATTGTAAAAACCTATTTATTGCAATGACACCCCTTAGTTTTGATAAATATTTGTAGTACATTTGAATTTTTAAAATCATTCAGCACGATTATAAACTCATTTTATGCAATCCAATAACGTCATTTTAATTCGGACCTGTAATGCTAATCGTGCTGGACTGACAGTTACTGAGCTCGAAGCTAATTTGACGTTATTTTTATGTTCTAATCAATGATAGGTATACGCAATTAGAATATAGCGAATTTAAAGAAAAATGAAAAAAATAGAAGCCGTAATTAGGAAATCAAAATTTGCAGCAGTAAAAGAAGCGCTGCATAAGGTTGATGTCAATTTTTTCTCTTATTGGGATGTAACAGGTTTAGGAAATGAAAAAGAAGCACATGTTTATCGGGGAGTGAGTTATAGCACCAGCGATATTCAACGAAGGTATTTATCAATTGTAGTCAATGATGACTTTGAACAGGTTACTATTCAGGCCATTTTAAGTGCTGCAGCAACAGGGGAAGTTGGAGACGGTAAAATTTTTGTTTCTGATGTTCAAGACTGTTATCGAATTCGTACCGGTGAAAAAGGAGGACAAACGTTAAAAAAACAATCAACCTAATTTTTCGCTATGGAATCACTAACTATCAATAATGTTTGGATGATGATCTGTACAGGTCTTGTCTTTTTTATGCATCTTGGATTTGCTTTTTTAGAAATTGGCTTAACCCGACAAAAAAACTCAATCAATGTTTTATTTAAAAACATATTTATCATTACAGTGGGGCTTTTACTCTATTACATTATAGGCTTCAATTTGATGTATCCGGGTGACTTTAACGGAATTCTTGGCTTTGGTGGATTTGGCTTAGAAGCTCCCTTGACCGATACCGGCGCCTTAGATTTGACCTATAATAATGGGTATACGTATTGGACTGAATTTCTATTTCAAGGGATGTTTGCCGCTACTGCCGCCACCATAGTTTCAGGAGCCGTTGCTGAACGTGTAAAAATTGGCCCATTTATGATCTTTGTTATTTTATATGTTGGTATTGTATATCCCATTGGAGGATCATGGAAATGGGGAGGTGGATTTTTACACACCTTAGGAAATGAATACAACAGCGCCAACGAATTGGTAAAAGCAGCTGGATTTTATGATTTTGCCGGATCAACCTTAGTACATTCTGTTGGAGGATGGGCAGCCATTGTTGCTGTATGGCTACTAGGTGCTAGAATTGGGAAATTTAAGAAAGACGGAAAAGTAGCGGTGATCTTAGGACATAATATTCCCATTGCAACAGCAGGTGTACTCATTCTTTGGTTAGGATGGTTTGGCTTTAATGGAGGGTCTGTTTTATCGGCAGATCCTAGTGCAACCTCGTTAACCTTAGTGACCACTTCACTCGCAGCAGCCGCAGGTGGTGTAGGTGCATTTATTGTGTCAACCGTGTATCATAAAAATTATGACTTAACCATGTTTCTCAATGGAATACTAGGAGGTTTAGTGGGTATTACTGCTGGAGCAGATCAAATGTCGCCCAATGATGCCATCGTAATTGGACTCATTGCTGGAATTATCATAGTTATTGGTGTAGCCGTAATTGACAAACTTAAGTTAGATGATCCTGTAGGTGCTATTGCTGTACACTTACTCTGTGGTATTTGGGGTACTTTAGCCGTAGGCATATTTGGTAATTTGGCTGGATGGACTCAATTTTTATATCAATTAATCGGTGTAGCTGCCTATGCCGTTTTATGTATTACTGGATCTTTTATCATTTTATTCACCCTAAAAAAGACACTTGGAATTCGTGTAAGCGAAACAGAAGAAATGGAAGGACTGGATGGGTATGAACACGGAATGGATGCCTATCCTGATTTTCGATTAAATGAACATTAGTTCTTAATTGCCTATTAATTGTTGTGGATATACACCATTGGGTAAAACCAATGGTGTATTTTCTAAGCCTACCCATTCATCATTATCAATTTGATAAAAAAATATAGGTAAATTTATATAATTACGTTTTATTTATAAATTTTTTAATATTGCCGTATTATTTTTAAAATAATAGCTATTTTGTTGATTTATCTTTAGTCTTTTTTATAGTTTCGTGAACTTAATTCAATTTCATGAAGCAGCAAGGACTATATTTACCCACCTTTGAGCGGGATAATTGCGGTGCAGGGTTTATCTGTAATTTAAATGGCCTAAAGTCACATCAAATTATACATGATGCCCTCGAAATTCTCATAAAATTAGAACACCGAGGAGCCGTAAGTTCTGACGGCCGAACGGGTGATGGAGCAGGTATATTGATAGATATTCCAGATCGTTTTTTCCGTCGCGTTTGTCATTTTGATCTTCCTAAGCCTAGCGAGTATGCCGTAGGAATGGTATTTCTACCAAAGACATTTAATCAAGCTAAATTTTGCATTGAACAATTTGAAACCCAATTAAAAGCACAAGGCTTAAACGTTTTAGGTTGGCGTGATGTTCCAGTTGACGCCAGTTATATGGGAGAAATTGCCGCTTCAAAAGAACCAAAAATTAAACAAGTTTTTATTGGCAAAAAGAAAAAACAAACCCCAATGCTTTTTAATGCGGCATTATTTGCTGCGAGAAAAACAACAGAACATTTAATTTTAGCCTCAAAAATATCTGAACGCAGCTATTTTTATGTTCCCAGTCTATCTACTACAACCATTATATATAAAGGACTTTTAATTCCGGAAGATATTGGCAGGTATTATATTGATTTGAAAGAGTCCGATGTAATTACCAGATTAGCCTTAGTCCACCAACGCTTTTCTACAAACACCTTTCCGTCATGGGATTTAGCCCAACCCTTTCGGTATATGTGTCACAATGGAGAAATAAACACCCTTCGCGGTAATATTAGTCGGATGCGAGCGCGCGAGGAACTCATGGAGAGTCCGCTATTTGGTGCATCACTGAAAGAACTCTTCCCTATAGTACCTCTAGGAAAATCAGATTCGGCGTCAATGGATATGGTGGTTGAACTATTGTTGATGACTGGCAGATCCCTTCCGGAAGTTATGATGATGATGGTACCAGAAGCATGGGAAAAACACGAAACCATGTCGGCGAAAAAAAAGGCATTCTACGCGTATAACTCATGTATTATGGAGCCTTGGGACGGTCCCGCCTCTATCCCTTTTACCGATGGAAATTTTATAGGTGCCGTATTAGACAGAAATGGATTACGTCCCTCAAGATATACCTTAACCAAAGATGGATATGTAGTTATGTCATCTGAAATAGGCGTGCTTAATATCAAGCCCGAAAATGTGGTTAAACACGGACGCTTAGAACCTGGTAAAATGTTTCTTGTGGATATGAATGCGGGGAGAATCATTGAAGATGAGGAAATAAAACAGGATATTATTTCAAAACATCCGTATCAAGAATGGGTAGAAAATCACCAATTAGCACTAGCNAATGTACCCCATTCAACACTAAAGGCTCCCGTTGAAGCTACGCCTTACGAAACGAGATTGCGTATTTTTGGCTATACCCAAGAGGATTTAAGTACCTTAATTATACCCATGGCAACTAAGGCAAAAGAGGTTATTGGATCTATGGGAACAGACACCCCTTTAGCGGTACTTTCAGACCAACCCCAGTTACTCTATAATTATTTTAAACAACTCTTTGCCCAAGTGACCAATCCTCCCTTAGATGGAATTCGTGAAGAACTAATTACTGATATTAGTTTAGCTATTGGTGGCGATCGAAATATTTTTGATGTCATTCCGGAACAAGCTAAAAAATTACGCATCCAAAATCCAGTAATTTCCAATGCGGATTTAGCTAAAATAAAATGCATTGACCACCCTGACTTTAAGGCTGTTTCCCTATCTCTTCTATATCCAGTAAAAATGGGAGTAAATGGCTTAGAAAACGCACTTGACCAACTCTTACTAAAAACTGAAAATGCCGTTAATGCCGGGGCCACTATTATTATTTTAAGTGATCGTGGTGTCAATCAAGAACAGGCCCCAATTTCCGCTTTATTGGCTTGTTCCTATGTGCATCATTCACTTAATAAACGCAAAAAACGATCTAAATTTGCTATAGTTATAGAAACCGCAGAGCCAAGAGAACCGCATCATTTTGCCACCTTGTTTGGCTATGGAGCAAGCGCCATAAACCCCTATTTAGTTAATGAAATTATTCGGAAACAAGTAGCTCAAAAGTGGATTGTTACAGATTCTGCAGAAACCGCTGTACAAAATTTTAATACCGCTATCGGGAAAGGGATACTGAAAATCATGAATAAAATTGGGATCTCAACCCTGCACTCGTATAGAGCATCTCAAATTTTTGAAATTGTTGGGCTAAAAAAATCTTTTGTAGATAAGTATTTTCCTTTTACGCCTTCACGGATTGGTGGTATTGGACTTTATGTTTTAGAAAAGGACTGTCTTAAACGCCATCAAAAAGCCTTTGCTGTAGCAAATGCGGATCCGTATTTCTCTTTAGACATCGGAGGGGATTATCGCTGGCGTAGAAAAGGAGAGAAGCATCTATTTAATCCAAATACGGTCTCCAAACTACAACAAGCAGTACGCAGCAAAAAAATTGAAAGTTATCACGTTTACGCTAAGGAAATTAATGAACAGAATAAAGCGTTTATGACCTTACGCGGACTTTTTGAATTTAACAATTTAAATCCAATTCCAATAGATGAAGTTGAACCATGGACCGAAATCGTTAAGCGATTTAAAACGGGGGCCATGTCTTTCGGGTCTATCAGTCAAGAGGCTCATGAAAACTTAGCTATTGCCATGAATCGAATTGGAGGGAAGAGTAATTCAGGTGAAGGCGGAGAAGATAAAAACAGATTTAAAAAATTACCAAATGGAGATTGGAAAAATAGTGCCATTAAACAAGTAGCCTCTGGTAGATTTGGGGTTACAAGTAATTACCTTGCCCATGCAAAAGAGATTCAAATAAAAATGGCCCAAGGGGCAAAACCAGGGGAAGGCGGACAATTACCGGGAGAGAAAGTATTGCCATGGATTGCTAAAGTTAGAAATTCCACGCCGTATGTGGGCTTAATATCTCCTCCTCCACATCACGATATTTATTCCATCGAAGATTTGGCACAACTAATTTTTGATTTAAAAAATGCTAATCGTGACGCCCGTATTAATGTGAAGTTAGTCTCAAAAGTTGGGGTTGGTACTATTGCAGCTGGCGTTGCAAAAGCAAAAGCGGATGTAATTTTGATCTCTGGGTTTGACGGTGGAACCGGAGCCTCTCCACTCACCTCTTTAAAACACGCTGGATTACCCTGGGAGCTCGGCCTAGCGGAGGCTCAACAAACCTTAGTACTCAATAAACTTAGAGGCCGAGTAGTATTAGAATGTGACGGTCAACTTAAAACAGGAAGAGATGTAGCCATTGCCTGTTTATTAGGCGCAGAAGAATTTGGTTTCGCCACCGCACCCTTAGTGGCCTCAGGCTGTATAATGATGCGGGCTTGTCATTTAAACACGTGCCCTGTTGGTATTGCGACTCAAGATCCCGAACTGAGAAAGAACTTCAAAGGCACACCCGAACACGTAATCAATTTTATGTATTTCGTTGCGGAGGAACTACGACAAATTATGGCAAGTTTAGGATTTCGAACCGTAAAAGAAATGGTGGGTCACAGTGAGAAACTCAATCCAAAAGATGCCATTGAACACTATAAAGCAAAAGGACTTGATTTATCTTCTCTACTATATCGTCCAACCATGCCAGAAACCCCTGCACTTTCAAATGTAAGCCAGCAAAATCATCAGTTGGAACATGTCTTAGATATGAAAATAAAAACAGATGCCGAAGGAGCCATCGTAAATGAAATTCCTATGCGTTTACAGTACCCAATTCAAAATACAAATCGTGCAGTTGGCGCCATATTAAGTCACGAAATTTCAAAAATACACGGCGAAGATGGACTCCCTAAAGACACCCTCAACCTAACCTTTAGAGGTTCAGCAGGTCAAAGTTTTGGCGCCTTTGCCACGAAGGGACTCACTATGAAGGTGTATGGTGAAACAAATGACTATTTAGGTAAAGGCTTATCTGGTGCCACCTTAATTATTCAAAAGCCAGAAACAGCCGATTTTATAGCTGAAGAAAATATAATCGTGGGAAACGTCTGTTTTTATGGAGCAGTGGCTGGCGAAGCATATATAAATGGCATTGCAGGTGAACGTTTTGCCGTAAGAAATTCGGGAGTTACAGCCGTAGTAGAAGGTGTTGGTGACCATGCTTGTGAATATATGACCGGTGGCACCGTAGTTGTCTTAGGAAAAACAGGGCGTAATTTTGCCGCTGGTATGAGCGGAGGAATTGCCTATGTCTATGACCCAAATAAAGCATTTGCGAACGGATTGTGTAATATGGATATGGTTGATTTAGAAACCTTAGATCAACAAGATATGATCATTTTAAAAAACTATATCAGTACCCACAAGTCAACAACCGACAGTCAATTGGCAGAAAGATTATTACGCGATTGGAAAAAACAATCCACGTATTTTATAAAAGTTTTTCCGAAGGACTATAAACTAGCATTAGCTAGAATTGCAAGCGAAAACAAAGTAGAACCAGCACTAAATTAATATGGGCCAAATAGGAGGATTTAAAACAATTCATCGCCAAGATGAAACTACTAAAAAAGTACAGCAACGGCTGCAAGATTATAACGAGTTTACCATTCCACTACCGCTAGCATCTCTTCAAAAACAAGGGTCTCGCTGTATGGATTGTGGAATTCCCTTTTGCCATAGTGGTTGTCCATTAGGTAATTTAATTCCTGATTTTAATGATATGATCCATCGAGGAGAATGGAAAAAGGCATTAATTCTATTACATTCTACAAATAATTTCCCTGAATTTACTGGTAGACTGTGTCCTGCTCCCTGTGAGAAATCCTGTGTATTAGGGAGTATTGATCAGCCTGTAGCCATAGAAAATATTGAAAAAAGTATCGTAGAAAAGGGATTTAGTGAAGGGTGGATTACTCCGGAAATTCCAACAAAAAGAACAGGAAAAAAAGTCGCCATAGTTGGCTCGGGACCCGCCGGATTGTCGGCAGCCCAACAATTAAACCGGGCTGGCCACACCGTTACGGTATTCGAAAGAGACGATAAATTAGGTGGCTTATTGCGCTATGGGATTCCGAATTTTAAATTAGAAAAAGAAATAATCGACCGAAGAATAGCTTTACTTAAAGCAGAAGGCATTCAATTTAAAACTAAGTGCCATGTTGGTGAAAATTATCCTATCGATAAATTATTACATTTTGATGCAATCGTATTATGTGGAGGAGCCACTGTAAAAAGAAGTCTTCCGATTAAGGGAATAGAAAGTGAAGGCGTGGTACAAGCCATGGATTTTCTAACGGCACAGACCAAACGCCTAACTACCCTTAAAAAAAGTGAAACAAAGCTAACTGCCAAAGCGAAACATGTAATTGTGATTGGAGGTGGAGATACAGGTTCTGATTGTGTTGGAACTTCAAATAGACAAGGTGCAAAATCAGTTACCAATTTTGAAATCATGCCCAAACCTCCTGTACAAAGACATCCGTCTACGCCATGGCCATTTTGGCCCATGCAACTAAAAACGACCACATCACATGAGGAAGGCTGTGACCGTAATTGGTTAATTAGTACCAAAGAATTTGTGAAAAATAAAGCAGGAAAACTAATTGGAATTAAGACTATAGACGTTGAATGGAAAACAGAACCTGGCAAATCTCCCCTACTAATTGAAAAACCCGGATCAGAAAAAACATGGCCCTGTGATTTAGCTTTATTAGCCCTTGGTTTTACAGGACCAGAAGCTACTTTAAGTAAGCAACTTGGAATTTCCTTAGATAAGAAAACAAACTATGCTGCCGTGAATTATCAAACCAATCTCCCTAAAGTATTTACAGCAGGTGATATGCGCAGAGGACAATCACTTATTGTTTGGGCAATTTCAGAAGGTAGGGAAGCGGCGCGTGCCGTTGATATTTATTTATGTGGAAAAACAAATCTCCCGACCAAAGGACCAGGAGATTTAATTAAGGCTTAATTTAATCGCTTTAATACGTGTCTTTTATCCAATTATACGGTTTTCTTTTAATCCACATACCACGCGTAAAATCTGGAAAATCTTGTGGTTCTCCATTATTTTCAATAGACAACTCAGACAACGGAGTAATCACACTCCATGCTGCTGCATCGTATACATCTAACGGTGGGGCAATGTTCTGTTTTGCCGATTCAATAAATGCGTGAATCACGAAGAAATCCATCCCACCATGTCCTGCCCCTAAGGCATGTTCTCCATATTTTTTCCATAAGGGGTGGTCATATTTTTTTAACCATTCAGCTGATGAATCCCAGGCATGNGGTTTTTCCGACTCACCTTCTATATAAATTCTATCCCCGTCTTTTTCCCATAGCCCTTTGGTTCCTTGCACCCGAAAACCTAGGCTATAAGGTCGTGGGAGATGCACATCATGCGTGACAATTATAGTTTCACCATTAGCGGTTTCTATGGTAGAAGTGATTACATCACCCATTTTAAATTTCACCTTAGCATTAGGATGATTTACACCACCGTTTTCAACTATATAATTGTGCATCCCTCTGCTTTTAGTAGCATGCGAAGTCATAGACACAAATCGGTTTCCACGGTTTATATCACACATAACAGCCATAGGCCCTACTCCATGCGTTGGATAAACATCTGCATTTCGCAAGACAGAATGATGCGTTCGCCAAACCGATTCGGAAATACCCTTTTCTCCAAATTCAACTCCCTTACCATACGCTGTTTTTCCATCGTTAAGCGTTACAAAGCGCAAATCGTGTTGATACCCACACCTAAAATGAATTAATTCACCAAAAACATCTTGTTTAACCATGTTGAGTACGGCTAAAATATCCCGGCGATAATTTACATTTTCTAAAATCATCATATGGGTTCCTGACTCTTCATGTGCATTTACCAAATCCCAACATTCTTCGAGGGTATTAGCGGCTGACACTTCTAGTCCGGTATATTTTCCTGCTAACATAGCATCTTTTGCCATTCGAGTATGCCATAACCATGGTGTTGCTATTATAACAGCATCTACATTTTTCAGCGCAAGTAAATTTCTATAGTCTAAATCATTACTTCCAAAAACTGCAGGTTTAGCCTTTTTCTTTTTTTCAATGAGTTCAAGACCAATTGCTATTCTTTTTGGATCAATATCACATATGGCCGTTACCAAGACATCATCACGTAACAATACATTTTGCAAATGATTGGTTCCTCTAAGTCCCACCCCAATTAATCCCACTTTTAATTTCTCTTGCGAGCGTTGATGAGCAAAAGTCATTGAAGGCATAGCGGCAATACCAGTACCCATTATAGCTGTTTTCTTTATAAAATTTCTTCGAGAATTCTGTTTATACATAAGATCAGATCAGGGGTTATTAATTTCAGTTACACGTATGTTTTTCCAAGCAACTTTAATGCCGCCTCCATCGTGAATTTGTAAGGCAATTTTTCCATTGGCCGCACCAATTTTATCATCCGTTAAGGTAATCATTTCCACCCCATTTAGCCAAGTTGTCACACTATCACCAACAACCTTAATTTTCATTGTATTCCACTCCCCAAAATTAAGGTACTTGTCTTTTTCTGAATCTGGTTTTATGAGCCATCCTCTTCCATAAGACTCATAAATCCCTCCCGTATCACTACCTGGAGGTGCTACTTCAACTTGCCATCCTGATATTTTTGTTCCTTCAATACTCGATCTAAAAAAGACGCCACTATTGCCATCAGCTCCTTGTTTAAAGTCGACGCTTAATACAAAATCTTTATACGTCTTTTCAGTGGCCAAATAACCATATTGCTTATCAGGTCCACTCTCACAGATTAATAGGCCATCTTCATCCACATACCATTTTTCTGTACCATAAATTTCCCATCCTGTTAAATCTTTTCCATTAAAAATAGGTTCAGCACCATCGCCAATTCCACAGGATAACATCCCCATTAGTGCCACAACGGCCAATAACTTTTTCATAGTTTTCTGATTTTAATATTTTTAAACCAGATAAAACTACCATGGTCTTGTAATCCGATATAGCCTTCTTTGGCTTTACCATAATCGGGGTAATCTTTCCATTTTCCTTCAGACTTACGTTGTTCCCAATCGTCTGACCACGGAACAAATGAAAGCGTTTGTTTACCATTGAGATAGTACTCTACTTTTTCGTTCGTAAATTTAATCCGCGTTGAATTCCATGTGCCAGCTTCTTTTACTACACCTTCAACATCGGCATTATACATACCATAATCAGCAGCGATTGATTGCCATGGTTCTAATTTAGAAGGGAAACCCAATTGATCTATAACTTGATATTCGGGTGAATTTTGATAAGGCGCTTGATACTGCTCTCCCTCAACTACATGATAGAAAATTCCGCTATTTCCACCTTCTGAAATTTTCCATTCAAGGGTTAGCTCAAATTCACCATAGGTATCACCTGCATATATTATATCTCCCCCAATATCTCCACCTTTACCTAAAGACTTCAGCATTTTATCTTCAATGACCCATCCTTCAGGTAAATTTTCTTGATTGTACCCACGCCAACCTTCCGTTGAGCTACCATCAAATAATACCGTCCATTTTGGTGAATCGGTATCTTGTACCACAGCTGGAGATTCGGTTGGTTTATCTGCTTTATCATTTTTACAAGCAGCAAAGGTTATGCATAGCACAAATAAGGTAATAATTTTTTTCATGGTGTACAGTTGTTTAGTGTATTTGTATTCGTTTTTAACGTGTAGATCTTAAAATTAAAATGAAACTTTAATGAACTCCCGAAGTTAAAAAAAAATTATGAGACATTGAACCTGGCATGCTACAACATCATTGAAGTATTTAAACTATCTACTAAATCATGCGGTTAATACATCGCTAGGGATGGTGATTCAACATAACGCGTGTTGATCCGAACCCATCACATGTTGATCCGAACCCATCACATGTATATTCAGACGTTACGTGTTTATTCAGACGTTACATATTTATTCAGACGTTACGTGTAACGTCTCTACGGCGAAATATAATTTATGGGGTGATATCATTGGGGATGGTGTTTCAACATACCGCGTGATGATCCGAACGAATCACATGTTGAACCGAACCCATCACATGTGTATTCAGACGTTACGTGTTTATTCAGACGTTACGTGTAACGTCTCTACGGCGAAATATAATTTACGGGGTGATATCATTGGGGATGGTGATTCAACATACCGCGTGATGATCCCAACGCATCACATGTTGATCTGAACCCATCACATGTATATTCAGACGTTACGTGTTTATTCAGACGTTACGTGTAACGTCTCTACGGCGAAATATGATTTACGGGGTGATATCATTGGGGATGGTGTTTCAACATACCGCGTGATGATCCGAACGAATCACATGTTGAACCGAACCCATCACATGTATATTCAAACGTTACGTGTTTATTCAGACGTTACATATTTATTCAGACGTTACGTGTAACGTCTCTACGGCGAAATATGATTTACGTGGTGATATCATTGGGGATGGTGTTGATCCTGAAGGGATCACATGTCTATAACAAAATCCCCATACCAAAAGCGACCCTGAAGGGGTCGAACAAAACACACAAAAAAAGGCAACGTTGTGTGTCAAATGGCACAACACAGTGTGAAATTATTGAGCAAGTTGATTGAACCAACCTGGTGTTGATCCTGAAGGGATCACATGTCTATAACCAAATCCCCATACCAAAAGCGACCCTGAAGGGGTCGAACAAAACACACAAAAAAAGGCAACGTTGTGTGTGTCGGATGGCACAACACAGTGTGAAATTATTGAGCAAGTTGATTAAACCAACCTGGTGTTGATCCCAACGGGATCACATGTCCATAACAAAATCCCCATACCAAAAGCGACCCTGAAGGGGTCGAACAAAACACACAAAAAAAAGGCAACGTTGTGTGTCGGATGGCACAACACTGTGTAAAGTTATTGAGCAAGTTGATTGAACCAACCTGGTGTTGATCCCAACGGGATCACATGTCCATAACCAAATCCCCATACCAAAAACGACCCTGAAGGGGTCGAACAAAACACACAAAAAAGGCAACGTTGTGTGTATCGGATGGCACAACACAGTGCAAAATTATTG
>JGI24723J26617_10003117_pt1 | contig 12294 bp, 17 predicted proteins | sample Cruoilmetagenom6_FD_26617 | JGI IMG/M metagenome (IMG submission 26617) | reverse complement strand
ATGCGCGGGCTGATCGGCTTTGCGGGCGAATGGACCGACCTGTCCAGCTATCTGCCCGAAGGCTGGGAACTTGACCCCGCGATGCGCCGTTCGGCCACGGCTGCGACCTTTGCGGCCTCGCTTGAGCTTGCTAAAAGCGGGGCGATTGAATTGCGGCAGGGCGAAGTGTTTGCACCCATTGAAATACGAAAGAAAACCCATGGATGAACCCGTCGAGGAAAGCCTGTTTGAGGCCCCCCCGGAAGGCGAACAGGAACGCATGGTCGAGGCCATATTGTTTGCCACAGCCGAGCCGATTTCAGTCGCCGAACTAAACGCCCGCATGCCCCACGGGGCCGAGGCAAAGGTGGCGCTGGAAACCTTGNNAAAGCGCTATGAAGGGCGCGGCGTGGCGGTGGTTAAGGTGGGCGATGGCTGGGCGATCCGCACCGCCCCCGACCTTGGGTTTTTGATGCAAAAGGAAACCTTTGAGACCCGCAAACTGTCACGCGCGGCGATCGAGACGCTGGCGATTGTTGCCTATCACCAGCCGGTAACACGCGCCGAGATCGAAGAAATCCGCGGCGTCAGCGTTAGTCGCGGCACGGTGGATCAGTTGCTGGAACTGGAATGGATACGTTTTGGGCGGCGTCGGATGACGCCCGGTCGCCCGGTGACTTTCATCGTCACACCGGGTTTTTTGGATCATTTTGGGCTGGAAACCGCGCGCGACCTGCCGGGGCTGAAAGAACTGCGCGCCTCGGGCCTGCTGGAAAACCGGCCACTGCCGGGCAGCGATACTGCCGACGAGGACAGACCTGACGAAGAAGATCAGAGCGACATGTTCGAAGATGACGAAAGCGGCGAAAGCTAACGACTGCGAAAACTGACGACTGGCAAAAAACAAGCGAGGTGTGCAGATGAATATGAACCAGATAATCAACATGGCGGTGCGCATGTTTATGCGCAAAGTGATCAACAAAGGTGTGAATGCCGGGATTGATTATGCAAGCCGGCGGGGCGCAAAAGATGGCGACAGCTCTGCCGGGCAGAGGGAACTGGCGCAAGGTTCAAAAGACACCGCGCGACGGGCCCGAAAGGCAGCTAAAGCCATTCGCAAGATCGGCCGAATGTAGACTGGCGCTACTGGGGCCAGTTTGGGTCTCTTTTTTCCAGAAATGCGGTGGTGCCCTCGACGGTGTCCGGATGAACCATGTTTTCGGCCATCACCCGTCCGGCCAGATCATANGCCTGATCCAGCGGCATCTGCACCTGTTCATAAAACGCCCGTTTTCCAATCCCGATTGCAGACCCCAGTTTGTCGGCAACCTTGGTGGCCAGATCGTCAGTTGCCTGCTCTAGCTCGGCTGCCGGAACCACCCGGTTCACCAGACCAATTTCCAGCGCACGGGCGGCGGGGATGAAATCACCTGTTGTCAGCATCTCAAACGCCTGCTTGCGGTGAATATTTCGCGACAGGGCCACCATTGGTGTGGCGCAAAACAGCCCGATGTTGATGCCATTAACGCCAAAACGTGTTTGGGTATCGGCAATGGCCATGTCGCATGTGGCGACNAGNTGACAGCCGGCGGCGGTGGCAATGCCGTGCACGCGTGCGATAACGGGTTGTGGCAGGCGCGGGATCATTTGCATGATCTTGCCGCAGCGCGCGAATAATTTCTGGAAATACTCGGTGCCACCATCGTCTGATTGGCGCGCAAGCTGCATTTCTGACAGATCGTGCCCGGCGCAAAACGCTTTGCCAGCCCCCGACAGAACCACAACCCGGATAGAACGATCATCCATCAGGGCCAGAAATTCCCGTTCCAGTGCGGACAATAGGGCCTCNGACAATGCGTTCAGNCGATCCGGTGTGTTCAGCTGGATATATGCNATTGCGCCGCGATCTGTGCGTTCCAGAATAGCCATCTTGCCTCTCCGAATAATTTCCGCGAAGTGTAGCGTGATACGTGAACAGGGGAAAGCCATGAGCCTAAAAATGCAAATCGACCAGTTGCAGCGCTTTCTGCAAAAGGAATTCCCACAGGTCGCCGATGATTTTACCATCGAGGATGTAAGCCCGGAAAATATTACCGTTCGGTTGCATGTATCTGAGCGGAACCTGCGNCCCGGCGGCACCGTGTCAGGCCCGTCGATTTTTGCGCTGGCGGATGTGGCNGTTTATCTGGGCATCCTTGCAAACATCGGGCCCGAGGCGCTTTCNGTAACGACAAATGGCTCTATTGATTTCATGCATAAGCCAAAGGCCAACACCGATCTGATCGGCAAAGCGCGGCTGCTGAAACTTGGGCGCGTATTGGCGGTCGGTGATGTGCTGATTTATTCGGACGGAATGGCCGATCCTGTTGCGCGGGCCTCGATGACCTATTCGATCCCGCCAAAACGCGGCTGAATATTGGGGTAAAATAATACCTAATTTGTAAGGNATTGTTTTTGCGNCATTATATTAAGTTGGTGGCGCTTGACTGTGTCGCCAAATGCCTTAGAACAGCGCAATCCGAATTCCCATAATCAGGGCAGAAACATGAAAACCTTTTCCGCTACACCTGCGGACATCGACAAGAAATGGTTGCTGATCGACGCTGAAGGCGTCGTTCTGGGCCGTCTTGCTTCGATTGTCGCCATGCGCCTGCGTGGCAAGCACAAAGCTACCTTCACCCCGTCGCAAGACATGGGTGACAATGTCATCGTGATCAATGCTGACAAAATCCAGCTGACCGGTAAAAAACGCACCGACAAGGTGCATTACTGGCACACTGGCTATCCCGGCGGGATCAAATCGCGCACAGCCGGCCAGATTCTGGAAGGTGACCACCCAGAGCGCCTGGTTATCAAGGCCGTTCAGCGGATGCTGCCCGGTGGTGTGATGAGCCGTCGCCAGATGACAAACCTGCGGGTTTATGTTGGCACCGAGCATCCCCATGAAGCACAGAAACCGGAAGTCCTGGATGTAAAATCCATGAACGCCAAAAACACACGGGGCGCATGACGATGGCTGAAGAAATCAAATCACTCGAAGAGCTGAACACAGTTGCCGAGGGCGTTGTCGCCGATGTGGCTGAAGCGGTTGAAACTGCTGTTTTGCACGAACCTGTTCGTGACGAACTGGGCCGCTCTTACGCAACCGGAAAACGTAAAGATGCGGTTGCCCGCGTCTGGATCAAACCCGGTTCCGGCAAAGTTGTGGTGAATGGCAAAGACATGGACGCCTATTTTGCCCGTCCGGTGTTGCAGATGATCCTGCGCCAGCCGTTTCAGGTGGCCGGAGTTGTCGATCAGTTCGACGTGATGGCAACCGTTAAAGGTGGCGGTCTTTCAGGTCAGGCTGGTGCGGTAAAGCACGGAATTTCCAAGGCTTTACAGCTTTATGATCCTGCTATGCGCGGCGCTTTGAAGGCTGCTGGCTTCCTGACCCGCGACAGCCGGGTTGTTGAACGTAAGAAGTTTGGTAAGCGCAAAGCTCGCCGGAGCTTCCAGTTCTCCAAGCGCTGATTGCCAATCGGCAACACGCAAATTGCGAACAAATTATGTCAAAAGACCGCCATTCCCGGCGGTCTTTTTTCGTATTTGACCCAGCATTGTCGTCATCTTGGCCCAATTGGNGNGTAACTNTNGNNCAAAGCTGCCCAAGGCCCCCGAAATGACCAAACTGCAAGACACCCAAAACCAGGATACCTACACCGGCTTTATCGCCAGTATAGTTGTGGCGCTGATCTGCTCGGGTTGGTTGGCTGACGGCGTCGTTGCGCCGCTGTCGGGTTTTCTTTCAGCTGAATCACTTGCGCTTTGGCGGGGCATCATCTCGACCGGGCTGTTTTTTGCCATTTCGATCGCCGACCCGGTCGGCACATTGATCGGCAAAACGGCAGCCCTTCGTATGTTGGTGCGATTTGCGGGCGGGTTCTTCTTTGGAATAGCTGCGTTTTTATTGATCCTAGCGCCCCTTGCCGGCGCCGGTATGTCGACATTCCTGCAATTGATACTTGTGGTTCTGTATATTCCGGTTCGTACATTGGCGAATGCGGTTTCAATTAGACTTACAGATCATGAAGTTGATCCGCCAAAAATGCTGGCCTCGGCTGTGCTTGGTGTTGCGCGCTGGCCGGACCGGTTCTTATTCATCATGTTCATGTCGATAAGTTTTGCGGCGTTTTGGGCCTATGCGCCAAGCCTGCAAGTGACACTGACTGTGCTGGCCATCTGGTTAACGCTGGTGACGGCAGTGATTGCGACACGGTCCTTTAACGAGGACGGGCCAAGCAAAGCCGAGACCGATTTTCAGGCATGGTTGGCGCTGGACGACGAAGGTTCTAAATCCGAAAACCCAGTTTCCCGCGCTTTGGAAGAGCTGGCCAAGATCATCCGTATTATGATTCCCGGTGCGGTATTGTTTGGCGGCATGACCTGTTTTGCGGTGCAGACATTGATGGCGTTGTCACCTGATATTGCAGCCAATCTGGCTGACCCGGATACAATGGCGGGCACAATCGGGATCGTTGCGGCCAGTATTCTTGGTATTGTTATTGCGACCATGTTGATTGGTTTAGTCTTTGGTCTGATCCTGCTGCAAATCACCGCCAAAATATTTCACTGGTCCGGGTATCACCACCGTGAAAACTGTTTCCACCTGCTAAGGGCGATGCGGTTTCAACCTTTGCTTCGGGCACCTTAGACGGGCGCCAAGGCTATTGATCCGCCGGCAATAACCCCAACCCGCGCAGATAGATCCCGATCCCGGTTTCAAGCAATTCTTCGGGTGGAAAGGGTGATATCGTGCCCGGCGAGCCGCGCGCGAAAAGTTCGACCACCCCATGACACATCGCCCATATATGGGCCGAGACCATCTGTGCGGGGGGCCGTTTATCGGGCGCTATGTGGCGCGATAATTCCACCGCAGCGCGTTCCAGCACCCCATGGGCCCGGTTGGATACCTGCGCCAGTTCCGGGGTGCGATTGACCGAGATACCGCTTTCAAACATNGCAACATAATGGCCCGGATATTTGCGTGCAAAGGCCAGATAGGCGCGCCCNGTTGCCTCAAATGANGCCAGNGCCGAGGGTTGGCCCTTGGCATAGGCAAATTCCATCAGGTCGGCGAAAACNTCGTATCCTTGCCGGGCNNATTCTGCGATCAGGTCTTCGCGCCCGTCAAAATGGCGATAAACGGCGGCTGGTGTGACGCCGGCCTGTTTGGCCGCTTCGGACAGGGTGAACCCGGTTGGTCCACGCGCCTCAATCAGCGACAGGGCGGCCTCGACCAGCGCCTGACGCAGGTTGCCATGATGATAGCCACGCTTTTTAGGCATCCCAGATGTCGGGGCCTCCGCATATTTTCGGGTCCGCTTTACAGGCTATTTGTGGGTTTTTACCCTTATATTCAATGGCCGACAGCACAGTCTGGATCGCGGCGATGCGCGCACGTAACTTGTCGTCAGACTTAACAATTGTCCAAGGCGCCTGTTTTGTATGGCTTTTGTCAAAGGTTTCACGGATTGCGTGACTGTAATCATCCCACTTTTTCAGCCCCTCGACGTCGATCCAGCTTAGTTTCCATTGCTTTAGGGGATCGCTTTCGCGGGCGCGGAACCGGCGCAGTTGTTCGGCCTGTCCGACGTTAAGCCATAGTTTGACCAGGGTGATGCCTTCGTCCACCAGCATGTCCTCAAATTCCGGAAGCTGGTTGAAAAAATGTTGGCGCTGCGGGTCCGTGCAAAAGCCAAAGACCTTTTCCACCACGCCGCGATTATACCAACTGCGGTCAAACAAAGCGATTTCCCCGGCCGAGGGCAGGTGCTGCACGTAGCGCTGAAAATACCATTCGCCGCTTTCGCGATCCGAGGGTTTGGATAGCGCGACCACGCGGGCCACGCGCGGGTTAAGGTTTTCGCGCATGCGCTTGATTGTGCCGCCTTTGCCGGATGCATCGCGCCCTTCAAACACCACCACGACCCGCTTGCCCGTGGCCTTTACATCGGCCTGCAGCTTGACCAGCTCTAGCTGTAAATCGTCGATTGCATTTTGATAGTCGTCGCGGTTCATGCGTTTTGGGTAGGGATAGCCGGGTGACAGAATGTCTTTCTTTGATCCATCCTGAATGGCTTTTCGCATGTCGGCAGCTGCGTCGTTTTCAAAAAATGCGCTGATCGCGCCGTCAAAGGGTAGGGACATCAAGGCAACCTCCTGTGATACACATGCGCCATACTGGCCGTTATGATCCGATCCGCGACATGTCAAAACTTGTGCTTTGGTAAATCTGGTTGATCCAGTTGCCGTAAAGCAAATGCCCGTGGCTGCGCCAGCGGTTCTGCGGTGTCAGGGTTGGATCGTCATCCGGATAGTAGTTGTCTGGCACGTTAATTGGCGTTCCAGCAGCAATGTCGCGATCGTATTCTTCTTTCAGCGTGTCGCTGTCATATTCAAAATGGTTGAAAATATAGACCGCCCGGTGCCCCGGATCTTCGACCAGACAGGGGCCCACCTGATCTGACCCCAGCAGCGTCGTCAGCCCCGGTGCGGCGTCAATTTCGCTTTGACGCATTTCCGTCCAGCGGCTGACAGGGATCACGCAATCATCCGAAAACCCGCGCAGATAGGGCGAGTTCGGTTTTAGGTTCTGATGCCGGAAACAGCCAAACGCCTTATGGTCGAGCATGTGTTTCTTGACGCCATGGAAATAGTTGATCATCGCCATTCCCCCCCAGCAGACCCCAAAGGTGGAATGCACATTGGTTTGGGTCCATTTCATGACCTCGACCAGTTCATCCCAATAGGTAACGTCTTGAAAAGGCAGATGTTCAATTGGTGCGCCGGTAATAATCAGCCCGTCAAACTTTTCGTCCCGGACCTCGCTGAAGGGGCGATAGAACTCGGCCATATGCGCCGCGGCAGTGTTGCGGGTCTTATGCTCGCTCATCCGGATCAGGCTGAAATCAATCTGTAAGGGCGTTGCACCGATCAGCCGGGCGAATTGGTTTTCGGTCTGGATTTTCTTGGGCATCAGGTTCAGCAACCCGATCCGCAAAGGACGAATATCCTGCAGTGCCGCCCGCGTGTCCGACATCACAGACACGCCTTCATTGGTCAGAACTTTATAGGCGGGCAGGTTTTCGGGCAGGGTAATGGGCATCGGGTGCTCTTGGGTTCAGGAATGCTAAAAGATAGGCCTAAGCGGCGTGCTTCTCAAGGGCTTGGGCGATCAGGGTTTGAAAGGCCTCGGGCGTTGTGGCCTTGGCGATATCGGCGGCACTGACGCTGATCCCCCAGTTTTTGGCCATGCTATCGTACAGCGGTTTGCGATGTGCAAGCGCTTGGGAATAGGCCCATCTTACGAAACTATCCGGATCGACCTGTGCAGGTTCTATATCGTTTTCGGCCAGATATGTGTTCCAGATGCGGATCAGGAAATCCTTTTGGTAATACATCGGCTTGGGCGCCTTATCAAAACGGCGGACCAGTTCTGCGCTATGTGCGCTGGTGCCTTCAATGCCGACCATCAGCAGGTTTTCAGACAGGGATTTCAGCACCGGGTCGTTGGCGTCGTCTGGGTTCACCACCTCACAGATCGAACCGCCGCTGTCGCAGACGAAATTGTCATAGCCGTAAATCTCGCTGGCGCGGTTGATGAAATGGGCGGTGTCCAGCAGGGACGAAACCTCGGCGACGCGATGCTGTTCCTGACGCTTCAAATATTGCTCAAACGGCATGCCACCTTTGGCGGAGTTACCCGGTTTGCCAAGGTATGTGGACAGGGGCGCAAGATTGTCAAAGGTGATGTTGGACGCAATGTAGATTGAATCGGTGCGCAGCAAATCGTTCAGAAACGGGTTCTTCATCGCTTCTTGCTTGAAATTATCAACAATGTGTTCGCCCATGTAGCGCGTGCCAATGCGGTAATCGACGGAATAGTGAAACCAGTCACCACCCTCGCGCAACATGTTGGACACATGGGTTTTGCCAAGCCCGGACATGCCAAACAGCAGGATGCGTTTGGTGTCAGATTTCAGCCAGTCGTCGCCAGATTGATAAAGCATATTGTGGTCCAGTTTGCCTGATGGAACTGGTAGCGTCTTCGCGCCGCTCTGGGTAGCGAAAACTAAGTGCGCGGCCCGGCGCGTTTCAGGATGCGACCATCCAGCACCAGCAGGCCAGCGGCCAGAAAGCCAAAGCCAAGATAGGCGCGCCGGGGTAATTCTTCGCCCAGAACCAATGCGCCCAGCACAATTGCGACCGGGGCCACCAACAATGTGACCAGCAACAGATTGCCCGACCCAGCCATTGCCAGAACCCGGTAATACAGCAGATAGGCAAGCGCGGTGGCGATGACTGACAAATGCACCAAGGCCGTCCAAGTTGCCGCTGTATAGTCAAACGTCGGCACCCCTTCGAACCACAAGGCGACCGGCACGATGAACAAGGACGAGGCCGTGACCATCCCAGCTGCGGCGACCTGAGGGGGCAAGCCTTTGAACGCAACCCGTGCCCAGGCGGCCGCTAAAGCATAAGACAGTGATGAACCAAGGATTGCCAGTTGCGCCAGCGATGTCGGGTTGAATTCCAACAGGGCCGACAGGCCGATTGCCACGCTGACGCCGACAAACCCCAGCAACACGCCGACGGTTTTTCTGGCCGTCAGCCGCTCGTCGCTGAAAACAACCGCAGCCACCAGAACGCCCATCACCGCCGTGGATGCGTTCAGAATAGAAGTCAGGCCAGAGGCTATGGAAAGCTGCCCCCATGCGATCAGGCTGAATGGGATCACGTTGTTTAGCAGACCCATCACCAGAAAGGCAGCCCAGATTCGCAGGCTGCGCGGCATCTTCAGCCCACGGGCAAAGATATAGACCCACAAGGCAAGCGCCCCCCCGGCGATCCGCGCGGCAACGGTTGTGAACACTCCAATTTCGCGCAGCACAATGGCGAACGACAGAAATGAGCCACCCCAGATCAGGGCCAGAATTGCCATTTCCCACCAGGCGCGCGTGGTCAGTGATTGTTGTGCGTTCATGCCCACAGCACTAACAGCCCGGTCCCGCCCGAGCGACCCGTAACTTGCGGTTTAAACACCAAGACCCGCGAATAGGCAGGCTCTGCCTAAAACTGATAGCCCAGTTGCAGCCCCAGACCGATGGCGGAATTGTTGTCGAAAACACCACCAACCGTTCGTGTCGTTGCATCGCCAATATCAACATAGCGAACGCCGCCAGATATTTTGACCCGCCCGACTGTATATTGACCACCCAGTTGCAGGCTCAGGTAGCCGTCCTTGGGGCCGAGGTTGCCGGTCAACCCGCCTGATGCGTCTTCATANCCAATGGCGATAGANCCCGAAAACTGGTCTGAAAACTTGCGACCGAGCCCAAGCGTATAGCTGACCGTATCTTTTGGATAATACACCAACGAGCCTGACCCGGCCGTGTAGATCGGCGGCGAAATATCAAAATCCGACCAGTTGACCCAGCGNACCGAGCCAAACAAAAGCGTATCCGCCGCAATGCCNGAGCGCAGGTCAAGGTTCACCGATTGCGGTGTGCGCAGATCAAAAGATGTCGGGCCACCCAANTCGGTNCCGGTCATCGTGTGGTCAATGCCCGAATTNTANGTNATCGCAGCCCGCAGGGCGATATCGGGAATTTCATAGGCCGCACCGATCAGATAGCCATAACCAGATTTATCCTCGACATTCAGCGAATATCCGCCGGTGATCGCGACTTCGCCAGTCACCGACTGGTGGCGCAGACCTGCATGGGCCGAAATCCGTTCCGAAAATTGATGCCGCCCGATCAGCGTAGGCGGTGGATTTGATCGTTGCCGTTGTCCCGGCCAGCGGATAGCCGGTGCCAAGCGGATATTCGACGTTGGCGCCAATTGGCTGGTCGACGATGAAACTTAGGCTGGTCTTGTCGTTCAACTGGTATTTGAACGCGCCCGCAAACTGCCCATAGCGGGGGGCCATGTTGTCAGAATTTACGACGCCGCCGGCGATACCGCTAAGGCTGGGTATGACCGCGCCAAATGAAAGATGGGCATAGCTGCCCTCTTCAAAAATGATGCTGATATCCTGCCCGGATCTGTCGATCCCTCCGGCAAATGCACTGGTAGAAATTGTGGCAAGCGTGGCCGCCAGACCTGTTAACCGGTTCATAGAGTCCCCCCAATCGTTAAATCGTCTGTTCATATCCTAACAATATAGGGGCTTTCACAGCAATTCATGACCCAACGTAACCATTTTTGGATACGCCATAGTGCGGCGTCACTTGACTGCTTTGCGCGACAGCCGCATTTCGGTAAGGATGTTGCGGTAATTCGCGGCAAAAATGATCACAGCACCGATCAATACACCGGCCTGCAATGGTTCGTCATAAAACACCATTCCAATCACGGCGATCACCGGAAGGCGGGCGAAATCCACCGGTGATGCCACCGAGGCAGGTGCAAGCGACATCGCCTTTGTGATGCAGAATTGTGCAGACAGCCCGGCGGCACCGATTAACAATAGCCAGGGCGTGCTTTTTGCGTCGGGCATTACAATGTCGCCGTCAAACCCGGCAAATATCGCGCCTAGCACAAACTGGATCGCCACCACCCAGAACAGGATGCAGGTGATCGTCTCGGTCCGCGTTAACAGCCGAGTAATAACAACCGCACCGGCAAACCCGATGGCAGCAAAGGCGGCGGCAATGATGCCGATGCTTAAACCACCGGCCCAGGGCTGCGTTACGATAAGAATGCCGACAAAGCCGATCAGCGCGGTTTCCACACGAACCCGCGTCAGCCGCTCACCCAAAACGAAGATTGCCATAAACAGCGCCCAGATCGGCATCGTGAATTCCAGCGCGAAAACCTGCGCCAGCGGGGCGATGCCAAGGGCTAAAAACCACATGCCCTGACCAACAAAATGGCTGCAGTTACGCACCAGATGAATACGCAGTTTTTGCGTGTTGATCTGGGCTAATGTTCCGGCAAGCCCGCCAACCACAAATACGATGATCAGCCCAATCAGCGAGCGGTACAACAGGATCTCAAAGGGATCCATTTGTGATGCCATTTCCCGGCCCGCAACGGCCATCGCGGTGAATGAGGTCAGCGTGCCAACCATCCACAGGGCTGCCTTGACTGGCTGAGACGCTGGTTGGCTCATTCTTCAGTCACTTCAATGTCGCGTGGTATACGGCTGGTTTGCTGCCACCAGTCAGACGTTCTGGTGCGCGCGCTATGGCTGTCAAATGCGGCCCGGTCGACAAACCGTTCGGCAATATCGAACTGACAAGGGGTGTCGGGTGACGGGGTGATCGAGAACGATATGCAGCCCGGCTCGGCGCGGGTCAGGCGGATATGATCGGGCAGGGCGGCGCTTACCATCGCCAGATCGCCCGGCGTGCAGGTAAGGGTTCCGGTGATGACGATGTTGCCGGCCATGCCTTGATCCTTTCAGCTTTATCACAGGTAAGTGTGGTGCGACCTTAGAACCTGTGGCGCGATCGGCAAGCACCGATACACCGACATCCACAATGTGCACAGAAAAATTCTAACCCAGCAAAGGCGCATAACCTGCCAAGGGAACACCCAGCATTGCGGCCAGCGATGCTGCCAGCGCGCGCAGAATGTTCAGCGGAATTTTTGCCACTTCATAGAGCAGTTCCACCGGCTGAAACGGACTTTGCGGATCGGCGGCAAATAAATCGATGTTGCTCAGACCGGCCCAACGAAAGCTCGCCCANGCGCGGGGCAGATGGTAGCGATGCGTGACCAGTGCNATGCGGGCCGTGTCGGGCGNCTTTATCAGGNCGCTGACGAACAGGGCGTTTTGCAGCGTGGAATGGGATTGCGTTTCGGCGATCACGGAACCCGTTGGAACGCCCTGAGCGACCGCATAGATGCGCATCTGAACGGCGGCAGTCGGGTAAAGGTATTCATGGGTGCCGCCGCTCATGATGATCCTGGGCGCAAGACCGGCGTTAAACAGCGCTATGGCACGATCCACCCGCGCCTTTGTCTGGGGGCGTAACGTACCGTTCTTGTTATAATCGGCTGACAGGACAACGATATAATCGGCGTTTTGTGGATGGTCCGCTTCGTCAAAATTCGCGATGAACAGCGCAAGGCCGCCGATGACAAGGACNCTAAAAACCGCCAGCAGGATGATGATCCGCCGGATTATTCCCATTCAATAGTGCCCGGCGGTTTGGATGTNATNTCATAGGTTACCCGATTGATCCCGGCGACTTCGTTGATGATCCGTGTCGCGGTTTCACCCAGAAATTCATGGCTGAACGGGTAATAATCTGCGGTCATGCC
>JGI24723J26617_10003115_pt1 | contig 12297 bp, 10 predicted proteins | sample Cruoilmetagenom6_FD_26617 | JGI IMG/M metagenome (IMG submission 26617) | reverse complement strand
AACCTTATGCGTAATATCATTTATATCCTTTTTTTTATGGTTGCTTTAGTAAATGCTCAAACCAAAATGAGCAACGCAGAATCAGCTGTTTTAAAAACTAAAGTAAAAGCACACGCTACCACTATAAACACGCTATTAAGTGACTTTAAACAATACAAACATTTAGATTTTTTATCTAACGATATCATTTCTTCTGGTAAGCTTGCTTTCAAATCTCCAGACATGGTAAAATGGGAATACTTAAAACCTTTCAAATACTCAGTTTTATTTAAAAATGATAAACTTTTTATTAATGACGAAGGAAACAAAAGCGATGTTGACTTGAGCTCTAACAAAATGTTTAAACAACTAAACTCACTCATAATTAATAGTGTAAAAGGAGATATGTTTGATGACAATGAATTTGACATTGCCTACTATAAAAAGGAAGCAAACAGTGAAGTCCATTTTAGTCCGAANGACAAAGAATTNTCAAAGTATATTAAAGCATTTCATATTACATTTAATGATGAAGGTCATGTTGTTGAATTAAAAATGTTAGAACCTTCTGAAGATTACACTAAAATTGTTTTTAACAACCGAAGCGTAAATACACCATTATCAGATGCGATATTTGCTCAGTAGTTTTTGTTTGCTATTTATAGCATGTGGTTCATATCCTAAAAAACATGATTTTCAAATTGAGAAAGTAGCAACTAATAATGTTCAAAATTTCTATTTCTCAAATGAAAACGAAGATTATGTTTACAAAGCAAATATTGATGTATATGACAATAACTTCAGCGGTATTTTTATAGTAAAAAAAATAGAAGAATCAAACCATCGTATTGTATTTACAACAGAAATGGGAAACAAAATTTTTGACTTTTCCTTTGTAAATAACACTTTTAGAGTTAATTTCATACTTGAAGATATGAATAAGGCTATTTTAATAAACATTTTAAAAAAGGATTTTAGAGCCCTTATTCAAGAAAAATTACCTATTATTAATTCCTATTCAACACAAAAAGATACTTTAGTTTATGAAACTACTTTAGATAACAAAACGTATTTTTATTTTAAAACACAACAACTAGATAAAATAATTCGTGTTGGTAATGGTAAAGAAAAAGTTGCTTTTTTATTTTCAGAAATTAATGATACTATTGCAAATCGAATTCAGATTTTACATTCAAATATTAAACTTAACATCAACTTAAAATTATTCAAATGAAAAATTTATTTTTAGCATTACTATTTATTACAATAAGTACTACTGCATTTTCTCAAATAACAATTAGACCTGGTGTGAGAGCTGGTGCAAATTTTTCAAATTTGACTAATACAGAATACGACACTAAAACAGATGCATATATTGGTGCATTTGCGGCTGTTAAGTTTGTTCATTTTTATACACTACAACCTGAAATAAATTATTCAAGACAAGGTGCTAAGTCAAAATTTCTGGATTTGATGACATTGAAATTCAATATGTAGGCATTACCTTGGCTAACAAGTTCTCTCCTTTTAAAGACATAGGCATTCATGCTATTCTTGGCCCTAGTATTAATATTAAAGTTGGTGACAATACAAGAGGAGATATAGAAGCTTTTGATTTTTTATTTTTTGGAGGAATTGGTTATGATTTCCCTTTTGGTCTAGGTATAGAAGCTAGATATAATATTGGAATAATAGATGTTTTAGGAAATACTTTTGACTTCAATGATGAGTATTATGATGATGAATATAATTATTTTGATGATGGAGTAATAAATACTGTATTTCAAGTAGGTTTAACTTATAAGTTTGAATTTTAAATGAGTGAATTACTTAACGGCTTATACAGCCTAGATGACTTAACTGTTCTGGACACTTCCGNAANAGCTAATATTACAATTAANAAAGATCATATTGTTTTTAACGGACATTTCCCTGACAATCCAGTAATGCCTGGTGTTTGCATGATGCAGATTATTAAAGAGATTACTGAAAAGATTGTCGATAAAAAATTGTTTATGCAATCTGCAAGTAACATTAAGTTTATGGCAATTATAAATCCTTTTAATACTCCAAAATTAGAATTACAACTGCAAATCACAGAAACAGATGATGGTTATAAAGTAAAAAANAGTTCTAAATTTGAAGATACTATNGCTTTAAAATCTACTTCTAATTTCATAGTNAAATAATTAGATATGAAGTTTTTAAATGTGCTCTTATTATTTTTAAGCATCAATGTGTTATCTACAGATATTATCACTGTTAGATCTGCATATAAAGAAGCCGCTCAAGATGCTACTAAAATNGAGGCTTTTAGTAAACTTCTATCAAACATATCTAAAAACGACGACATTACATTAGTTGCTTANAAAGGGGCTTCAATTACATTATTAGCTAAAAACGAAAAAAAAATTAAGGACAAAAAAAGTCAATTTATTGAAGGTGTTTCTTATGTTGAATATGCTATAGAAAAGGCACCAAACAATATAGAAATTCGTTTTATTAGGTTAGGTATTCAAGAAAANACACCAAAAATCTTAAAGTATAAAGATAATATTGAGGAAGACAAACAGTTTATTTTAAACCAATTTAAAACCATCAGTTCTTCTAATTTACGAAATCACATTAAAGACTACATTTTACAGTCCAAAGCTTTTAGTGATGAAGAAAAATCAGTATTTTCGAAACAATAATGCTTTAACGTTTCAATGAAGTGAACAACCAGCTGATCCATCAAAAAATTACAGATTTAAACGTATGCGTGTTAATTCCAACATACAATAACGAACTTACCTTAAAGCGTGTTATTGATGGTGTTTTACAATTCACACAAAACGTTATAATTGCAAATGATGGCTCAACAGATGCTACGTCTAAAATTTTAGAAGAATATTCTAATATTGAGCAAATTCATTTTNCAAAAAACAAAGGTAAAGGTCAGGCGTTACGAGCAGGATTTAAACATGCCAAAGTTTTAAATTACAAGTATGTAATTACAATAGANTCTGATGGCCAACACTTTCCAAAGGACATCCCTGTTTTTATCAATGAATTAGAACAGGCAGAAAACAAAAACCTGTTACTCATTGGTGCACGAAACATGAACCAAGATAGTGTACCAAANAAAAGTAGCTTTGGTAATAAATTTTCTAACTTTTGGTTTTGGGTAGAAACTGGCATAAAATTACAAGACACACAATCTGGATTTAGACTTTACCCTATTCATCATTTTTCAAATTTGAAATTTTACACTAACAAATTTGAATTTGAAATCGAAGTTATTGTCAAAGCANCTTGGAATGGTACTCAAGTAAAAAACATTCCAATCCATATATTATATGATGAAACAGAACGCGTTTCGCATTTTAGACCTTTTAAAGATTTTACACGAATTAGCATTCTCAACACTTGGTTGGTAATTCTCACCCTTTTNTATATAAAACCACGNAATTTATTTAGGAAATTAAAAAAAAAAGGAATTAAACGATTTATAGTCGAAGATGTTATTGGCAACAATGATTCGCCTCAAAAAAAAGCAGTTTCAATAGCTTTAGGTATATTTATAGGTATTACTCCTCTTTGGGGATTTCATACTATAATTGTTCTTTTTCTGGCTGTGATTTTAAAGCTAAATAAAGCTATAGCATTTGCATTTTCTAATGTGAGCCTTCCTCCTTTTATTCCTTTTATTGTGTTGGCAAGCTTCATACTAGGAAATTATATTTTAGGACAGAATGAAACTTATAACATTGCAACAATTACAACTAATTTTGAAGTTTTAAAACACCTCAAAACATATATTATTGGAAGCTTTGCATTAGCAACAGTTTCGGCATTGACTACAGGAATATTGAGTTATGTTTTTCTATTAATTCTTCAGAAGAAAAAAGTAAATGTTTCTAATGTATAATTTCTTTTATAACACATATCAATATTTTAAATCAAGAAAATGGTTTAGTCTAAGCACTTTAGCACTCTTATTTTTGGGTTTACTATTTGTGGCTTCAAAAATTCAGTTTGAAGAAGATATTAATAAACTCATTCCAATAACCAAAGACAATGTAGAATTACAAAATGTTTTAAAGAACGTCAATTTTACAGATAAAATTATTNTTAATATTACTAAAGAAGACAATGCTTCGGTTGATGACTTAACCAATTATGCGTCTCAATTTATTGATAGTATTAATAAATCATCTAGCCAATATATAAAACAAATTCAAGGCCAAGTCAATACAGATGATATTCAAGAAACNGCTAGTTTTATTTATCAAAATCTTCCACTATTTTTAGATAAAGACGACTATAAAGTTATCACTAACAAAATTGAAAAAGATAGTATTGAAGCCACAACCTTAAAGAATTATAAAACGTTAATATCACCATCTGGTCTTATTGCTAAGGACTTCATTTTAAAAGACCCCTTAGGATTGTCATTCATTGCATTGAAAAAACTACAAGAATTAAGTTTTGGAGACAGTTTTACCTTACAAAATGGATTTCTTATTAGTAAAGATGGGCAACATATTTTATTATTTATCACTCCTGCTTTAGAAGCTAATGAAACTGCAGAAAACACCATTTTTGTAGAAAACTTATATGCTACAAATGCTAAACTTAATAACCATTTTAAAGGCAAAGTGAGTAGTGAATATTTTGGTGGCACTCTAATTGCAGTTGCCAATGCCAACCAGATTAAAAGTGACATACAATTGACCATTAGTATTGCGTTGACCATATTACTGCTCATATTCATTCTATTCTATAGAAAATTAACGGTTCCGATTATATTGTTTGTACCTACTATTTTTGGCGGACTTTTAGCCATTGTAATTCTCTTTTTAATTCGTGAAAAAATATCAGCCATTTCATTAGGTATTGGTTCTATTTTACTTGGTGTAACCTTAGATTATTCATTACATATTCTCACACACATTAGAAGCAACAATAATATTAAAGATTTGTACAAAGAGATAGCCAAGCCTATTTTAATGAGTAGTTCAACAACAGCTTTGGCATTTTTATGTTTGTTGTTTATAAACTCACAAGCATTACAAGATTTAGGATTTTTGCAGCTATTAGCGTGATGGGAGCTTCTTTTTTTGCATTATTTTTTATACCACAAGTTTATAAAGATCAATCTAAAAAAATTAAAAAAACGACCATTTTAGACAAAATTGCTTCCTATAATATTCACAAAAATAAATGGGCTGTTATTGTACTTTTTATTTTCTTCATCGGAAGTTTATTCACCTACAACACCGTCATTTTTAATAAGGATTTAAGTCAGCTTAATTATTTACCAAAAGATTTANAAACAGCAGAATTACGCCTTGACAAACTAATTAACAGCACCTCTAAATCTATATATATCGCTGCTTATGGCAATTCTGAAGAAGGCACTTTAGAAGTTAATGACCATATTTTAGAAAAGCTTAAAAAATTAAAAACCGAAAATAAACTTATAAACTTCAGTTCTATTGGCACTTTTGTACATTCTAAAAACCAACAAAACCAACAAATTGAACAATGGAATTCTTTTTGGGATGCCAATACCATTCAAAAAACAAAACAAAACATTATAGAAAGTGGAAGTGCTTTAGGATTCAAGCCCGAAACTTTTAAGACTTTTTACACGCTTTTAAACACTTCTTTTAAACCTATTGAAATTGAAGACTATAAAGCCATAAATACGTTTTCTGTTGATGATTACATCGCTACAAAAAACAATTACACCACAATTACTACTTTAGTAAAAGTTGAAAATGGAGACGCTATAATTGATGCATTTAAAGATGAAGCGCAAACATTAGTGATCGATAGAAAACAAATGAACGAAACCTTTTTAGGNAACTTAAAAACCGATTTCAACAACTTAATTGGTTATTCATTAATTGTCGTTATCATTCTTTTATTACTATTTTACAGAAGTGTATCGCTAACCTTAGTCACAGGAATTCCGATTTGTTTAACCTGGTTATTAACGATTGGTATTATGGGATTATTTCATCTGGAATTCAACATATTTAACATCATTATTTCAACATTTATTTTTGGTTTAGGAATTGATTACAGCATTTTTATAACTAACGGATTGCTTNATGAATACACAACAGGAGAGAAATCTTTAGCCACACATAAAACATCCATTTTATTATCGGTAATCACCACCATTTTAGGAGTTGGTGTATTAATCTTTGCTAAACATCCAGCTTTATACTCAATATCTACTGTATGCTTAATAGGTATTTTGTCTGCCGTTCTTATTGCATTTACAATTCAGCCATTATTATTCAAATTATTTATTGGAAACAAAACAAAACGACCTATCTCTTTCAGATTATTAGTACACTCGATATTGTCATTTAGTTATTTTGGATCTGGAGGACTTTTGATTTCCTTAATTAGCGCAACCTTGCTAAAGATTATTCCTGTAAGTAAAAAAATAAAAATGAGGTGGTTTCATAAAGTCGTTTCTCTATTCATGAAATCGGTACTTTACACAAATCCTTTTATAAAAAAGAAAGTCATAAACCTCAGCAAAGAAACGTTTAAAANACCAGCTATAATCATTGCAAATCACACTTCTTTTTTAGACATTATTTCTGTTGGAATGCTTCATCCAAAAATCATATTTATAGTAAACGATTGGGTTTATAATTCGCCTGTTTTTGGTAAAGCAGTTAGAGCAGCTGGCTTTTATCCAGTTTCTAGTGGTATTGAAAAAGGAGTGTCTCATTTGCAAGAAAAAGTAAATCAAGGTTATACGTTAATGATTTTTCCAGAAGGCACAAGATCCACAACAAACAAAATGAAACGTTTCCANAANGGCGCCTTTTATTTAGCTGAACAATTAAAATTAGATATTATCCCTATCTTAATTCATGGTAATTCTGAAATAAATCCAAAAGGAAGCGCGCTTATTAGAAATGGAAATCTCACATTAAAAATATTAGATAGAATTTCTATTGAAAACAAAACATTTGGTGAAACCTATACACAACGCACAAAACATATAAGTGCATATTTTAAACAACAATTTAAAGCATTTCGTAAAGAAATAGAGTTCGATTCTTACTTTCATGATATCGTTTTAGATGACTATAGATATAAAGGTGATGATTTATACAAAACTGTAAAAAAAGACCTTAGCGTTTATAAAAAAACATATAACAGTATTTTATGGGCAATTGATGCTAAAGCAGAAATCATACATATATCTAAGGATTATGGACAATTAGATTTTCTGTTAACTTTAAATTCTATCGATAGAAAAATATTTTCTTATATTGAAGACTACAGTGTTAAAGCAATGCTTAAAAATAGTTTCATTACGCATAAGAACAAAAACCTTAATTTTGAAAACACCTTAGAAGACACTTTAAAAAACACAGGAAACACCTTAATCGTTAACACAAGTGACTTTGACTTATCTGAAGAACAAATAAGAAACGTTTTGAATAACACGATTAATCTTGTAATTTTAGTAAAAGAAAGTCGAAATTTGTATGCTGAATCAATTTCCAAATTAGGATTTAAGTCGGTTCAAGAGAATGAAGAGCTTATTATTTTCAAAAGATAAACAACAATAAAAATTTATACTTGAAACGAGCTTGTTAAAATCATTATTACTTAGGAAAATGATTCATAACAAATAGCACGTGACCATTGTAAAACAATAAAATAAAACACATGAAATCACATTATGACGTTGTAATAGTTGGAAGCGGATTAGGAGGTTTAGTTTCTGCTATTATTCTAGCAAAAGAAGGTTATAGTGTTTGTGTACTAGAAAAAAACAATCAATATGGTGGCAATTTGCAAACCTTTGTAAGAAACAAAACTATTTTTGATACAGGTGTACATTATATTGGTGGACTTGAAAAAGGTCAAAATCTGTATCAATACTTCAAATATATTGATATTCTAGATGATATTCCATTAAAGAAATTAGACGAAAACGGATTTGACATTATTACTTTTGATGATGATCCTAATGAATATAGACATGCTCAGAGTTATGAAAAATTCATAGAAAATTTAGTTGAGCAATTTCCTGAAGAAAAAGAAGCAATAGTAACTTACTGCAATAAGTTGCGAGAAACCTGTGATAGCTTTCCTTTATACAACCTAAAAAAAGGGAAACCTTACTATGATGACACTGCCATTTTTCAACTTCAAGCAAAAGCATTTATCAACTCACTTACTGACAACAAAAAATTACAAGCTGTACTTGCTGGCACCAACTTTTTATATGCTGGTGATGGCGAGCGTACACCATTCTATGTTCATGCTTTAACTATAAATTCATATATAGAAAGCTCTTATAGATGCATAAATGGTGGAAGCCAAATAACGAAAGCTTTAATTAAAAGATTAAAATCATTTGGAGGAGAAAATTACAAGCATCATAAAGTTGTTAAATTTGGTTTTGAAGATGGCAAAATTACTTCTGCAATTTGCTCTAACGGCAAAGAAATAAAAGGAGACTTATTTATATCTAACATTGAACCTAAACTGACTTTAGATCTTGTTGGCAAGGATAAATTCAGAAAATCTTACACCAATAGAGTTGATAAAATTGAAAGCACTATTGCCGCATTTAGCTTATATATTGTTTTAAAACCTAATTCATTCAAATATCAAAATAAAAACTTCTATCACTTTAAAGATCCTGATAAAGTTTGGGATGTTCACAAATACANCGAAGAAAGCTGGCCCGAAGGCTATATGATGTCTATGTCTATCAAGAAAAANATGGATGAATATGGAGACAATATTACCGTAATGACCTATATGCATTATGATGAAGTTAAACCATGGATGGATACATTTAATACGGTTGCCGACAAAAATGAAAGAGGTCAAACCTATGAAGAATTTAAAGCNGAAAAAGCAGAAAAACTCATCAAGGAATTAGAACTTAAATTTCCAAATTTAAGAGATTGCATTCAGGAGATTTACACCTCAACACCTTTGTCTTATAGAGATTATATTGGAAGTAATAGAGGTTCTATGTATGGCTATGTTAAAGATGTTAATAGACCTATGGAATCTTTTATATCTCCAAAAACTAAGATTAAAAATCTGATGTTTACTGGTCAAAGTTTAAATATGCATGGTATTTTAGGTGTTACCATAAGTGCGATGATGACCTGTTCAGAGATTTTAGGCAAAGATTATTTATTAAACAAAGTTTTAGAAGCCAATACTAAACAAGAAATTACCGAAAATAAGGTTTAATAATATGTATTTAAAAAAAGTACAAGCAGTACACTGGTGTTGTTTATTTTCAATTCTATTTTTAATAACATCTTGTGGTGTCTCAAAATCTTTACATGATGTTCCAGATGTAAGCGCTTATAGTTCTACGATTCCAGAACGTGTTAAAACTTCTGATTCTACATTTTCATTAGGGAACAACCACCTTAACAAAAATAAACAAGGTTTATGGGAACTGTATGTTGAAGGAAATCCATACGAAAGAGGTTTAGTTACAGGAAGTCTTACAGAAGAGCTATTTCACAAACAAGAAGGTGCATTTTTATCAAAAGTTGATGAATTAGTCCCTTCTAAAACCAAACAAGCCTTATTACGTAAATTTTTAGCTTGGTTTAACAGAAAACTATACTTGAATGTTCCTTTAGAATATAAAACTGAAATCTATGGATTATCAAAATATGCAACATCAAAATACAACCATATTGCTGACCCTTATTTAAGAATTTTATATTTACATGGAGCTCATGACATTGGTCATGCATTACAAGATTTAGCACTAGTAGGTTGCTCATCTTTTGCTGCTTGGGGCAATAAAACTAAAGATGGGAGCCTAATTATTGGTCGGAATTTCGATTTTTATGCTGGTGACGAATTTGCTAAAGAAAAAATAATCGCCTTTACAAACCCAACCGAAGGCCATAAATTTATGTCAGTGACTTGGGGAGGAATGATTGGCGTTGTTTCAGGAATGAACGAACACGGTTTAACTGTAACCATTAATGCTGGAAAATCTAAAATCCCTTTAATAGCCAAAACTCCAGTTTCAATATTAAACAGAGAAATATTACAGTATGCATCTACAATTGATGAAGCTATAGCTATTGCGAAAAAGCGACAAGTGTTTGTTTCAGAATCTATATTTATTGGTAGTGCTAAAGACAAAAAAGCAATACTTATTGAAGTCTCTCCAAAGAATTTTGGAGTCTATGAAGTTCAAAATTCTAATCAGTTAATTTGCTCTAATCACTTTCAAAGTGAAGCTTATGCAACCGATAAAAAAAATCTAAAACACATTGAAGAAAGCCATTCACAATATCGATATGAACGAATGGAAGAGCTCCTCAACCAATACCCAAAAATAACACCAGAAATTGCTGTAGATATTTTAAGAAACAAAAACGGTTTAAACGATAAAAAAATAGGTTATGGTAACGAAAAGGCGCTTAATCAATTGTTAGCACATCATGCCATTGTTTTTAAGCCAGAACAACGTTTAGTTTGGGTATCTTCAAATCCATATCAATTAGGTGAATTTGTTGCGTACAATCTAAACGATGTGTTTAAAAACCCTAATCAACAAGCACTTTCAAATATTGAATTAAGTATCGAAAAAGATGATTTTCAATTCTCAAAAGCTTACCAAAACTATGAAGCTTATAGAAAATTACGTGCAAAAGTGATGTCTGCTACTGAAGATGATGAATCTATTGATTCTTCAATGCTATTAGACTTACAAAACACAAATCCTGAGTATTGGGAAGCTTACTATTTAGTTGGTAAATATTACTATGAAAAAGGATATTACACTGCTGCTTTAAACGTTTTCGAAATAGCAAAAACNAAAGAAATCACAACAGTTCCTGATCAAGAACAAGTTGATANCTACATTAAAAAATTAAAAAGAAAGTTAAATCTATGATTCCTGAAATAGAACTAGCATCAAAAGCCGATATTNATACATTTCAAGNTGAACAATTNAAAGGTCTTTTAGAGTATTTAAATACAAATTCCACTTTTTATAAACATTTATTCGAAACACATCAAATTNATATNGAAAGTATTAATTCGCTTGAGGATTTAACTACAATTCCAACAACAACAAAAGAAGATTTACAACTGCATAATGACGANTTCATNTGTGTTCCTAAACATAAAATAATAGATTATGTTACCACTTCAGGAACTTTAGGCGATCCAGTAACTTTTGCATTAACCGATAACGATTTAGATCGTTTAGCCTATAACGAAGCTATTTCTTTTGCTTGCGCAGGAATAAACTCAACCGATATTATTCAGCTAATGACAACCATAGATAGGCGTTTTATGGCAGGATTAGCTTATTTTTTAGGTGTTAGAAAACTTGGAGCAGGTATCATTCGTGTTGGCAATGGCATTCCAGAATTACAATGGGATTCTATTTTAAAATTTAAGCCTACATATATCATTGCAGTGCCTTCATTTTTATTAAAACTAATCGAATANGCACAACAACACAACATTGACCCAAACACATCTGGTATTAAAGGAGCTATTTGCATTGGTGAGCCATTAAGAAATCAAGATTTTTCATTAAACACATTATCAAAAAACATAAAAAAACACTGGAACATAGAGTTGTTTTCTACATATGCTTCTACCGAAATGAATACTGCTTTTACCGAATGTGAGCAACAANAAGGAGGACATCAACATCCTGAATTAATTATTACTGAGATTTTAAATGATCAAAATCAACCTGTTGCTGAAGGAGAAACTGGTGAATTAACGATTACAACTTTAGGTGTCGAAGGCATGCCTTTGCTTAGATTTAAAACTGGNGATATTGTAACTGCACATAATCAAAAATGTAGCTGTGGCAGAAACACTACCCGATTAGGCCCTGTGATTGGCAGAAAAAAACAGATGATAAAATATAAAGGTACTACTTTATATCCACCTGCAATGCATAATATTTTGAACGATTTTAATCAGGTAGAATCTTATGTTATTGAACTTTCTCATAACGCAATTGGCACAGATGAAATTCTCATTAAAATAGCAGCAAAANAACCTACTGAAGGTTTATTGCAAAACATTAAGAACCACTTTAGAGCCAAATTGAGAGTACTTCCTAAAATTGAATTTCAAGACAAAAAAGAAATTCAAAAATTACAATTTCCAAATATGAGCAGAAAACCCATGATGGTTATTGATAAAAGGGTCTAAGATTCTATAGTTTAAAAGCACACTATAAAATAAACCTTCCAAATTCTTTAAAACCAAAAAAGCCTTTATCTTTCGATAAAGGCTTTAGTACTGAAGACGGGACTTGAACCC
>JGI24723J26617_10003113_pt1 | contig 12299 bp, 8 predicted proteins | sample Cruoilmetagenom6_FD_26617 | JGI IMG/M metagenome (IMG submission 26617) | reverse complement strand
AAGGTGGGAATTAGCAGCTGCTTATTTGGGGAAAACGTTCGTTATGATGGCGGCCATAAATACAATCGCCATGTTGTCGAAGCTCTTCAGAAACACTGCCATTTCAGCAGCTTTTGCCCCGAAACCGCTATCGGCCTCGGCACTCCCCGTGCACCCATTCAATTACATTGGCAAAACAATGCCCTGCAGTGCCTTGGAGTGGAAAACCCCTCCATCAATGTCACCCAGCAACTAAAAGACTGTGCCAATCATCAGCAACACCTACATCAACAACTATCTGCGTATATTTTTAAAAAGAACTCCCCTAGCTGCGGCCCACAAAGAGTTAAAGCCATCAGGAATGGCCAAGTAGAATTCACCGGCACCGGCATTTTTGCAAAACAACTACAGGAAAATTTTCCCCATTTACCGGTAGCGGATGAAGGCATGTTGACCCAGCCAGAAGCATTACAGAATTTTATGCAGCGAGCGGTAGTTTATCAGCGCTGGCAGTCTTTGATTGGCAACGACCTGAATAAAACTCAGTTGGAACGCTTCCATCAGCGGCATTACCTGCTTATTAAAAGTCATGATGAAATGGCTTGCCAAACTCTTGAGCATCTATTGTCGAATACCGTAAACAAACCTGTCAAAGACCTGGCTGAGCACTATATAAACGCGCTTATGGAGAGTTTAAGGAAAACAGCCAGCCGCGAGAATCATTTTAGGGTTTTAAGCCTAATAGCAAACCGTATCGGCGCGTATTCAAACCAAGTCGAATTTCAGTGTATAGAAAAGGGCCTTGCACAGTTCCGCATGGGAACTTGCTCGCAGAAAACGCTACTGGGGTTAATCAAACCTTATATGGATAAAGATGCAGATCTTAGGTTTTCCCAGTCATATTATTTAACGCCCCATGTCTTGGAATTACTCGACTAGCTTGCATCCTGCTCCCCCTCTTTGATATACCTATCACCCCAATCAAAAAAAGTCTTTATTATGAAATTAGTTGGTAAATCGGTTCTTATCACCGGCGCGTCATCCGGTGTTGGAGAAGAGTTAGCACGGCAATTGGCAAAAAAACAATGCAGACTCGCATTGCTGGCGCGAAGCAAGGATAAGCTTCAAGCCTTACAGGAAGAGCTGCAGGCCAAAGGGGCCCAGGTTGAAATTTACGCTGTAGATGTCTGTGAGCGGGAAGCCTTGGAGCAAGCCATTTATTCCGCACATAAAAAGCTCGGCGGTCTGGATGTGGTGTTTGCCAATGCCGGGGTTGGTATATTAAAACCCGCTCACAAACTTAAACCTCACCAGATTGAAAAAATGATCGAGGTGAATTATGTAGGAGCAATCAATACCTTATTGATCGCACTACCACTCTTACTGGAAAAGGGGCAAGGGCAACTGGTGGGTATTTCCAGCATCGCCTCGCTTCGCGGCTTGCCCGGCGGCGCAATTTATTCCTCCACCAAGGCGGGTTTAAACGCTTTTCTTGAAACACTCCGGGTGGAATATCGACGCAAAAACATCGAAGTGACCACCGTATGCCCTGGATTTATTCGCACCCCCATGACAGCAGATATAGAGGACTCCATCCCTTTGATGCTGGATGTCGATAAGGCCGTCGCCATTATTATTCAGGGAGTGGAATTTGGAAAAGCGGTGGTGGGTGTGCCCGGCTGGTTATACAACGTAACAAACTTAATACGCTTTTTACCCAGCGAACTGTATACCCGTATCGCCAGCCTGCGTAGCAAGTAAGCGCTGTGAGAAGCCCGCAGCGCTAATCCCCCTGCAAATGCCAGTCTTCAGGCAGCTCGATGCGAAGATCAAAGCTAGCTTCCAGCCGTTTTACGCTTTCTTCCAGCACAGCAACACGTCCAAACCACTTATGTTCACTGGCAATGCCAATCCAGGGTGCGCTTTTGGTGGAGGTTTTTTTCAGCATCACATTAATGGCTTCTTCATAATCTGACCAACGATCACGGTTGCGCCAGTCTTCTTCGGTAATTTTCCAGGATTTAAAAGGGTCATTTCTACGTGCCTCAAACCGCCGTAACTGCTCCTCCGCGGAGATATGCAGAAAGAATTTCAGCACCGGCACGCCTTCATCCACCAGCATTTTTTCAAAGGCATTGATTTCATCGTAGGCCGCTTTCCAGCGTTCTTTTGGGCAAAAACCCTCNACACGCTCCACCAGCACCCGCCCGTACCAGCTGCGATCAAAAATCCCCAACCTGCCTGGCTTGGGTAAGCGCGTCCAGAAACGCTGCAAATAGGGGCCATGAACCTCCGTTTTACTCGGCGGGCCAACTGAGTGCACCTCAAAGCCGCGGGGGTCGATATGTTCCACCACCCGCCGAATAGAGCCACCTTTACCCGCGGCGTCCCAGCCTTCAAACACCATCACTGCACTGCGATTGTTTTGATAAAGAAAGCGCTGAATCAGCAGCATATGCAACTGTGCTTTTTGTAAACGATGTCGATAGGTTTTTTTGTCTTCGAGTGTTTGCGACAAATCAATATCATCCAGCGAGTATTTTTGACTCATAATCCCTCTATGCCTTAATGTATATACGCCTCGCCCAACTGACAGCCTGCGATGGGTGCTTCTGTAGTGCATCTCACTCTATATATTAGCTTATTGACGCAAATCATTGCTGAGTACACCATGAANCGTGNACTATTCATCATGCGGCATGCAAAGTCGGATTGGTCGCAAAACTGCAGCGATTTTGATCGTCCTTTGAATAAAAGAGGGGCGGGCAACGCCAAGAAAATGGGTGAATGGATAAAAAATTCACAGCTTATACCCCAACAAATACTTGTATCACCCGCTAATCGAGCACTGAGCACGGCGCATTTATTGTGTGGCGGGGCATCCATTGAACAAACAGCTATTCAAATTGTTCCAGAAATTTATCACGCATCCAAAGAGGACCTCTATCAGGCATTACGCCAGATTCCCGATAAGGTCGAATCTGTATGCGTTATCGGTCATAATCCTGGNATTGAGGACTTTCTGGAATCGCTTAGCACAAGCGACATCCCCTTGCCGGAAGACGGAAAGCTATTACCCACGGCCAGCATTGCGCATTTAACAATACCAGCAGCTTGGTCTGATATATCTCCCAAACAAGGGCTGTTACACTCTATAACGCGACCTCGATCACTTTTTAACATCCTTGAAACCAGAAAAAAATGAACTACCAGATCCATTCACAAACCCTCAACACAATAAGTAGTTTACAAATGAACGAATTCCTGTTGCCCACATCCATTTCAAAAACTGTGCTCGAAGAAGCTTTAGTCACGCAGTTTTCACTTCATGAAGATGCGCCTCGCACCATTCAACGCAACTACCGGGACACATTTGATTGGCGGCTATATAAAAAGGGCTTTCTTTTTCAGGTCGATAAACACAGCCACAGCTATGAGTTGAACCTTATCCCCCTTGATATTGGGCGACGCCGTGTTTTAACCATGCAAAGCCAACCCACTTATATTGAAGATATTCCATCAAAGATATGGCAGCAGCAATTGCAAGGGGTTTTGGATATTCGTGCCCTTATGAGCCATATCACCATCAGTTTGCGCCAGAACACCCTACGTTATGTGGACAAGGACGGAAAAACCCTTTCCCGCATTTATATTGAAGAAGCCCGCTTAAGCCAGCCAAACGGCCGCTTAAAAACCCTCGAAACCCGTATCCGCATCGTGCCCATTACCGGCTATGGCAAATCCAGCGAACAGATAAGTAAATTCTTAAAAAAGGAATTTAAACTTAAAGCCGCGAAACAAGTGCCCTTTTATCCTTCCGCCAAAGCATTGGGCTTGTCGGTAAATAATTACAACAGCCAACTTTCCCACCCCTTCTCGGCAAAAGATAGAACAGATCGCGCATTAAAAGCCTTATTACTGACCCTACTCGATACGATGGAAGTTAACGAACAGGGTACGGTGGAGGATGTAGACAGCGAATTTCTCCACGATTTACGCGTATCCGTCAGGCGCACACGCTCGGTTCTTAGCCAGATTAAGCATATTTTCCCGCAACGCAGCTTACAGCGTTTCGAAGGCGGCTTTTCGTGGGTTGGTCAAATTACCGGCCCCACACGCGATATGCATGTTTACCTGCTGAAGTTTGATAACTACCAGTCGGCTCTACCCAAAAAAATGCAGCCCCATCTATTACCCTTAAAAGAATTTCTTATTCGACACCAAAAGTTGGAACATGAAAAGTTAATCGCTGTAATAAAAAGTAATCGCTATCAAGTACTAAAACAGAGTTGGCGCACTTTTTTAACGAGCCCCTGCCCAGAAAAAACAAGCCTGGAAAACGCAACAAAAGCCATAAGTGAAACCGCCGATACCCATATTTGGCAGGCTTACTCAAAACTCATAAAGCGGGGCAGCGCCATTACTGCATCGTGCCCCGATGAGAAACTACACAAGCTTAGAATTGTGGCAAAAAAACTGCGCTATTTATTAGAATTTTTCCAAAGCCTGTACCCAAAATCAAGAATCAAGTCCCTTATCAGCACGCTTAAAAAATTACAGGATGTATTGGGTGATTTCCAGGATCTTTCTGTACAAATAGATGCCTTGAAGGGTTTTGAAATACAAATGAAGGAAGAGGGCAGCCTTAATCCAGATACAGAAGCCGCCATAGAATTATTGGTGCAACAACTGCAAAGCCACATAAAGGCACAACGTAAACTTTTTGAAACTCGATTCGTTGAATTTTCGGATAAAAACATGCGTTCTGAATTCAAATTGCTTTTCAAAAAAAGCCCAACTAAATCTCAAGCAGTGAAATAAATCCATGAAAGTTCTTGCCTGTTACAACATTAAGGGTGGCGTGGGTAAAACCACCACCTCTGTTAATCTTTCCTACATCTGTGCCAATGAAGGTGCGCGCGTACTGGTCTGGGATCTCGACCCTCAAGGCGCGGCCAGTTTTTATTTCCGCATTAAGCCAAAAGTAAAAGGAGGGGTAGAGAAATTATTTGAAAAGAAATCCGAGGTGGATGAAGCGATAAAAGGAACCGATTACCTTAATATCGATTTACTTCCTGCTGACTTTTCCTACCGGAATATGGATATATTGCTGGAATCTTCTGACAAACCTCGGTCACGTTTTCGTAAAATTCTCAGTGCACTCGAACGCGAATATGACTACGTATTTCTCGACTGTCCGCCCAGTTTTTCCATGGTGTCTGAAAGTGTTTTCTTCGTGAGTGATGCATTGCTTATCCCCACTATTCCCACCACCCTTTCTCTTCGCACCCTGGAACAATTTCTAAAATATACTGATGAAAAAATACTAAAAAAACTGGCTATTTTACCTTTCTTTTCTATGGTGGATAAGCGAAAAAATATGCACCGCTTGATTTGTGAAACCCCCCCCAAAATGGGGGTGAAGTTTCTCAAACCTATTATCCCCTATGCCAGTGAAGTGGAACGTATGGGCGTTGAGCGCCGCCCTATCCTGAGCTACGCCGGACATAGTAAATCAGCGAAATGCTACCTGGACTTATGGCAGGAGATTAAAGAGCGCCTTGATTTGTAAAACCGATTTCTTTATCGGCCAATAACATTTCGATGATACGTTCCAGATCATTATCTGCTAATTGCTTATCGTCCACCAAAGAGCTACACAAATTGACTGCTGATGGCTTTTGGGAGGATTTTTTAAGGAATAGATTTAAAACCGGCCCTCCGCCCATCAATAAATCCTGAATAAGCCATGGACTCAGCATACCGGCGTCTTCTTGAACAGGGCATTGAATTACATTATGCAGGGCTGTCAATAATTTTGGGCCGATAAACTGGGGCGAAATAGAACCCAGGTTTTTTTGCAGTAATCTCTCCGCATGGGCGGTATAAAAATCAAGAAAATGATTGCCTCGTTCAAACAATAAAAAGGCGTTATGAACCTTCTTGTACGCTTTAAGTTTCCCATGGGAAAAGGAGTCTGCACATTCGGGCTGCACCCANACTTCTCTGCCTAAAGCATATTGCTCTGGGAGATTTTCTCCGCTTAATACATTAAATTTGTCAGGCGCAAAAATCAGAAAATCCGCATCTAACCAAATAACGCGCTCATATTCTGATGATAAGTATTTTTGCAGCCACTTTAAGCGTGCGAGGTCTGTCGCAATCACCAGCTGCAAACCGGCTTTATGTTTTACCCACGGAGGCAATATTTCAAAGAACTCATCACCCAAAAATTGATAGATGAAACCATTGCGGTTCGCCCAGCACTCAACGGATTCCAAGCAGGCACGCAGCCAAGAATGGGGCAATGGAGAACGGTGAGATTGAAGTACAAGCGTGGAAAGCATGCGGAAAATTATCTACCTAAGGCACCTTTGAGCTAGGGCAGCGATGAAAATAGTTACGAATCCAGAACCTCACGGATCCTTGTAAGCAAAACACCTCCTTTGTATGGTTTATTAATCATCCCTTTTCTTAAGGTTTCATCCAGAAGGGAAGCATTACGATTATCACTAAAACCACTGGCTAGTTGGATTTTTATGCCTGGGTATTTTTTCTGTACAATATTAACCAGTTCATAGCCATCCATCTCTGGCATAATGACATCAGAAAGCAGTAGGTCAACGGGAGTTTTTTCGAGTATTTCTAGTGCTTCGTGAGCACTATTCGCTCGAAAAACGGTGTAGCCCTTATCACTCAAAATCTCTGATGTGACTTCCAACAAGGCGGGCTCATCATCCACCATAAGAATTGTCTCACTGCCGTGTGGTTCGCCATGGCCCAGTGTATTGCTTCCTTCTTCTCTAATACCATCCGAAACATATCGGGGGAAATAAAGATTAAACTGTGTACCTTCTCCCACTTCGGAATAGACCTTGATGGCACCCTTACTTCTTTCTACAAAACCATATACCTGACTAAGGCCTAGTCCGGTTCCAAAATCCCCTTTCGTGGAATAAAACGGATCAAATATTTTGCTTAATATTTCCTGATTCATACCGCAGCCGTTATCGGTAAAATTCATCTGGGCATAATCTCCTTGCGGTAGTTGAAGTTTATCGCTGAGATATTTATCCGCTACAATGTTCCTTGTCTGGATAGTGAGCAGCCCTTGTCCTTCCATTGCATGCTGCGCATTGATACTTAAGTTAATAATTGCATCTTCAAGGTCGCTGCCATCCAGGTAAACGGGCCAGAGTTTATCCTCCAAATCAAAGATAAGTTCTATCCTGGCAGTAAGGGTTTTTTCAAGCATATTCTGCTCATTACGTAAGGCAGCATTTAGATCAAACTCGGTCGCTTCCGCTTTTTTCTCTCGAGAGAAGGCGAGGAGTTTTTTCGTGAGTTTGCCGCCCCTTTCGCTAGCCCGATAAATTTCCTGGACATATTTCGCTAATTTGGGCTGTCCTTTTAATGAATTACCTAATAACTCGGAATACCCAAGAATAATTCCAAGCATGTTGTTGTAATCATGGGCGATACCCCCCGTCAACTTACCCAGCGCATCCATTTTCTGGGCGCGCCGTAATTGTTCCTCTTGTTGTTTAATATCCGTCAGGTCATGGCAGGAGAAAATAAAATAACGCTCATTTTCGTTAGGTTTGGGTAACTCCGAAACATACAGGCGCAAGGGGAAGGTGCTTTGATCTCGTTTAAGGCCCTGTATTTCGATATTCAAGCTATGGACATCCACTTTATCACCCGAACAGCATTCATTAAAAAACGCTTCAAACTCAACTCGGCTCGGATCGGCTATAAAATCGGAAAATTTACCGCCAATATCCTTGCTAGAGCAAGCAAACATTTTTTCAGCCGCACGATTTACGCTCACTACTGCGCCTGATTCGTCAACACTTACAATGCCATCGACCATGGAGTCCAATATTTGGCGTTGTTGTTTTTCTTTATTCTGCAGCGCCTGCTCCGACCGGTAGCGTGCGGTAACATCCAAAGCGAAGGAGGAAAAACCCACCAACTCTCCAGCGCTATTTATAATAGAACGATTGTGCCACTCGCAAATGATGCTATCGCCGTCTTTGGTGATGTTTTCATTAATACTTATTTCGCCACCTGATATAACATGCAAGTTATCCCAAACCTGACTAACCTGCAAAATAGCTCTGTTTGGCACAATTATTTTATATGATTGGCCGATTGCTTCTTCAGCACTGAAGCCAAATATTTTTTCCGCTGAGCGATTCCAATTAATAATATTACGGTCAAGATCCCAGTCTATGGTAGCAGCGGGAGACTGGTCTCGATACAGTTTGATACGCTGCAACGAGGAAGATAACTCTGCATCCAGAGCCTTTCGCTGGCTAATGTCTCGTGCTTCAGGTACGATTTGTTTTACCTTGCCCTGGTCATCAAAGATGGGGTGAATACTAAAGTCCACCCAGACAAACCCTTCAGCGGTGGCGATCTTTAGTTCATGGGACATGCTATTTCCTTTTAACGCTTCGCTACAATCCTGTTTAATCATCTCGACAGTTTTCGGGTCATGGTTAAACCACGGCGTTTCCCATAGTTTTTTACCCAGTACATCGGCCTCTTTTATTCTTAATAATTTAAGCGGCGTATTGTTGATAAAAGTTAAAGTACCATCCAGCTCGACCAGGCTCACCATGGCTTGCATATCATCAACCAGTTCTTGTAAGCGTCGACTGGCAGCGCGTGAGGCCTTGCGCAGTTGATATTGCTCAGTAACATCGTGAAAAACCAAAATAACGCCAACGATGTTTTCTTCTTCATCGCGTATAGGGGCTGCTGAGTCAGCAATTTGCCGCTCAGTGCCATCCTTGGCGATCAAGGTGGTGTGATTACTCAGATAAACAATTTCCCCCGTGGCTAGTACCTTATCAGCGGGGTTTTCTTGCTCATTGCGGCTATCGGCATGAATGATGGGAAATACCTTTTTAAGGTTAAGCCCCTTCGCATCTTTAAATGACCATGCCGTAAGCCGCTCAGCAATGGGGTTCATGCGAATAACCTTACCCTGCGCGTCTGTAACGATAACCGCATCACCAATGCTGTCCAGGGTGACCTTGAGATTTTTCTCCTTCTGCGCGAGCTCTAAATAGGTTTTACCTCTTTCTTGTGATGCGCCTTCAAACGCCAACGCCAAAGACCGCACTTCCATCGCTGCATTGTTGAAGCGCTTCAAATCTGGCGATTGCCCGCTGCCATAGTGTTGTATCTCTGCGCTCAATTCACTCAGCGGATGGGTTATCCTGCGTACAAAAAAAGTGGTCAATAACAAGGCACTGATTCCGATTATCAACCCCAAAAACAGTGAATACTGAGTACTTTTAAATAGATGTGATTTTATTTTCGACTGATTTAAACCGACATGTAATATTTCGTCCAAACCAGGTATCAAGGCTCCGCTGTATTCGTAGATCAAACCCGATTCAGTTTTAAACCTTCTTACCAGCTGGGTGGAGCCAGATGCGGCAATCCCTGGGTATGATCCAAGCAAATATCGAGGAAAACCTTTTTCAAAGGAGTGGGCAAAAATTTTCCCACCACGCACCACATATAGAAACTCAATAGCAGTGCCACCGTGCTTGATATTTTGCAAAACGTTTGCCACGCGAAGTGCGTTACCGTCGATGGTGTCCTGGACGATGGCATTTCGCAGGGAGCTAATCAGTGTTTCAGCAAGCACTTTCTGCGAGTGTGTATGTAAATTTAAACTTTGTTGGCGTAATAAGAGTGCAGCAGATAAGCTCAAAACGAGAGTGGTGAACACCACCAATAGCTGTATACGGCTAGCCAGTTTCATCGTTAAGTACCCTCGTGTTGGTCTACCGGATGCAAAAAACCGAAGATTATCGACCAGTCACGCAGTTGCTGATAATCGGCATCGTGACTTTCAGTGAAACCTTTTGGCATTTCTGTGTTTTGCCAGTGATATAAAGTGTGTTTATCTCGGCCTTGAGGGTCGAAATCAAGCAAGGCTTCTTTTACTGCTCTACGCACAGTCTCGGGAACCTTCATATTGCTTGCTATGCCACTGGAAGGAAAATACTCTGAGCTATGAATGATTTTTAGCAAGCCTCTTTGTTGAAGTGATTTTGCTAATTCATCCTGCATACCGCAAACATCATATTTACCGGAAATAACCGCTTCAGCGCAGTTTTGGTGTGAGCCCGTATGCTTGTATTTGGCCAGCGCCGAAAGGGGAATGCCGTGTTCCTTTAACATGATGCGAGGGATCAAATGCCCCTGTGTGGAATCGCGACTGCCAAAAGCCAGTTTTTTGCCTGGCAAATCTTTTATTGACACTATTTTACTCCCTGGCTTGGTCACAAAAACAGATTGATATTCCGCTTTACCCAGGTGATTCAAGCCGCGCACCAGCGACGTAACTTCATAACGCGATTGAGCAGAAAGAAAGCTGGAAGCCCCTACTGCTGCAAACTGAGTGATGTTCTCACCAAGCTGATCTGCTGCAGAGCTATTTTTCGGAGAGAAGTGTAATTGGAGTGTGTAACCGGTTTTGTCACTTAAATACTTAAGAAAAGGCAGGTATTGCGCCGCATCTTCCTGGGGGCTGCCACGAAGATCAAAGCCAAAATAATAGATATGAGAACCCGCAGCATCCTGACGCTGGGTTTGCAAAGCATCCAACTGCCGATCATTTATAGTTTCGTGACTACTCACCTGAATTACAGGTATATCGTTAGGAGCATCACAAGATAATAAAAATAAGGGAAAAATAATGACGGTAAAAAAATTTCTCTTTCTATAGCGAACGATTATTTTAGCCATATGCCACACCTTTATCCATTTGCAAGCGATGGGATTTATGTCCCCCAGAGCCTCCCTTTTTATATTCTTACGCTATCAGTATCTTTGCTGAATTAGAATATGGTAATAAGAAAAATTGTAAAATATCACACCATTAATAAACCCAGGAACCACAGTAGGGTCACAAAAATCCGCGCACCCTGTCTGTTGTTGCACCTAGAAAAATATAAAAACTTCTCATCTCCAGCCGTATACGGCGCTTACGCCCAGTAAGGTGACTACGAATTTTTATATTCTCCTATGCACAACAGCTGAATAAATGTCTTTATTCGCGCCCTACAGCGGCTTCTAGGTTACAAGTTTCTTTATCACTTAATGTCCGATTTGTTGTCTTTATCCTACACTGATTATAAACCGGCAAATCTCAGCTGCGCGGTGCCCCAGGAAAACGTTCTGTATGAAAATACCGCCAGTTCCAGAAAACGAAGATGCCCGCATACAAGCCTTGCATGCGTGTTTTTTATTGGATACCGGCGATGAAGAAGGCTTCGATCGTTTAACCCGTTTAGCGCAGCGTTATTTTGATACTAAAATCGCTCTCGTTTCATTGGTGGATAGCGAACGCCAGTGGTTTAAGTCGAAACAAGGGCTGGATGCCCAGGAGACCGGTCGAGACACTTCCTTCTGCGGACATGCAATCCTTAGCGAAGAACTTCTGGTGGTGGAAGATACGGAAAAAGATGTGCGGTTTGTGGATAACCCTCTGGTAGAAGGCGAGCCCCGTATCCGCTTTTATGCCGGCGCACCGCTGCACAGTGCAGATGGTTATCGCATTGGCACCCTCTGCATCGCTGACGATCACGCCCGTGTTTTCAGCGAATCTGATCGCCTTACCCTTCGTGACCTTGCTAATTGCGTAGAAACCGAAATATACCAGAGGCTGAGTATACGCCACCAACAAGCACTCTCTACCCTGACAAATATCGCCGCCCTCGGAGAGGGGGATTTAATAGAGCAGATGCGTAACGCGCTACGCTTAGGGTGCGCCACTCTCGGGCTTGAGTTTGGCATTATCAGCAAAATAGACCAGGAGAATGATATCTACGAGGTCCTGGTGCAGAACTCCCCGCCTGGCACACTCAGTGACCACCAGCAGTTCCCCTTTTTCTACACTTGTTGCCACCTTACCCTCAAGAAGGGCGCTTTGCTGGATATCTCCCGCATGGGTGAATCAGTCTACTCCGGCCATCCCTGTTACGTCGACTTTAATCTGGAAAGTTATATTGGTGTCCCCATTTATGTGGATGGAGAAATATACGGAACACTCGATTTTTCTTCTTCAAACCCCCATTCAACACGCACTTTTTTCGATGAAGATACCAACTTTGTTNATCTNCTGGGGAACTGGATTGCCAAAACCATAAAGCGCTGGCAACTGGATAAAGACCTGGCCCTGCTTCAAAAACTCAACANCGCCGTTACCAATGCCCAAACCCAGTTTATTGCAGGCAGCGAGCGCGAGAAGGGCTTCGAAACACTGCTCACAGACACCTTATCTTTAACGGAAA
>JGI24723J26617_10003112_pt1 | contig 12300 bp, 9 predicted proteins | sample Cruoilmetagenom6_FD_26617 | JGI IMG/M metagenome (IMG submission 26617) | reverse complement strand
CTCGCACTGCCCCACACCACGCCTTGGCCAATTCCAGAAAGCACAAACGACACGTCGTCTTTTGTCGTAGCCGACACGCTCTCGACCCGGGCCCGCAGGTCGGCCGGCAGTGAGAGCAATACCTCCGTAACCGCCGCGAAAGCGGGACTCGAAGCATCCGCTTCTCCGATGCTAATCAGCGGTACGCCTGCAATCCGCTCGGCAGACTCTTGGATCGTGATGCCAGCCGGGTCGACAAGCCTAAATACTCCATCGATCTTGACGGAGCCGATCGGCTCCCGTTCAACGATGTGAACAAGAAGAGTGTCCGGCGGCACAATCTCTGTGACGTAGCTGCGGATCAAAGGGAAAACAGACAACTCTTTGTTGATGCTCTCGAAGTTGAGCAGCGCGAGCGGAGTGCCCTGCTGCGTCTCGACAGCCGCCTGAATCTCCGCGGGATCAATACGACTCGTGCCGTCAACTACGACGGTACGAAGCGCCAAGATAGGAGAAAAAACCGCCACGGCAATGAGGCCCACGAGGACTGCAACAAGACCCGAGACTGAAAGAACTGCATACTTGCGTGCGCGTGCTCGACGTGTGAAGCGTCTCAACTCCGCCTTTTCCGCACGTCTACGGTCGCGAGCCGCACGTCGCAATTGTCGTTTTGCTACGACGTCGGGGGTCGGCTCGTTTCGACTGATACGAAAATTCCTACGTACCGGCAAAGATCGTTGCGCGCTCTCGGGAGCAGGAGCACCGTTACGCTCGCGTGAGTCAGGCTTCGCGCGCCGACCGGCTACAGATGACGAACCGGGTTTCGCGGCACGAGAGAACTGTGGCGCGTTCGATGCGGTAGCACTCGTGTTGCGCTTACGGCGCGGCTTTGACGGCGCTGGTTCCGGCTGCTGCGCCGCTTTATCGAATCCTTCAGGCCTCTTCACTCGGCACCTGATCTGCACCTAATGCGCCAGCTGCGTCAGCACGACGATCGATTGCGGCGACGAGTTGCGGGATGATCCGGTAGACATCTCCACAGCTCAAGGTCATCACGATATCGCCCTCGCGAGCGATGTCAGCCACACGCTCAGCAGCACGTTCCCAATCGGGCTGAAAGTCTACGCGTGAAGAATCGACAAAGCGCGACGACACAAGTTCCCCCGTGACGCCGGGGATTGGGTCTTCTCGGGCGCCAAAGACATCGAGCACAACAGTGTGGTCAGCGAGACGTTCGTATACCTCGGCAAACTCCGAGGCCATGTCACGAGTGCGACTAAACAAGTGCGGCTGGTGCACTGCAATCAACCGACCACTACCGACAACACTGCGGGCTCCGCTTAAAGCCGCTTCGACCTCAGTCGGGTGGTGAGCGTAGTCGTCATAAACGCTGATCCCGTCGACCACTGCGTGGAGTTCGAAGCGACGCTGGGTGCCCGCAAATGTAGAAACAGCGTCGATCGCCGCTGAAAGTTCATGGCCAAGCCCCACAAGCACTGCGATAGCGCCAGTGGCGTTGATGGCATTGTGACGTCCTGGAACGGAGAGTTGAACGCGCTCTTCACGTCCATCGACGACGATCGTGAAGGCAACGGGTCCGAGCGATGTGATGGAGTGGATCCGCACAGTGGCATCCGCTGCCTCTCCAAAGGTCACCACGTTGTGGTGCGAGAGGCGCTTGGTAACCCGCACCGCTCCAGCATCATCGCTCGAGACGACAACCGCTTCCGTGGCTTTCGATGCGAACTCGACGAATGCGTCATCGAATGCTTCGTGTGAGCCGTAGTGATCAAGGTGATCGGCATCGACGTTTGTGATGAGGGCAATAGCCGTTGAGTACAGCAGGAACGATCCGTCCGACTCATCGGCTTCCACGACGAAAAGGTCATCTGTGCCCGACCCTGAACTGGTATCCAAGCCTTGGATGATGCCACCGTTAACAAAACTGGGAGACGCACCCAGTTCGCGCAAAGCCGTAATAATCATTCCGGTAGATGTCGTCTTGCCGTGTGCACCAGCGACTGCAATCAGGCGATCGCTACCGACGAGCCAAGCGAGTGCTTGCGAACGATGAAGCACAGGAATTCCACGCTCGACCGCCGCGGCGTACTCAGGGTTATCGGGCCAGAGTGCACCCGTGTAGACGAGTGCCTCAGCCTCGCCGAGATTCGCCGCATCATGACCGATCGCGATAGTCGCGCCTGCGGAGCGCAGAGACTCAACGTTGGCGTTCGCGGCGCGGTCCGATCCCGTAACGGTGATTCCAGCATCCAGAAACATACGAGCAATGCCGCTCATTCCTGAGCCACCAACTCCGACAAAATGCGCCGAGCGCAAGGGTCCTGGCAGCGGCATAGACAAGTCGGGGAAGATCATGATGTCAATGGTAGATCGCGGCCGAGGGCCGCATCGACGAGCTCGAGCATCCGGTCTGTTCCATCGAGCGAACCCACCGTGGAAGCCTGAGCCGCCATATCGGCGATGAGCGCTCGTTTGCGCAGCATCGGGACAAGCTCGGAGTTCACCCACTGCGGAACAAACTGAGCATCAGAAACAAGAACCGCGGCCCCCGCGTCGACAGCGGTACGCGCGTTGTACTTCTGCTCGCCATTACCCACCGGGTAGGGAACATAGATAGCGGGGATTCCGAGTCCAGTGAGTTCAGCGACGGTCGATGTACCGGCACGAGCAATAGCGAGATCCGCAGCCGCCAGGGCAAGCTCCATACGGTCGCAATACTTCACCACGACGTAGCCGGACAGTTGCGGATCGTCGACGGCATCGCGATACTCGCCCGTGATGTGAAGCACCTGCCAACCAGCGCCAAGAATGCGCGTGATCGATGCTGAAATGGTGTCATTGATGCGCTTCGCACCCGAGGATCCGCCCGTCACAAGCAGCGTCGGCTTCGCCGGGTCAAGTCCGAAGAACGGGTCTGCTTCTGCACGGGCCGCAAAACGATCGAGGGTTTCGATCTCAGCGCGCAACGGCATACCGACGACAACACCACCACGGATCGGCGTTCGATCGAACGCTGTCCCGACGAAAGAAGTGAAGAACGATCCGAGCCTGTTGGCAATTCCCGGACGGCTATTTGCTTCATGGATGACGAGCGGAATTCCTGCCTTCCGAGCTCCTAAATAGGCAGGCGCTGCAACGTAGCCGCCGAACCCAACGACCACATCGACACCGCGCTCCGTGATGATCGAAACGACTTCATCGATCGTCGAACGGAGACGCTTGGGGAAATCCAGCGCCGCACGGTTAGGACGACGCGGAAACGGCAACTTCGCAATCGTGAGCAGTTCAAAGCCACGTTCGGGGACAAGGCGAGCCTCAAGCCCCTCTTCGGTTCCCAAGACCAAGACCTCAGCCTGAGGTTCGCGCAGACGGATTCTTTCGGCAACGGCAAGAAGTGGATTGACGTGGCCAGCAGTGCCACCGCCAGCCAATAGATAGGTGGTCATCGGCGTCCTCGGGCTCGATTGGCGGCCAACATGCGCGAACGATCAGCAGCTGACTGAACAGGATCCACAGGCGCTGCAGCGGTGCTCGCGTGTGCGGAATCTTTCGAACGCGCCGGAGCCGCCGAGTCACGCTGCAACGATGAGCCTGACTTTCCTGCCCGCGCGAACGACAGCACGATGCCGATAGCAAGCAGAGTCGCAATCAGCGCAGAGCCTCCAGTGGAGATGAGTGGCAATGGCACGCCGAGAACAGGAAGGACTCCCAGAACAACAGCGATGTTGACGAAAGCCTGACCGACGACCCACACCATGACGCCCGCAGTGGTGATGCGCACAAAACTGTCGTTCGTGGAACGAATAATTCGAACAAACGCAACGGCAAGCGTCACGAAGAGCAGCAGCACAACGACGGCGCCGATCAAGCCAAGTTCCTCGCCGATGATCGCAAAAACATAGTCACTATCCGCGTGCGGTAACCATCCGCGCTTAGCGACCGAGTTACCTAACCCGCGCCCGAAGAGGCCGCCCCCCGCAAGGGCCCAATAGGCATGCTCGATCTGCCAGCATGAATCTTGATAGTCGAGCGCTGTGCATCCGTTAAGCCACACTCCGATGCGCGAACTTCGCGAACTGCTCGTGCTCGCAAACATAATCGCGCCGAGCGCAACCGCGATCACACCAACGCTCAGGAATCGCAAACGAACGCCGGCAAAGAAAAGGCACGCAAAAACGATGAGCAGCATGATGGATGCTGTGCCTAAGTCGTTTCCGATGAGCACGAAGCCAATCGCAGCACCGGCGACCGGTCCCACCGGAAGAAGTACCTGTTTCCAGTCCGCGAGTTGATCTTGCTTGGTTGAGAGAACCCACGCGACCCACACGATCACAGCGACTTTGACGAACTCCGATGGCTGCGCGCTGAAAGATCCGATCTGAATCCAGTTCTGGTTTCCGCCGTAACCCCAACCAATTCCCGGAACGAATACAAGGAGCTGAAGGACGCCACCCAGAATCAGCCCTGGAAGCGCCCAGCGCTTCCAGAATCGTACAGGCGCGCGAGATGCAAGGAGCATGAGGGGAATGCCGATGAGGGCGAATGCGGTCTGCCGCAGAAAACTACCGAAGAACCCCTTGTCGGCCGCATAAGACTCCACCGACGATGATGAGAGCACCATCACAAGTCCAAAAATGACCAAAAAGAGAGTTGTGCCAAGTAGCAAGAAGAAGTCGCTCGACTGGGCCGAGAAGATCTTCTTCACGGGAACCCGCGCAGCAACCGGCTTCGATGAAACCGGGGGTGCGGCAGGGTGAGGGCGAGGCTGCGGTGCGGAGTTAGTCGGCCGCTGTGGTCGCTGAGGAGGCGCCATCGTCGTTTTCTCCTACCCGTTCCAACACTGCAGCTGCGAACTTGTCTCCACGATCCGAATAACTACTGAACTGATCCATGGATGCCGCTGCCGGCGCCAATAAGACTGTGTCACCATCTGCAGCGATCCCATGAGCTATCTCAACAGCGCGCGGCATCACGTGCTCAGTGTCAGCCGCGTCAACCTCGAAGACTGGAATCTGGGGCGCGTGTCGCTCGAATGCGGCCCGAATTGCCAGCCTCTCGCTACCAATAACGATGGCAGCCTTGAGCCTGTCCGCGTGCTTCTCAACGAGAGGTGCGACATCGACACCTTTCAAGAGTCCGCCAAGTATCCAGACCACGGGATCGGCGGCAGAAAGCGAAGCGCTCGCAGCGTGGGAGTTAGTTGCCTTCGAATCATTGATCCAGCGCACTCCCCCACTCACGATGACGACCTGATTGCGGTGGGCATCAATTTCGAAACTCGCGACTCCTGCGCGAAGTGCTTCTACGGTGACTCCTGCCGCCCGCACGAGCGCACTCGCTGCCAAGATATTGGCGACCATGTGCGGTGCGGCAAAGTTGCGCTGCTGCAGTTCGTCGAGCGTAAAGAGTTCGAGCGCCGAGTTATGGCGATCTTCTCCGAACGCACGGTCCGCGAGAATGTCACTCACGATGCCAAAATCGCTGGGACCCGGCGTATCAAGCCCAAAGCCAATTGCTCGACATCCCTCGATCACGTCGGCCTCTTCGACCATCGTTTGAGTCTCGGAGACTGCCCTGTTGTACACGGCGGCGATTTTTGTATTGGCGTAGACCGTACCTTTTGCTTGTGCGTACGCGTCTCGCGAGCCGTGCCAGTCCAGATGATCATCGGCGAAATTGAGGCACACGCTTGCCAGCGGTGAGATCGCGCCGGCGCCATCACGCGGCATACCGTGCAGCTGGAAGCTCGAGAGTTCCACAACGAGAAAATCAAAGCCATCGGGGTATCTGATCGCATCGAGAACGGGGATCCCGATGTTGCCCACAGCGCCCGCACGGTAGCCCGCCGTGCTCAGAATGTGCGCCGTCAATTGCGCCGTTGTCGTCTTGCCGTTGGTGCCCGTGATCGCGATCCATTCGGCAGGCGTGCCTGTCTTATCGCGCAGTCTCCAAGCGAGTTCGATCTCCGTCCACATCGCGACGCTGTTCGCGCGGCACCACTCCACGAGCGGGTGATCGAGCGGGTATCCCGGAGAAACAATCACGACATCTGGCTCGTGCTCCTGCAGTGCCGAAACTTGGCTTTCTGGCACACCGCCTAGCGCAAGTGTGGCTCCAATAACCTGAGCCATCTCGACGCGGTTGGCGGATGCGGAATCCGCGATCACAAGCACGTCAGTCTTCAATTCTGAAAGAGTGTCGGCCGCGGAGAATCCAGTCGCGCCGAGTCCGAGAACCGCGATGCGGAGCTCGCTCCATGCCGCGTTCCAACTGGTGAATGAAGTGAGATCACGCACAACTACTGGTTAATCCATTCGAGATAGAAGGTTCCGACTCCAGCCGCCACGAAGAGTGCTGCGATGAGCCAGAAGCGCACCACAACCGTGACTTCCGCCCATCCTTTGAGTTCAAAATGATGGTGCAGCGGGCTCATGAGGAAGATGCGTTTACCGCCGGTGATTTTGAAGTACGCCCGTTGAAGGATCACCGAGCCGGTAACGATGAGGAACAGGCCACCGATGAGGACAAGCAGCAGTTCGGTGCGGCTCATAATCGCTAGAGCAGCAAGAGCGCCACCGAGGCCGAGTGAACCGGTGTCACCCATGAAAACTTGTGCGGGGGACGTGTTCCACCAGAGGAAGCCAATCAAGGCGCCCGCGATTGCAGCCGCGATGATGGCGAGGTCCAGTGGGTCACGCACTTCGTAGCACTTGTACAGCACTTCACGGTCGATGCTCGGGTTGCCGCAGGATTGATTGTTCTGCCAAAAACCGATCACGATGTACGACGAAATAGCGAAGATAGCGGATCCTGTAGCGAGACCATCAAGGCCATCCGCGACGTTCACTCCGTTTGAGGTGCTCACGATAATTAGAGTCACCCAGATGGCGAACAAAATAGCACCAGCGACGACACCGAAAGTCGCCAGATCAAGCCAAGAAATATCGCGAATACCCGAGATCATTGATGATGCGGGCGTCAATCCACCAGGATCGGGAAAATTGAGAGCGAGAGCTGCAAAGCCCGCAGCAATGATGACCTGACCAGCAATCTTCGACCAGCCACCGAGGCCGAGACTGCGCTGTTTGCGCGTCTTCATGAAATCATCAATGAATCCGATCAGACCGAGACCAACCATGAGGTAGATCACGAGGAGACCCGACAGAGTCACCGGTTCGCCGGCAACCCAGTGGCCGACGAAATAACCGATGGTCGATCCGAGGATGAATACGATTCCGCCCATGGTCGGTGTGCCGCGCTTGGTGTGGTGGCTCTCGGGGCCATCGTCGCGAATGAACTGCCCCCACTTCAGGCGGACAAATAGCTTGATGAAGAGCGGGGTCAGGAGCAGCGTAAAGACGAGAGAGAATGCGGCCGCGATAAGCAGTGCGATCATGCGTTCACCCCGGCAATCCGGTCACCCAGGTGTCGCAGGCCAGCAGAGTTCGACGATTTCACCAACACAACATCGCCTTCTCGCAGTTCTTCACGCAGCACAGCGTATGCCTCTTCGACGCTATCGACGAGGACCGACTCTCCATCCCAGGAACCTTCGAGTCCTGCAGCATTATGGATGTGGCGAGCCGCGTGACCCACGACGATCAACTTCTGAACATTCAGCCGCACAATAAGGCGGCCAATTCTGTCGTGCTCCTCGTTTGCATAATCGCCGAGTTCAGCGATCTCACCGAGCACAGCAACTGAGCGATTCTGCGGTCCGACTACCTGCACGAGTGTCTTAAGCGCGGCCGCCATTGAATCGGGACTCGCGTTATAAGCATCGTTGATCACTGTGATCCCGCCGGGAGCTTCTAAGAGTTCCATTCGCCACCGTTCAGCGCGCTCGATCGACTCAAGCGCAGCAACCGAAGTACTAGGCGAGATGCCGAGTGCTCGCGCTGCCGTGATGGCCGCGAGAGCGTTCGTGACGTGATGTTCGCCCAAAATGCGCAATTGAACGGGAATCACCGCATCGCCGATATGAAGATCGAACGAGGTGCCCTTTGCTGTGGCTTGGATGTCATCGGCCCAGACATGGGCGGTCGAGTCGAGACCGAAGAAGGCCACTTTCGCCTCCGTCTGCTGCGCCATAACTTTGACGCGACCGTCGTCGCTATTCAATACGGCAGTCGCGGTCGAAGGCAGGCTAGAGACCATTTCGGACTTCGCTCTGGCCGTTACTGCGGCATCCCCGAACTTTCCAATATGCGCCAGCCCAACCATGAGCACGATCCCCACGTCGGGCATCACGACAGATTGCAAGCGGGCGATGTCTCCAATGCCGTCTGCACCCATCTCAACTACCAAGAATTTAGTGGCATCAGAGACCTGCAACATTGTGATGGGAGCACCAACATCGTTGTTGAAAGACCCCTGCGGCGCGACCGTTTCTCCCACACTCTGCAAGATCGAGCGAAGCATGTTCTTCGTCGTCGTCTTGCCGTTGGAGCCCGTAACGGCGACGACTTTGAGCTCACCCTTGCCTCTTACCGCAGCAACCACGAAGCGAGCGAGTGCCTGAAGAGCGGCAACACCGTCGTGCACAATAATTTGAGTAACGTCGAGGTCAAGCGGGCGCTCGGCAATCACAAGTGCCGCGCCGTTTTCGAGGGCTTTCGCTGCGAACAAATGCCCGTCGGTCGTTTCTCCGCGGAGGGCGAAAAAAATTGATCCCGGGGTGTTAAGGCGCGAATCCGTCTGCACGCTGCTCGCCGAGAGTCGCCGCTGGCTATCACTGCCGTCACTCAACTGCCCGCCCATGGCGGTGGCAATTTCGGCAAGACTCAGTTCGATCACGTCATGTGCTCCAGGGTTGATGTACGCGGGGAACTCACCAACGTAACGGCAAATCGGGGCCCGAGGTGCTTGACGGGGTCACGCGGTAAGTGGTGAGCGTTTGGGCCATGATGTCGCGGAATGTCGAGGCAATGGCGCCGGAATATATGCTATCTGGGATGCCCGCCGTTGCGATCACAATGTACTCAGGGTCATCTGCAGGGGCGAGGCCAGCGTAGGAAATAACAACGTTTCCGCCGTAGGAACCATTCTCTGCTACTTGAGCAGTACCGCTCTTGACAGCAACCCGGTACCCGGGGATTGCAAGGTTGGGAGCCGAACCGCTCGAGCTGTAGACCATCTCCATCATCTGCAAAGTCTGCTCTGCAGCCGCCTCGGAGATAACGCGAGTTCCCTCGGTCGACGGAATGTCCGTGACCGTGCCATCGGGCCGTGTGCAACTCTCGACGAGCACGGGAGGCAAACGCACGCCCCCGTTGCCCAGCGCCTGATAGGCACTCGCCATCTGAATGGATGTCGTGCTGAGCCCCTGTCCAAACTGAACCGCGTAGTTGGTACGCGCGTCCCAGTCTGCAGCGTCGTAGAGTGTTCCGCTCGATTCACCGTTGAAGCCTATGCCCGTTGCTTGACCGAGGCCGAACTTCGCGAGGTAGTCGTGACGCGAAGCGGCATCCAAAAGATCGGTATATTGCGCGATCGCGGTGTTAGACGACTCGACGAGTGCACCGGCAAGTGTGAGGCGCTGGTCTTCGTGATAGAAGGAGTCGCTAATGATTCCACCGCCGTTGGCGAGCTCGAGAGCGTAGGGCGAAACCACCTGTGTGCGCTGATTAGCGACACCTGCATCGATGAGCGATGCTGCCGTCAGCGCCTTAACCGTGGAGCCCGGCTCATAAGGAGTGCTGAACGCACGGGAGCCAAGCGCACCACGATCTGCAAGGTTCACATTATTGGGGTCGACTGTGGGCCAATCGCTTACTGCGAGTAGATGAGCGTCACTAACGCGCATAACGACACCGGTTGCCCACGTGGCACCAAGAGATTCAGCGGTCTGCGCCATTCGCTGCTGCACGTAAAATTGCAGATCACGGTCGATTGAAAGAGCGATCGTGCCGCCGTCGTCGGGAGAAAGTGTCTCCACCGCGCTGCCGGGAAGAGCAACGCCGTCTTCACCCCGTGCGTAACTCGCTTCCACGTCAGTGCCCGCAAGGCATTCGTCGGCAGTAAGTTCTACGCCAGCCTGCGGTCCATCGGTTCCAATAAAACCCACAAGGTTCCCGGCGATTTCACCGTTGGGATACGTTCGCTCGGGGTTGAGCTCGTAGTAGAGCCAAGAAATATCGAGATCATCGACGGCTTGATACTGCTCAAGCGTGATGCTCTTCGCGAGGTACTCAAAGTCAGACTCTGGGTTCTCAAGAATCATCGTGAGCATCTGATTGGGATCTCCACCGATAATTTCGGTGATTTTTTTGAGATCTTCAAGCACCACAACGGATGCGTCCTTACGCAAGAGCGTAACGCGGGGAGAAATCACAATGTCGAACCGTTCGACGCTGTCGGCAAGAACCGCGCCGCGAGTGTCAACGATGTCTCCGCGGGTGCCATGCGTAACTCTCGTCAAGGTGCGTTTGGTGTCGGCCTCGGCGTTCAAGGCTTCCGCCTGCACAATTTGCAGGTCGACCAAGCGCACCATGAACACGGCGGTCAAGACGGCAATAGTGAGAACGACAAACGACACTCGAGCGCGAGTTGAGCGTGCTTTCATCGGTCCTCCCCCAGAGGGTTCGCCTCAATCATCGCGTGACTGGTGCAGGAATTGCGTTATTGGAAGGCTCTGGCGCGGCGGTCCCTGCCGTCGCCGCGGCTCCACCGGGGGTCGCGGCCCCGGGGGTCGCGGCCACCGGAGACTTCGCCGCTGTTGCCGCGGCAGCCGCCGATTCGGCGCTGACAAGAGGAATCCCAGAGAGAAGGGTGTTGCCGACAAGCCCACAGCTCCCGCCACAACCTGTGGGGTCAGCACTTCCTGGTAGACGGAACACTGATCCATCCGTGATGTCTAGCGAGTACGGCGTTGCATTCGGGACCATACCTAAACCGGCAGCTTGCGCAGCGAGGTTTTGCGATGATGACTGCAACGAAAGTGACTCGAGGAGACTCTGCTCGGTACGCATGAGCACCTTCTGCTCGTACTGCAACGAATCAATCTGGTAGGCACCCTGCGTAACGACGATGCTCAGCAACAGTTGTGCAGCAAGAATGACGAAGAAGCTCGCGACCGTAACCACTGCGTAAAGCATGCGAGGCCGCGCCTTACGCTGAGCTCGCGTTGTAACAATCTCAATATGAGCCGGTCGCTCCGATGGGCGGCGTAGAGGTTGTGGCTGCGCATAGGCGAGATTGGTGCTCATGTGGTGACTCGCATTCGTTCAATCGCTCGCAGTCGTACGGGCTTTGCTCGGGGATTAAGGTCTTGTTCTGCTTCGCCTGCCTGCTCTGAACCACGAACGAGGAGCTTGAGCTCCGGCTTGTGCTCGGGAAGCTCGACAGGCAGCCCGGCGGGAGCAGTAGAGCGCGAGCGACGCTGCAATTCGCGCTTCACGATGCGGTCTTCGAGCGACTGATAGGCCAATACGACCATCCGGCCACCCAAAGCCAATGAGTTGATCGCGGCAGGAATAGCACGCTCAAGAACTGAGAGCTCCTGATTGACCTCAATACGAAGTGCTTGGAACACTCTTTTAGCGGGGTGTCCAGCACGCTGGGCTGCGGCTGGTGTAGCAGCGATGATCAACTCGACCAGTTGAGCGGAAGTTGTCAGCGGTTGCTTCTCGCGGAATTGAACTATGCGGCTAGCGAAACGTGGAGCGAGCTTTTCATCTCCGTACGCGTAAAAAATACGGCGAAGTTCGAGCTCGCTATAGGTCGCGAGGATGTGCTCTGCCGTCACCGGCGTCGAGGCATCCATTCTCATATCTAGCGGAGCGTCCTGAGAATAGGAGAAGCCCCGCTCAACACGGTCGAGCTGAAGTGACGAGACTCCGAGATCGAAGAAAATGCCCTCGACTGCCGGGATTCCCAGCGAAGCGAGTGCCTGCGGAATCTCGTCGTAGACAGCATGAACAAAGTGCGTGCGGCTAGCGAAAGGCTCAAGCCGACGTCGAGCGATAGCAAGAGCGTCCTCGTCTCTATCAACCCCCACAAGCGTGAGGTCCGGGAAACGCTGGAGGAAAGCCTCCGCGTGGCCGGCCATTCCGAGAGTTCCGTCGACGAGAACGGCTCCGGGAGCGCTCAGCGCGGGCGCAAGCAACTCGATGGAACGTTCTAGGAGTACTGGGGTGTGGATGGTGTTGTCAGCCATGGCGTATGGGCCTAGTTCTTGGAGGCTGATCCCCATCCGATGCGACCTGATATCGGGGAAGAAAATCAGGGCGTTCGGCTGGGAGTCAGCGTCGAAGAGCTAGAAGAGTCCCGGAATCACCTCCTCGGTGGTGTTGACGAAAT
>JGI24723J26617_10003109_pt1 | contig 12306 bp, 11 predicted proteins | sample Cruoilmetagenom6_FD_26617 | JGI IMG/M metagenome (IMG submission 26617) | reverse complement strand
AGGCCCGCCAGGACATACTGGATGGGCACCTTGTCGGCTTGCTTGCGGCTGCCGAGCCGGATGATGCCGGCCGGCTGGTCCTGCCGAATCGACTGCGAGAGCCACGCCTTGAGCGAGTGGGCTCGGGCCTGTATGCAGAAATGCGAGGCATCGACGGCACGGTGCTGTGGCGCTCACGGTCCGCTCTCGGACTTGAGATACCACAGGGCGTTGAACTGGAGCTCGGTGACCACCTGTTTGCCCGAGAATCGCTGGCTGACGGGACACCGCTGCTTACCCTGAGCCTCGCGGTCGACTGGGAGCTCGATGACGGCGCTTCGCAGCCGTATATCTTTAAAGTTGCGGAGAGCCTCGACGGATTCAATGGGCAGGTCGCCGGCTTCCGCCGACAGTTGTTTGGCTGGTTTGCGGCCGTTGCATTCACAATGTTGCTCGCTTTTTCGATGCTCCTGCGCGGCCTGCTNAAACCGCTGCGTCAGATCGAGACCGAGATTACCGAGATTGAAGAGGGCGACCGTTCGTCACTGTCCGGTCAGTTCCCAACGGAGTTAACGGGTGTTGCGCGCAATATGAACCTGCTCATCGACAGTGAGCGGGCGCGCTCGGATCGATACCGCTATACCCTCGACAACCTGGCTCATAGCCTGAAAACGCCGTTGGCTGCGATGCGCGCGTTACTCAACGATCGCCAGGAAGAAGACTTCGGCGAGCGCTACAACGAACAGATCGATCGCATGGATGAGATCGTGCGTTACCAGCTGCGTAAGCCCGCGGCATCTGCCGGCAAACATGTACTGGCACCGGTGCCCGTTGAGAAAGAGGTTACGCGCCTCATCGACGGCTTGCGCAAGGTGTATCGTGACAAACAGCCGGATTTTGATGTTCGTATCGAAAAGGGCATGCAGTTTCGAGGCGACACGGGCGACTTTCTTGAGCTTGCCGGCAACCTGCTCGATAACGCCTGCAAGTGGTGCAAACGTAGAGTACGTATTGTCGTGGTGCCGTCGACTGGGCGGTCCATCGTCGCGAGCGGCATGGTGCTGACCGTTGCAGATGACGGGCCGGGCATTCCACAGGATGCGGCGGATGCGCTGTTACAGCGCGGCATGCGCCTCGACGAGTCCACGCCAGGGCACGGCATCGGCCTGGCCGTTGTAAAGGACATTGCCCGCTCCTATGGCGGGCAGCTGGCCATCCAGAAATCCGACCTGGGTGGCGCCGAGATCATTGTCTCCATACCGCCCGTGTCCCCCACGAAAGGTGAGTAGTCAGCGTCAGTGATTCGCGCTGGCCGACTTCGCCAGTTTCACCATCGGCTCTATCAGGTCCAGCGGTAACGGGAACACAATGGTATTCGTCTTCTCGCTGGAGATTTCCTTGAGTGTTTGCAAGTAACGCAGTTGCAACGCCAGCTCTTCCTGGGCAAGCATGTGGGCCGCCTCGGCCAGAGTTTTTGCAGCCTGTTTTTCGCCCTCGGCGTTAATTATCTTGGCGCGCCGCGCGCGTTCGGCTTCGGCCTGCTGGGCGATCGCACGAATCATGCTTTCGTCGAGGTCGACATGCTTGATCTCCACATTGGCGACTTTGATGCCCCAATTGTCGGTCCGTTGATCCAGCAAGGTCTGGATGTCTTCGTTCAGCTTGTCACGCTCGGACAGCATGTCATCCAATTCATGTCGCCCGAGTACTGATCGTAGCGTGGTCTGTGAGAGCTGGCTCGTGGCCTCGAAGACATTGGCCACGCGAATAATTGCTTTCTCGGGGTCGACGATGCGGAAGTAAATGACGGCGTTTACCTTGACTGACACATTATCCCGCGAGATTACGTCCTGCGTCGGCACGTCGAGGACGATGACACGCAGGTCGACCCTGGTCATCTTTTGAATACCGGGGATCAGGATAATGATACCGGGGCCTTTAACTTTCTGAAAACGGCCGAGGAGAAAGACGACACCGCGTTCATATTCCTTGAGGATCTTGATGGTCTGGGACAACAGGAGGATGAACACCATGCCGAAGATTGAGTAGGTCAGGAAAGGCATCAGATACTCCTCTATTTAGACAGGTGTTGCGGGATTGGCCTGGGCAGACTCTGTGGCTGGCTCGACAACGAGAGTCAGCCCATCCAGGTTGCGTACGAAGACGTGCTGATCCTTGACGACAGGAACCTCGCTCCGGGCGTGCCAGGCTTCGCCGTCGAGCCAAACTCTGCCGTCATCGTGAAAGTCCTCCATCGCCACGGCGATTTTCCCGAGGATTGAGTCGGCACCCGAGACCGCGCCGCGCCGCCGGAGCCGTAACAGGAAACTGAGTAGCCAGATGAGCAGGACGGCAAAAATCAGGGCCAGCCCTGTGACAAATGCATAGGAGATCCCAAATCCCGGGACACCGGTATCGAACATGATGATAGACCCGAACACAAACGCCGCGATGCCGCCGATGCCGAGGGCGCCAAAACTTGGTGCATAGGCCTCTGCAACCATCAGGGCCACACCGACCAGTATCAATGCGAGTCCGGCATAATTCACGGGAAGCACTTGCAGTGCGTAGGCAGCTAACAGCAGGCAAATCGCGCCTACGACGCCAGGAACGATCGCGCCCGGGTTCCAGCCCTCGTACATCAACCCGTACAAACCGATAAGGCCGAGCAGCAGCACAATCTCCGGGTTGGACAGGACGCCGAGGATGCGTATGCGCCAGTTGGCCTCGAATACCTCAACCTCAGCATCGCTCGTTGACAAGGTCCTGGTCGTGCCGGAAACCTCGATCTCCAATCCATCGAGCATCTCGAGTAGTTCACGGCGGTCAGCGGCGATGAACTCTATGACGTTTTGTTCGAGCGCTTCGGCGGCGGTCAGGGTTGCCGCTTCGGTGACGGCTTGCTCCGCCCAATCCTCGTTGCGGCCGTGTCGCGCGGCAAGACTTCTGATATAGGACACAGAGTCATTCATTATCTTCTTGTCCATGGCCGAGTCTGAAGTGTCCTCTTCAGTATCCTGGTCAGGTGGACCACTAATGAGTGGCACGGGAGTCGCTGCACCGAGGTGCGTCGTTGGCGTCATCGCCGCAATGTGACAAGCCAGCAGGATGTAGGTCCCGGCGCTGTCGGCGCGGGCGCCTGCAGGCGAAACATAGGCTACGACCGGCACGTCCGAAGCAAGGATATCCTGGACGATTTCACGCATCGGCTTGATCAGGCCGCCCGGCGTGTCCATCGTGATAAGGATCAACTCGGCGCCGATATCGTCTGCGTGTTCGATGCCGCTCTTGAGATAATCAGCCGTGGCGACACCGATGCCGCCCTTGATTTCTACCTCGACGACGATCGGCATCGACGCAAACGTACACATGCTCCAAAGCGACATCAGCAGCAGGGGCAAAATTGCCGGCAGGGGAAGAATCCGGCACCAGGATCGGCCATGAACTCCCATGTGCAAATTATACCAGCTTGAGTCTTTCCCTTCCTGTCGGTTTCCCGTAGCGTATTGGCGCTATCGCGAGGACCCACGGTACCTACAAGTCACATGCATATTCGATTCATTACAACCGGCGGCACCATTGACAAGGTTTACTTCGATGCATTGAGCCAGTTCGAAGTGGGAGAGTCGCAGTTGCAGTCGATCCTGGGCGAAGCTCTCGTCGATTTCGAATTCGACATCGTGCCGTTGCTGAAAAAAGACAGCCTTGAGATCGACGCCGATGACCGGGCGAAGCTAGGCGAGTTCATCGCACAGGATGACGGCCGGTATTACGTCATAACGCACGGCACGGACACGATGCCAGACACGGCAGAGGTCCTGAGTGGCCTCGAAAACAAGACTATCGTGCTGACAGGTGCGCTAACGCCTGCGCGTTTTCGTACGACCGATGCGGTATTCAATATCGGCATGGCCGTTGCGACCGTGCAGACGGCACAGCCGGGGGTCTATATCGCGATGAGTGGCCAGGTGTTCGAAGCCGGCGCGGTCCGGAAGAACCGCGCCGAAAACCGGTTCGAAGCTACAGATCGAAGTTGATGCCCTGGGCGAGTAGCAAGTCCTTGCCCCAGTTGATCGTATTCGTCTGCCGGCGCATGTAAGCCTTCCAGGAATCCGAGCCCGCCTCACGGCCCCCACCCGTTTCCTTTTCACCGCCAAATGCACCACCAATCTCTGCACCGGATGTTCCGATGTTGACGTTTGCAATGCCGCAGTCTGAGCCGCCGTGTGACAGGAAGTACTCTGCGTTTTGCATATTGTCCGTGAAGATTGACGACGACAGGCCCTGGACGACGCCATTTTGCAGGGCGATCGCCTCGTCGAGCGTGTCAAACGGAATCAGGTAGAGTATCGGCCCGAACGTCTCATGCTGCACGATCTCCCAGTCGTTCTGAACGACGGCGATCGCGGGCGTAATGAAGTTGCCGGGCCCATCGATGCGCTCACCGCCACACAGGATTTCGCCACCTGCATCACGGACTGATTCGCACGCGGCCTCAACGGTTCTTACCGCTGCATCGTTTATTAGCGGGCCCATCAGGGTGTCGGGGTCGAGCGGGTTGCCGATACGCACCTGGGAGTAAGCCTTGACCATTGCATTCCTGACTTCATCGAAGCGTGAGCGATGCGCAATGACGCGACGAGTCGAGGTGCAGCGCTGCCCGGCAGTGCCGACAGCGCCGAAGACGATCGACGGGATCGCAAGATCCAGGTTGGCGTGTTCATCCACGATGATCGCGTTATTGCCGCCCAGTTCGAGCAGGCACTTGCCCAGGCGATTCGCGAGTCGCTCACCCACACCACGGCCGACCCAGGTCGAGCCTGTAAATGAAATCAGGTTGACGCGCTTGTCTTCGACAAACCGGTTTGCAAGGTCATGTGAACCCGGACTGCCGTTGATGAGGAAGAAGACCGGCGGCAAGTCCATGCCTTCGAGCGCCTCATTGATGATCTTCTGTACGGCTATGCCACACAGTGCAGTACTGTGTGATGGCTTCCAGATATTGACGTTGCCGCAGATCGCTGCGATGCAGGCATTCCACGCGTAGACGGCAACCGGGAAATTGAACGCCGAAATCGTACCGACGATGCCGAGCGGGTGCCATTGTTCGTACATGCGATGCTGCGGGCGCTCCGAGTGCATGGTGCGGCCGTAAAGCATGCGTGACTGGCCAACAGCGAAGTCGGCTATGTCGATCATCTCCTGGACTTCACCGTCACCTTCCGCCTTGATTTTGCCGTTCTCAAGTGCCACAAGGCTGCCGAGAGGATCCTTGTACTTGCGCAGGGCAAGCGCAATCTGGCGCACGGCTTCACCGCGCACCGGCGCGGGCACAGCGCGCCACGCGAGGAACGACTCCTGAGCTTTCGCAATGACCTCTTCGTACTGGTCCATTGTTGTGGCCCTGACGCTCGCAATGTGCTCATCCGTGGCCGGATTGCTTGACTCAATCAGGGATGCCGATTCGTCCGCCACCGAGCTGCTGCCAAACCACGTACCATCGTTGACAGCCTCAATGCCGAGTTGTTTAAGAATGTCTTGCATGTCTATTTCTCCTGCCCTCAAGGGCGATGTGGCGCGCATTGTGCCAATGTCCTTGGGGACGGTCCATACCTGCTTCCAGGGGGTAGCTAAGTTGTTGATTACAGCAGAAACTTTTGAGCCCTTTCGGGAGTCATGGCATAGTCCGCGGCTACGGCCCGGGGATTCCCGCGGCGATGATCGTGATGATATGAGAACAGTGTGAGCAGAACTGTACCGAAAAACGAGTGGCACCCGGCCAGCTGGCAAGGGTTTCCCGCGTCGCAGCAGGCGTCATACCCTGACAAAGCGGAGCTCGATCGCGCTGTCGCGGACCTTAGTCGGCTGCCGCCGATCACGACGTCCTGGGAGGTTGATGACCTTAAAGAGCACATCGCGAAAGCCCAGCGTGGCGAAGCGTTTGTCCTGCAGGGCGGGGATTGCGCCGAGACGTTTGACGAGTGCACCTCCGAGAACATCGTTGACAAGCTCAAGATCCTGCTGCAGATGAGTCTCGTGATGATCTACGGCCTCAAGAAGCCGGTGATTCGCGTGGGACGCATGGCGGGGCAGTACGCTAAGCCTCGTTCGGCGAACACCGAGACTCGTGATGGAACATCGCTTCCGAGCTTTCGTGGCGATCTCGTCAATCGCAGTGGTTCGTCAATCGCAGTGGTTTTCCCCCCGGCGAGCGTATCCCCGACCCGCAGATGATCTTGCGTGGGTACGAGCGCGCAGCCCTGACACTGAACTTTGTCCGTTCCCTGATCGATGGCGGGTTCGCTGATCTTCATCACCCGGAATACTGGGACCTTGGGTGGGTAGGGCATTCGCAGGCGGCGGAAGAATACCATTCGATCGTCGCGTCGATTTCAAATTCCCTCGACTTCCTCGAGACCGTATCGGGTCGCCAGTTTCATCGTACGCAGCGCGCTGATATTTACGCGGCACACGAAGGGCTGCATCTGCATTACGAGCAGGCCCAGACGCGTTACCTGGACCGGCGCGAGCGCTGGTACAACCTGACGACGCATTTTCCCTGGATCGGCATGCGCACCGCGCAGATGGACGGTGCGCACATCGAGTACTTCCGCGGCATTGCGAACCCGGTTGGTGTAAAAGTCGGCCCGGGCATGACTCGCGAGTGGATCCAGGATCTCGTGCGAACACTGAATCCCAATAATGAGCCGGGTCGGCTAACGCTGATCCACCGCTACGGTGCGAAGTCCATTGAGGAGCACCTGCCGGACCTGATTGGTGCGGTGAAGGAGACCGGGTCCCCCGTACTCTGGGTATGTGACCCGATGCATGGCAACACCGAGAGTACGGCCGACGGTACCAAGACTCGTCGCTTCGAGAACGTTGTGGCCGAACTCGAGGCCGCGTTCCGTGTCCACGAGAAGATGGGCACGTATCTCGGAGGAGTGCATCTCGAGCTGACGGGCGAAAACGTCACTGAGTGTACGGGCGGCGCCCGCGGACTGACGGACGGTGATCTCGCCAGGGCCTACAAGTCGACGGTCGATCCGCGGCTGAATTACGAGCAGGCGATGGAGATCGCCATGCGGATTGCAGGAATCTAGACCTGTTTCCACTCGCCTGGCCGAAGCCCGTCGACGGTCCAGTCGCCGACTGAATAACGGATAAGCCGCAGGGTGGGCAGGCCTACGGCCGCCGTCATGCGCCGAACCTGCCGGTTACGACCCTCGGTCAGAACGACCTCTATCCAGCTATCGGTAATGCTGGCCCGGTAGCGGATGGGCGGGTCTCGTTCCCAAAGCCAGGGCGGTTCTGCGATTTCAAAGGCCGTGACAGCATTGGCTGGACCGTCTTTAAGCTCGACGCCGCTTACGAGTTGGTCCAGCTGCTCCGATGTCGGCCCGCCTTCCACCTGTGCCCAGTAAGTCTTGCGGGTACGCGACTTTGGCTGGCTGATGCGTGCCTGCAGCCGCCCGTCATCAGTCAGCAGTATCAGCCCCTCGCTGTCGTAGTCGAGGCGACCGGCAGGGTATACGCCGGGTACATCCAGGTAGTCTCCCAATGTGGCGCGACCATCCGCGTCGCGGAACTGGCTTAGCACCCGGAACGGTTTGTTGAGCAGGATCAGCACTTCAGGTCATCCCCGGCAAATTGTACAATGCACGCCATTTTCGGCCACGCTCAAGAAGCACCGGCCAGGCCCCGAATCGAGATAATAATGCAATACGATCACATTAATGTGCCCGCCGACGGCGAGGCCATCACGATCAACCCGGACCACACGATCAATGTGCCGGACTTCCCGATCATCCCGTACATCGAAGGCGACGGCATCGGGGCTGATATCACCCCTGTCATGCTGAATGTTGTCGAGGCTGCGGTGGAACTGGCTTATAGTGATCATCGCCAGATACGGTGGATGCCGGTTTGTGCCGGCCAGCGCTCGGCAGATGTCTATGGTGACGATGACTTCCTGCCTGAAGAGACACTCGATGCGCTGCGACGCTACGTCGTGTCGATCAAGGGTCCGCTATCGACACCCACCGGCGGCGGTATTCGTTCACTGAATGTTGCGATCCGGCAAACTCTGGACCTGTATGCCTGCGTGCGGCCGATTCGCTACTTTCCGGGTGTCGAGACACCGATGAAGGACTCGGACCTCGTCGACATGACGATCTACCGCGAAAACACGGAAGATATCTACGCAGGTATCGAGTACCCGGCCGGGTCGCAGGAGGTGCAAAAGCTCATTCACTACTTGCACACGGAACTGGGTGTGACGGAGATCCGATTCCCTGCAAGTTCGGGCATTGGTATTAAGCCGGTGTCGCGCGAAGGGTCGGAGCGCCTTGTGCGCAAGGCAATCCAGCATTGCGTAGAACGCGACCAGGGCTCTGTGACGCTCGTACACAAGGGCAACATCATGAAGTACACCGAGGGTGCGTTCTGCAACTGGGGCTACGAGGTGGCGCGTGAGGAATTCGGCGCAACCGAGAAAGATGGTGGTCCATGGCTGGCTTTTGACAACCCGGTCACGGGACGCGAAATCGTCATCAAGGACGTGATTGCCGATAACTTCCTGCAACAGATTCTGCTGCAGCCCGAAGAATACGACATCATCGCGACCCTGAATCTCAACGGCGATTACATCTCTGATGCATTGGCGGCCCAGGTCGGCGGCATCGGTATCGCGCCGGGCGGCAACATTGGTGAAGGCCTCGCGGTGTTTGAGGCGACTCACGGAACGGCGCCGGGATTCGCCGGGAAGAATCGTGTGAATCCGGGGTCGCTGATCCTGTCCGCGGAAATGATGCTGCGTTATCTTGGCTGGACTGAGGCCGCGGACCTGATCATCAAGGGTGTCGCCGGCACGATCAAGAACGGTGAGCTGACTTTTGACCTTGCCCGGTTACGGAGTGCTATACGCAAGCCGAAACGCAAGGCGAGAACCCACAACAAGAAAGAAGTTGAAGAGCAACTCGAAGAGCTTATTCCGGGTGCACGCCTTGTCGGCACGCGGGGCTTTGGACGTGCCATCATTCGCCACATGTCAGACAAGTAGCGGTTGGACTGACGAGGACCCGCATGGAGATCTTTGACCGCGACTGCCGTGCTTGCCCTCGGCTCTCCGACTTCCTTGATGAAGTTCAGGGCCGGTATCCCGATTACTACTGTCGACCGGTGCCGCCTTTCGGGGCGCCAGATGCCCGTTTCCTGATCGTCGGGCTGGCGCCCGGGATGCACGGAGCGAATAGATCAGGACGTCCATTTACAGGCGACCACGCAGGCATTTTGCTGTACCAGATGCTGCACAAGTACGGATTCGGCAACCTGGATCATTCGGAGTCCGTCGATGACGGTCTCGAACTTATCGACTGCCGCATCACCAATGCTGTCAAGTGCCTGCCGCCAGACAACAAGCCGGTGGGCGCGGAGATCAATACCTGCAACACGTTTCTGGCGAACGAACTGAAGTCGTTGCCCGAGGGCGCTGTGGTCGTCGCGTTGGGTGGTATCGCCCACCGTGCCATCGTTAAGGCGATGGGGCTGCGGCAGGCAGACCACAAATTCGGGCATGCGGCCCTGCACGACCTGGGTTGTTTCCGTGTCCTCGATTCCTACCATTGCAGCCGCTACAACACGAATACCCGGCGGCTGACCGAAGAGATGTTCGACGCTATATTTGCGCAAGCTCGGGAGTTGTTGGATAAATAATGTCGTGAGTGACGAAGCGGCATTCGAGATTAAACCCTTCCTGCGCAGCCTGACGCACCGGCCCGGTGTGTATCGCATGCTTAACGCGAAGCACAAGGTTATTTACGTCGGCAAAGCGCGCGACCTCAAGAAGCGTGTTTCCAGCTATTTTCACCGCTCGCAGGCCGCGCCGAAAACGGTAGCCATGATGGAACAAGTGGCCCGTGTCGAAGTCACGGTGGCAAACACCGAAGCCGAGGCGCTGATACTCGAGTACAACCTGATCAAGCAGCACAAGCCCCGTTTTAATGTGCTGCTACGCGATGACAAGAGCTACCCCTACATCTACGCGTCCACCGATCATGCTTTTCCACGGCTGAAGTTCCATCGCGGCGCGCGCAAGGGGAAGGGCCGCTATTTCGGGCCATACCCGAGTACGAGAGCCGTGCGCCAGACGTTGAACGAACTGCAGAAGCTGTTCCTGATCCGCAATTGCGAAGACAGTTTTTTCAGCAACCGGACGCGACCGTGCCTGCAGTTCCAGATCAGGCGCTGTACGGCACCTTGCGTCGGGGTGGTCGACGAGGAACAGTATCGCAGGGACATTGATGCCGCGATCCTGTTCCTCGAAGGAAAAAACAAGAGTGTGGTGAACACGTTCATTCGGCGCATGGAGCGGGCATCGGAGGAACAGGACTACGAACAGGCCGCTCGCTTTCGCGACCAGATTTCGCGCCTCAAGGAAATCCAGGCGAAGCAGCTCGTGTCGCGTACTGATCGCAAAGACCTGGATATCCTGGGTTTCGCGTCGAACGGTGCAATCCACTGCGTGACGGTGTTGTTCATCCGGAATGGTTCGGTAATCGGTAGTCGCGATCACTTTCCGAAATTGCCTGGCGAGACTGACAAGAGCAAGCTGCTTAACGGTTTTGTTTCACAGTACTACCTAGGCCGAGACGCGCCGTCGGAGATTATCCTGGATGCAGCAATTAAAGACGGACCGTTGCTTGAGCAGGAATTGTCGGCGCGGGTGGGGCACCGGGTTGCCATACGCAACAAGGTGAGAGGGGACCGTGCACGCTGGCTGGATATGTCGCACACGAACGCCGAGCAGGGTTTAAGTCTCAAGGTGGCGAGTAACGCCACGATACGACGCCAGTTCGTATCCCTCGGCGAAGCCCTTGGTCTCGAAGAATCCCCACAGCGACTCGAATGCTTCGACATCAGTCATACATCCGGGGAGGCCACCGTCGCCTCCTGTGTGGTCTTCAACACGGCCGGTGCGATGAAGAGCGACTATCGGCGTTTCAATCTGAGCCCCGACTCGGCGGGAGACGACTACGGGGCCATGGCCGAGGCACTGCGGCGCCGATACGAACGGATCAAGAAAGGCGAGGTACCTATGCCGGACGTGTTATTTGTGGATGGTGGCAAGGGCCAACTCGCCAAAGCAATGACGGTTCTCGAGGACCTCGAGCTCGACTGGCTGACCGTCGTGGCTGTGGCCAAGGGCAGGGCCCGCCGCCCGGGCGCGGAGCGATTGTTCCGGCCTGGCAGCGACCGCCCGTTGCAACTACCGCCCGATTCACCTGCGCTGTTATTGATTCAACAAATTCGCGATGAGGCGCATCGCTTTGCGATAACCGGACACAGGCAGCGCCGCGCGAAGGCGCGCAAAAAATCACCGCTCGAGCGCATACCCGGTCTTGGGCCCAAGAAGCGCAGGGAGCTGTTGCGCCAGTTTGGTGGCTTGCAGGGCGTTGTAGCGGCGGGCGTTGACGACCTCGCTAAAGTGCGGGGGATTGGTCCCACGCTCGCCGAAACCATATACAATGAGCTCCACGTCGAAGAATAAGCAAGAAATCCGAGCGCTCACTTGAAACTAAACCTCGCCAATATGTTGACGCTGCTGCGTATTGCTGCCATCCCCGTGGTGGTGGTCTGTTTCTACAGTCCGATCGAGTACGCGCGTCCTATTGCAGCAGTGCTGTTCGGTCTGGCTGCAGTCACCGACATGATCGATGGCTGGGTCGCGCGCCGCTTCAACCAGATGTCCCGCTTCGGTGAATTCCTGGACCCGGTAGCTGACAAGCTCATGGTCGCGATCATCCTGGTGATGCTGGTCCAGGCCCAGTCGAACTGGTTTGAGGATGTCATTGCGATGATCATCATCGGTCGTGAAATCACAATCATGGCGCTTCGCGAATGGATGGCAACGATTGGCGAGCGGGCCAACGTCAAAGTTGACGTCACCGGCAAGATCAAGACGACTCTTCAGATGTTCGGCATCGCCTTCATGGTCTATCAGAACGACTTCATGGGGTTGCCGGTTTACACCATAGGCTTTGTGTTGCTGGTATTGGCCGCCATCATGACAATTTGGTCGATGCTGGTTTACCTGCGCGCCGCGTGGCCCTTTATTATGGCCGAATCTGCAGAGTAGGCCGAAAAGCCGCTTTTGTCCTTGACAGTAGCCGGCAAGTGGCTACAATCTCGGCCCTCCGCGGTAATAGCGGAGACCTAGCGGGTGTAGCTCAGCGGTAGAGCATCACGTTGCCAACGTGAGGGTCGTGAGTTCAATCCTCATCACCCGCTCCAAACATGAAAGGCCCCTCCTCGAGGGGCCTTTTTTTT
>JGI24723J26617_10003104_pt1 | contig 12335 bp, 12 predicted proteins | sample Cruoilmetagenom6_FD_26617 | JGI IMG/M metagenome (IMG submission 26617) | reverse complement strand
TGGGGTGGAATACTATGCGTTTCGGCCGGAATCATGGTGCTGACGCGGGGGGTATTTGCCGGTGCCTTGCCGATGTCCGGCCTGCTGGCGGCGCTGGCCTGTGCGGTTATGGTCGCCTCCTATTCTCTGGTCGACGGGGTTGGTGTGCGTCTGTCGACCAACGCCCTGGGATATGTCGGCTGGCTGTTCATATTGGAACTGATCGTCGCCATCTACATATTCTCAACCCGGTTGGAGCGTTTACGCGCTGTGCCTTTACGGGTTGTGATGCTTGGTTTTCTGGGAGGGGTCATATCGGGCACCGCCTATGGTCTGGTGCTTTATGCAAAAACACTGGCACCTTTGGGTGTCGTGTCAGCATTGCGTGAAACATCCGTGATCTTCGCGGCAATGATCGGCGTCTTGTGGTTTGGTGAAGGTCCGAAAGGCAATCGCCTGTTGGCGGCAGTGGTTGTGGCGGCAGGGATTGTTCTGATCGGCATCGCAACTTGACGAGGCAATTCACAAGGGGAATTTCAATCGTCGTTTTCGCACGGAGCAAATTTGCACGAAAAAAAACGGGGCCTCAGCCGGGCCCCGTTTCATCGTCTTCCCGGCAGAGAGCCTATTCTTCTGCTTCGGCTTCTGCTTCGGTTTCGGCCACGGTTGCCACTTCGACATCTGTGTCGGCCTCTTCCTCATCGTCAGCCGAACGCAGGCTGGATGGGGCAGAAAGAGTGGCGATCACAAAATCGCGGTCGATCGTCGGCTTCGCGCCGGAAGGCAGGGTGATCGACGAAATGGTTATCGAATCGCCAACCTCAAGGCCGGTCAGATCGACGGTGATCTCTTCGGGGATGTTCGACGAAATGGTTATCGAATCGCCAACCTCAAGGCCGGTCAGATCGACGGTGATCTCTTCGGGGATGTTCTGAGCGGTGACAACCAGCTCTACCTCGGGGCGCACAACAGTCAGCACGCCGCCCTTTTTCAGGCCCGGTGACTCTTCTTCGTTTTCAAAGACCACGTGAATGAACAGGTTGATCTTGGTGTTGCGGTGCAGGCGCATCAGGTCCAGATGGGTCGGCAGGTCTTTGACCACATGGCGCTGAACGTCGCGGCAGATGACCCGCACATCGTCATGGCCTTCAACCTTGAGGTTGAACAGGGTCGACTTAAACCGACCGGCTTTCAGCTTCTTCAACAATACGTTGAACGGAATTTTGATCGGCAACGGATCTGTTTCGCCACCAAATACGATACCCGGAACCATGCCCTCGCGGCGTGTCTGACGAGCGGCGCCCTTGCCTGTCCCCGTCCGTTCCAGAGCTACGAGATCAGGAATCTCTTTAGCCATGATAAGTCTCCAAATGTTAGGGCGGGAATCCTCCAAGGCTGTATTCCCGCGTGAAGACGCGCGTATAGACCAACCGGACAGGCTTGGAAAGGGGATTAGCCGATTGCTGTTCGCAGGTGACCACCCGCCTCTTGCAGGCGCGCATAAAGGTCGAATTCCGCTGCCCGCGCCGCCCGCAGTTTTTCGCGAACCGCCGGATCAAGTGACGCGTCAATGGCGGGCGAGACATTCTTTTGCTTCAAAGCAATCTCCTGGCCGAACCGGTCGTTCAGGAATGCGCGAAACTGCACCGGCTGTTCGTAAGCAAACAAATGATGCACCAGCACGTCACCTTGGTTGGAGACCAGCATGTTGAACTGGCTGCCTATCCCGGCAAAAGGCGGCGGGTCTTGCGCGATGACGGCCAGCACGAAATCATCAAAGCTCAGGCCGGCCGTGCTGGTGTCGGAGTCCAGTTTTCGGTCGCGGGCCCGGTAGCGGTACCAACTGCGAATCTGCTCTTCCGGGTCGCGCATCACGGCAAACCGATCCGGGCGCAGATTGAACGCACTTTGCAGGAACGGCGCGATTTTCTTATGAAACCTGTGCGCGGTCATGTGCTTGAACCGCTTGGTGAACACAATATCTGCCTTGGGTTTTAACGCCATTTCAACTGCGGTTGTCCCGGTTTTTGGAACGGCAATAAAAGCCAGGGATTGGGGCGTGAATATCAGCATGGCCCATTAGTAGCGCGCGCAAATCACTCTTGCCAGACGCCTTCGAAATCTTTCGGGATCAGCAGATTGTGGCGATCCAGATTGGCCACGTCACGTTCACCGCACAGCGCCATGGTCAGGTCCAGTTCCTTGTGGATCACCTCCAGCGCGGTGCTCACGCCCTTTTGCCCCATCGCCCCCAGCCCATAAACAAAAGCGCGCCCGATATAGGTGCCCGTTGCCCCCATCGCCAGCGCCTTCAGCACGTCCTGACCCGAACGGATGCCGCTGTCCAGATGCACCTCTATGTCGCCACCCACAGCGTCCAGTATGGACGGCAACACGCGGATCGAACTAAGCGCGCCATCCAGTTGCCGCCCGCCGTGGTTTGATACGATTATGGCATCTGCGCCCACTTTGACGGCCATCCTTGCATCCTCGGCGTCTAGAATGCCCTTGATGATCATCTTGCCGCCCCACAGTTCCTTGAACTTGGCAATTCGCGCCCAGTCAAGGGACTGATCAAACGCATTTGCCGTCCAGGTGGTCAGAGAGGTGGGATCATCCACCCCTTTGGCGTGACCGACAATATTGCCAAAGAACCGGCGTTTGGTTCCCAACATNCCCAGCCCCCAGGATACCTTGGTCATCATGTTGGCGATTGATTTCGGCGTCAGTTTNGGCGGGGCCGACAGCCCGTTCTTGATATCCTTATGGCGTTGCCCCATCAGTTGCAGATCCACAGTGACCACAATCGCAGAACAGCCAGCCGCCCGGGCGCGGTCGAACAGGCGGCGCATGAAATCGTCGTCGTTCAGGGTATAGACCTGAAACCAGAATGGTTTGGTCGTGTGTTCGGCAACGTCTTCGATCGAACAGATCGACATGGTCGACAGGGTAAAGGGCACGCCGAACTCTTCCGCCGCTCTGGCTGCCTTGATCTCACCATCCGCATCCTGCATCCCGGTAAGCCCGACCGGAGCCAGCGCCACCGGCATCGCCACATCCTGACCAATCATCTGCCCGGCGGTGCTGCGCCCGGTCATGTCGACGGCCACGCGCTGACGCAGGCGGATCTGGTCGAAATCCGACGTGTTTTCGCGAAATGTCTGTTCGGTCCAACTGCCGCTTTCGGCNTAATCATAGAACATGCGCGGCACNCGGCGTTTATAGATGCGCTTGAGGTCGTCGATATTGGTGATCACCGGCATGGCGTGCCTCTTTCATCTGTTTTGGTCACACTACATGACCAAAACAGACGGGAAAGCAGAAATTTCGTCACGGCGGATTGTCAGATCGTCTGCACCGCCCCCTGATAGACCCGCACGATATGTTCATCGGCTTTTGCCGCCAACGCGGCAATCTCGCGGTTCTGCTCGGGGCTGAGAACGCCCTCTTGCGGGGCGGCGGCAATGGCGGCAAGCGCCCGGTCGCGCGCCACTTCGAAGGCACCACGCCGATCTGATGCCTCGTAATCGTCGCGCCCCTGGCGCTGGAACACGCCCGGTATCAACTGATCGCGGCAGCCTTTGACGGTGTGGTCGCTGTCAAGGAAATGACCGCCCACCCTGATGGACGACATCTCGTCCCAGTTCAGGGTTTCGGCGGTAATCTCGGGCGTGCGGATGAACCGGCGCATCATTGCGCCAATCTCGTTGTCCAGCACCGCCTGAACCGGGCTGAACACNGTGGCACATTCCAACTGGCCGATCCCGCCAAGGATGTCGGCCCCNGCCAAGGCAATATTCTGCATCAGCAACGCGCGTTCCGCCATCGACTGGTGATCGACGTCCGGGGTGTCCGAGCCCGAGCCGTAGGTATGGGCGACCAGACCAAAGCCCTGTTTGACCATCTGGATAGCCATGTTGGCCGCTTGCATTGCCTCGACCGACGATTGCAGCGCCGAGCCGGTGCGCATGTCCAGCGCAAACATCAGCGGCGTGGCGATCATCGCAGTGCCCGGTGCCAGCACATGCGCCATCGTGGTCATGCCAATGATCTCGGCCACCGCCATCAGCGCTGAGGCAGGCACCGACAAGGGTGCCGTGCCGCCGGCAGAGGGTAGCGAACAGGCGTGTACCGGCACGCCGTACTGGCCGGCCTTAATGATCACTTCGGTGTCCATGTATTTGAATTCGAGCGGTGAAAAGGAACAGGTGATGACGCTGGTCGAGGGGTGGGCGCGCAAGCGATCCTCGCCGCCGGCGGCGATGGCAGCGATCTTCATCAGGTATTCGACGTTTTCCTTTTGGTAGGGCTGCATCCAGGTGTGTTTGTGGGTGTTGGCGGTAATGCGGGCATAGCTGTGGATGTCCGCCGTCACCTCTGGCACGCCATGCACAAACGGGTGGGCGATGAACCCGACCTGTTCCAGATCGTTGGCGACGGCGACGATATCGCTGACGGCGTCCAGATCCATGTTGCGATAGCTGGCGTCGCGCGGATCGACATAGCCGTGCCCGCCGGTGCCGGTGCGCAGGATGAAACCACCATCGCTGCGCGGCAGGTGCATATCAAAGGCACGGGTCTTGCCAGCCAGGGTAAGCTGTTTCGGGGTTGCCGCCAGGGCTTCGTTCACCAGCCCGGCAGGCAGGTGCAGACGACCGGCACTGCCGCCTTCGCGCGCGCCAGCCTTTAACAAGGCCGCATGGGCCGCCGGGTGGGCCACCATGACGCCATATTCGCCCAGCAATTGCAGCACGCGGGCGCGCATGAAATCCATCCGGTCGCTGTCAAGAAACCCGAACCCGGCCCGACCGGTGAAGGCAGGATCAAGCGAAAATGCGTCCGCAGTCGAGCGCGTGACCGGCGGATTGGCCCGCCCGCGGCGTTTTCTGGTGGTTGTCGTTGGTGTGGTTTCAGCCATTTCAACCTCTCATATGTGAAAGACATTCATGGCACACACCGATTCCGCTCACTGCCTGCCGACTTGAGCGGGACCAAGGCTACGGCAGATGTGATTTTTTTCCAAGTGACTTGTGAAATCTCGAATTGCGGGTTGTATTAAATCCGTATTGCACCATATAGTGCGATACCGTACCAAAGATAGGAAGCAACATGACCCTCTCACGACGCAAGGCCATCGCATTGATCGGCGGCGGCACAATTCTGGCGGCCGGGGTCGCCGGTGCCGGTTTTCTGACCACCCGAACACCCACCAAGGCCCTGGCCCCCTGGGCGGCGGCAGGGCAGTATGGCGACCCGCGCAAACGGGCGTTGTCCTATGCTTTGTTGGTCCCCAACCCGCATAACCTGCAACCGTGGCTGGTTGATCTTGAGGGCGAAAAGTCTGAGCCTGTATCACGACACTTCCCGGCGTATCCCGCACACCGATCCCCATGACCGCCAGATCACCATCGGGCTGGGCTGTTTTCTGGAGCAGCTGACCATTGCCGCCTCGCTTGACGGGTTGCGCGCGGATGTGACGCTGTACCCGGACGGGCCGGATGGCGCGGTGGCGCGCGCGGTGTTTTCCGATGGTGCCAGCGCCGACCCGCTGGCCGGGGCGATGATGCAACGGCGGTCCTGCAAGCAACCGTTTGCCGCCACACCGGTCGAAGTTGCCAAGGCCGACGCGCTGGCGTCGTTTGCCGCGATCTATACCGACACCCCAACGGTCGAGGCTTTGCGCATGTTGACCACAGAGGCCTGGCTGGTCGAATGGCAAACGCCGCGCACACGCATGGAGAGCATCGACCTGATGCGGTTGGGCAAGGCCGAGATCAACGCCAACCCCGATGGCATCGCTTTGGGTGGGCCGTTTCTGGAAAGCCTGATGCTGGCGGGAATGCTGAACCGCGAGGATCAGAATAACCCTTCAAGCGCCGGGTACAAACAAGGCGTGGACATGTATCGCAAGTTGCTGGCCGCAACGCCCGCCTACGCCGTTCTGACCACGCCCGGCAACAGCCGCGCCGACCAGATCGCCACAGGCGGGCGCTGGCTGCGGTTGAACCTGGCCGCGACGCGGTTGGGGCTGGACCTGCATCCGGTCAGTCAGTGTCTTCAGGAATATCCCGAGATGGCGGCGCATTATGCCAGCGCGCATGATCTGCTGGGCGAATCCGGCCAGACGGTTCAAATGCTGGGTCGGCTGGGCTATGGTCCGCAAACCCCTCCGTCGCCGCGCTGGCCGCTGGAGGCGAAACTGCGGAGTAGCTGATGCAGCAAGACGAGCGGGCGCTGTTCTTTGGCGTGTTCATCGAGATCGGGATCATTGACCAACTGTCGCGTTCTTTGCTTGAGGCGCGGCTGCCCAAGGGGCTGATCGCCGCGCATTTCACGGTGCTCAATCACCTGATGCGGGTGGCGGACGGGCGCACGCCGGTGGAAATGGCGCGCGCCTTTCAGCTGCCCAAGACCTCGGTCACGCATACGGTGGCGGCGTTGCACAAACGCGGGCTGGTGGATGTGCGGCCAAATCCCAACGACCGGCGGTCGAAATGCGTCTGGCTAACAGATGCGGGACGGGCGTTGCGCAATGACACCATTGCCGCGATGGAGCCGGATTTTGCCACGCTGGCGGCGGGGTTCGACACGCAGAAGTTGCTTGATATCCTGCCGGTGCTGGCCGAGTTGCGCGCCTTCATGGATCATCAGCGCAATGCCGAGCCGCCAAGAGACCGGGTGTTGGAGTAGCGGCGGTTCAGGCTGAATGCGCCCCGTCGGTCAAGCTGCGNACAAAGTCCAGCACCTCACCAACCGGTTTGCCGGCACCGATCTGGGCAACAATGGCCGAACCCACCACGGCCCCATCTGCGATCCCGGCAATGGTGCGGGACTTTTCCGGCGTGTTGATGCCAAAGCCGACAATCACCGGCAGGTCGGTGCCCGCCTTGATCCGCGCCACTTCCGGGGCCACATCGCCGGCATCTGCCTCGGCGGAACCGGTGATGCCGGTGATCGACACGTAATAGACAAAACCAGAGGTGTTTTGCAGCACCTTGGGCAGGCGTTTGTCATCTGTCGTCGGTGTGGCCAGGCGGATAAAGTTCAGCCCGGCGGCCTGCGCGGGCAGGCACAGCTCTTCGTCTTCTTCGGGTGGCAGATCGACGACAATCAGCCCATCAATGCCGGCGTCTTTTGCCTTGGCCAGAAAAGTGTCGACACCCTGATTGTAGATCGGATTGTAATACCCCATCAGCACTATCGGCGTGGTATCGTCATTCTCGCGGAACGCCGCCGCCAGTGCCAGCGTTTTGTCCAGCGTCATACCCGCGCCAAGCGCCCGTTGTCCGGCCAGTTGGATCGTTGGCCCATCGGCCATCGGGTCGGTAAAGGGCAGGCCAAGTTCGATGATGTCCACACCCGCGCCGGGCAGGCCTTTGACCAGCTCCAGAGAGGTCTCGTAATTCGGGTCACCGGCCATGACATAGGATACAAACGCTTTTTGCCCTTTGGCCCTAAGCTCTTCGAATTTGGCGTCGATACGTGTCATCGGCGTTCCTTTAATCCTTCATGTGTGTCCCGATGTGCAGAAAGTTGCATGGGAAATCAATCCCAGGAACATCGATTCATGCCGTTTGCCGACTGGTGACAGGTCGAAAGCACCGAAAGCCGGTTCAAAACCGGCGACGCCAGCGTACCTGTACAGCATTGACACCGGGATTGATGCTGGACGTGCTGGCGTTCGACTTATGCGTGATCGCCAGTGACAACCGGTCACCGGAATTCAGTGCATAGCCAAGCCCCAGAAGCGAGCGAATTTCAAAGGCACTGCCCAGGTCATTCTCGAAAGAAGATTCGATAAACAGGCCCGGCAACACGCTGCCTTCCAGAAACCAACGATCATTCAACTGGTAGATGCCGGAAATTCCAACCCCCGCAAACACATCGCCAGCGGTATGTGCCGACAGGCTAAATGCCGCCCCAATTTCCCACCGTCCGCGGGTAAAAAATGGCTCGTGGTGATACTCAAGCGAAAGTACGGCGCTGTCATCGGCGTCACTTTCTGAGAAATAAGTGTAACCGAACCCTACTACCCAATCCTGCGCCCCGGCAGTTGTCGCCCAAAGCAACAGGCTGCCTGCCATCAGTATATTTTTCACCGCCGTAATTCCTTTGTGTTTGCTTGAGGCAAACGATGTATGTGTCAATGCCAGTTTTGGAAGAAACCTCTCCTGTTTGTGAGGTCATTCTGGAATGGCGAGGTATGACACCCAGTATTAACCGTGTTTTCCTGAAGGTAAAACTCTTAAGGAAACACCAGTGCTTTGNNCCAATCAGGCGTTGGGTGGTACGGCCACAAGAGGGTGGGNCATGCCAGCTTGCGTCGGTTGCATTGGCAGCATAGAAGCAGCGCGACACCGCACCGGAGGCCGAAATGGGTTTTAAAATGGGTATCGTTGGTCTGCCGAACGTCGGCAAGTCCACGCTGTTTAACGCGCTTACAAAAACCGCTGCGGCGCAGGCGGCGAATTTTCCATTCTGCACCATTGAACCCAACGTCGGCGAAGTCGGGGTGCCTGACGCCCGGCTGGACAGGTTGGCCGAAATTGCCGGGTCAAAACAGATCATTCCCACCAGAATGACCTTCGTCGACATTGCCGGCCTGGTTAAGGGGGCAAGCAAAGGCGAAGGGCTGGGCAACCAGTTTCTCGCCAATATCCGCGAGGTTGACGCCATCGCCCACGTGCTGCGCTGTTTCGAGGACGGCGATGTCACCCATGTCGAAGGCCGTGTCGATCCGGTCGAGGATTCCGCCACAATCGAAACCGAACTGATGCTGGCCGACATGGAAAGTATCGAAAAACGCTTGCAGGGCCTGGTGCGCAAGGTGCGTGGCGGTGACAAAGAGGCAGTTCAGCAAGAGCAGCTTTTGAAACAGGCACTTGAGATGCTTGAGGATGGCAAACCCGCCCGCCTGGTCGAGGTGGACGATGAGGACGCAAAAGCCTGGAAGCTGTTACAGTTGTTGACCGCCAAACCGGTGCTGTACGTCTGCAACGTAGGCGAGTCCGAAGCCGCCGAGGGTAACGAATATTCTGCCAAAGTGGCTGAAATGGCCAAGTCCGAGGGCAATGCCCACGTGATCATCAGCGCCCAGATCGAAGAAGAAATAAGCCAGTTGGAACCGGACGAGGCGAAGATGTTCCTGGACGAAATGGGCCTGTCCGAAGCCGGGCTCGACCGTTTGATCCGCGCCGGCTACGAATTGTTGCACCTGGAAACCTATTTCACCGTCGGACCCAAAGAGGCCCGCGCCTGGACCATTCGCCAAGGCACTTCAGCACCTCAGGCCGCCGGGGTTATCCACGGCGATTTCGAACGCGGATTCATCCGCGCCGAAACCATCGCCTATGACGATTTTGTATCCCTGGGCGGCGAACAACCCGCCAAGGAAGCCGGTAAAATGCGGGCCGAGGGCAAAAGCTATGTTGTCCGGGACGGCGATGTCCTGCACTTCCTGTTCAATACCTGACACGCCGCAGAATTTGCCTCAGCACCAACTTCAGCGGCGACCGGATTCGGCATTACGCTCGCGCACGCCCGATGTCGTGTTGATAAGCTTGCTGTAAGACCGGCCAGCCTGGCGTTCCGGCAGTCCGGGCCAGTTTGAAAACCGTGGATTCCGGGTCACCGGATCAACGTCAGGCCCTTTGAAATTCGATTCGAATTCCGTGTCCGATCTGACGCTATTGCCGCTGGGTTCCGCAGCCAAAACCGTGGCGGCACAAACCAGGCCGGCAGCCAAAACAAGGCGATTTACTCTTATCATTTCTCGGTCGTCCTTCTTGATCCGGGCGCGTTCGCCCATTATCGGCGAATGCAATTCGCCCCCGGACACAGCCTGAGCTTACGATTGACGCGCGGCAATACACACTTATTCACCAGTCCGTGCGTTTCCCCTTGCCAGGCGATGCAATCACTCCGCCAATTCTTATCGCTCCGGCGACCTGTCGACCGCCAGATCGGTGGCGTCGGTGATTTCGTTCAGCGCCATTTCCAGTTTGACCCGCAGGTTTTCGGTTTCTTCCTCTGAGGGTTTGCGTGGCACTTTCTGGTCCCACTCCCGGCACATGAGAACCCCGCGTGTCCAGGGGGCCGGCAGCATCATCCGGTCCCAGGTTGGGAAACTGATCACCCGGCGGGCTGAAAACGACACCACAAAAATCCGCTTGCCCGAGGCCCGCGCCCACACCAGCGGCACGGTCGAGGCCACGCGCGCAGGCCCGCGCGGTCCGTCTGTGGCGATGCCGATCGAATAGCCGTCCCTGATCCGCCCCAGCACTTCGCGCGACAGGGCAACGTGGCGTTTGTGGCTGGACATGGCGATGGTTTCAAACCCGAATAACGCCTGAACCTGCCCGGCCAGCCGCCCGGCCCGCGCCGACGAGGTCAGCGTACAGATTTTTCCCAAAGACGCATCAAACAGATAGGGCGACATCATCAGCCTCTGATGCCAAAGGGCGACGATCACCGGTTCTCCGTTCTTCAGTTCCTGGTGCATGGCCTCAAACCCGACCCGCTGCCAGCGCGACGTGCGGTACGCGAACCGGATATAGGCAGCCAACAGCCGTTCGACCGTTCGGTTGAGCCACGCACTGTCGGCAATCTTCTTTCTCAGGCTTGGTTTTTTCGGGCTCAATCGACGGCTCCATTTCCTTCACCTCCGTTTCATAGACCAGCAATGCGTATGAGAAAATGGGGTATGGCATGCAAATGCCACCCCTCGCTCAAACCGGGATTGTTTCGCATTTACCTCTTGAGTCCGCGTTCCCTCTGGCATACGACAGGCGCGATCCTAGGGGTTTAGCTCAGTTGGTAGAGCATCGGTCTCCAAAACCGAGGGTCGTGGGTTCGAGTCCCTCAGCCCCTGCCATCAATACAGATGATTGTTATTGATGAAGACTACAGGCCAGAGAAGACGGATGTCGATTTGGCTGGCCGGGCGAATTCGCTCATCAGGCAATTCGATCAGATGCGCGGTGCCATTTCAGGCATGGCCGGCGCTGGCTGACAGGCTCAGAGGATCCACGCCCAACGTCTTGAGCGCCGCGCCCCATTTCGCGGAATCTTCCAACTCAAAAATCAGATCCGCATCGGCTTCGGTCGTCAGCCAGCCATTCATGGCGATTTCACTTTCCAGCTGGCCTGGCCCCCACCCGGCATAGCCCAGCATCATCAGCGCCCGCTCTGGTCCTTTGTCCAGCGCGATATCCTCAAGTATGTCCAAAGTCACGGTCATCGAGAACCGATCGCATACTTTCATTGAATGCAGTTGCGAATCATACTCTGCCGAATGCAGCACAAACCCCCGCGCGCTTTCGACCGGCCCGCCGAAATGCACCGGTATTCTGTCGCGTTCCGGCCGGTCGACCTTAATGTCGAGATGGTCCAGCAGGTCCGAAAATGTCACATCCTTGGCAGGCTTGTTGATGATCAGCCCCATCGCTCCGTCGTCCGTGTGGCTGCATAGAAACACAACCGCGTGGCCGAACCTCAAATCGCCCATGCCGGGCATCGCGATCAGTAACTTTCCGGTCAGATCCAACATGTTCTTGTCCCGTGACTCGCCTGGGGCAACAATGCCCGTGACCCCGGTGCCACGCAAGCCGCGAAAGGACACCTTTTGCCCTAACCGGATCGTGACTTGGCTTTTACCTTTGTATCCCCCATCTATTCAGCATGATCAGGAACCGTATTCCAGCCCTTCTTGGCCTTGTCCTTTGGTCTTTTGGCCTGACCGTTGCCGCGCCCGCCATCGCCGGCAACAGGCTTGACGAATTTGTGCGCCTCGACGTGCTGGATGGCGGGGTGACCAAACGCGGCACGCATCAGGCGGCACTGCGCCTGACCCTTGCGGATGGGTGGAAAACCTATTGGCGTGCGCCGGGCGATGCGGGCATCCCTCCTCAGTTCGACTGGGGGCGGTCCCGTAATGTCGAAGCGGTGACGCTGAGTTGGCCAACGCCGAAAGTGTTTGACCAGAATGGCCTGCGCTCAATTGGCTACAAGCATCAGCTTGTGCTGCCGGTCGAAATCACCCCCTCGCGCCCCGGCCAGCCGGTGCGTCTGAAGGGTGAGATCGAGTTGGGTCTGTGCAAGGACATCTGCGTTCCCGCGCGGCTGAGTTTCGACCAAACGCTTGATCAGGATGCAGACCGTAATCCGGCCATTGTCGCCGCATTGGCCGAGCGGCCATATTCCGCGTCCGAAGCGGGGGTGCGCGCCGCCACCTGCCGCCTGTCGCCATCCGAAGGTGGCGGTATGCGGATCGAGGCTGAAATCACCATGCCATCCGCCGGTGGCACCGAAGTGGCGGTGATCGAGCCGGGCAACCTTCTGCTGTGGGCCTCTGAAAC
>JGI24723J26617_10003101_pt1 | contig 12346 bp, 13 predicted proteins | sample Cruoilmetagenom6_FD_26617 | JGI IMG/M metagenome (IMG submission 26617) | reverse complement strand
GGCTGGGCGGCTTACAGTAACTCTATCAAGCTTGGTCTGCTGACCGCGTTCTTTGGTACTATCGTTGTCTTCCTTGGTGCATATGTGGTTGAGAAAACCAAAGATTTTCACAAAAGCCGTGCGCTATTTCAAATGCTGGCGATGATGCCGATGGCGATACCCGGAATGGTGCTGGGGCTTGCCTATATTTTCTTTTTCAATAATCCAGCCAATCCATTGAACTTTATCTATGGCACAATGGCGATACTTGTCGTGTCAGCGGTGACGCACTTTTACACGGTATCACATCTAACAGCCCTGACTGCACTGAAACAAATGGATCCGGAATTTGAAAGTGTCGCAGCATCGTTGAAGCAGCCTTTCTTTAAATTGTTTGGTCGGGTTACTGTGCCTGTTTGTATGCCCGCAATTTTGAATATTTCGATCTATTTGTTTGTCAACGCGATGACCACAGTTTCCGCAGTCGTGTTCCTTTATTCCACAGACACTGCATTGGCTTCAGTCGCAGTGCTGAATATGGATGATGCAGGCGATATAGCCCCTGCGGCAGCCATGGGTATGATGATCTTTTACACTAATGCCGGTGCAAGATTGTTGCACATGCTCGGGTCACGCTTAATCTTGAAACGCTCGAATGCTTGGCGTGCTTCTTGAAACTTTTGTTGTTCGTATTCAGCAGAATATGGGCTTACAAACCTCCATTAGCAAATAGATCTTTTTGCACCCATCGGCGCTGACGTTAGGTAATGGAAGTTTTAGGCCAATGGATGCTTTGAGCCATAGCGACTGGTGCTGCGAGGCGTCCAAAATGGCGAAAATGTGTGAACCCGCCATTGATTGCTGGGGGGTGCCATTTCAAGAAATAAGTTTCTGCCAGAATTCAAGTGTATGATTTAGGAGCTGGCTTTCGGCGTTCAGTGTCCAATTGCGCCTGATATGCAACCAGTTCGTCTTCAATTCGTGCATCTGACCAGCCTAAATGCGGCGCCGCAATCTCGGCAATTGAGCGTGCTTGACCGGCTCCCTGATCAGGTTCCCATCCCAATCCTAATCGTCTCATAAGCAGATCAGATAGACTGATGGGCATCTTGTCGCGCGCACAGCGCACAACCTTTGTGATATGTATTTTTTTGATGCCATCAACATCATCCGCAGGGCTGTGATCAANTATCGTTTGGGCGCCGCCGTATTCTGGAGTATTTGGTNCGCCGGAAGGTTTAAATCGACCCAAAATCTCTTTAGTCAATTTTTGTGTGTCTAACGTCAGCACTTGTGGGACAGAATTGAGTGTTTGAATAAGGGAGGATTTCTGGTTCATCTTAACCATTAGGAGTTAACGATGAATAAGAAGTCAGGAAGTAGCAAATCAGCTGCAGATAAATTAGTAAAGAGTATCCGCCGCAAGACACGGCAAACCTATTCTTCTGAAGAAAAGATCAGGATTGTATTAGCTGGGCTACGTGGCGAGGAAAGCATCCATCCGTTGCGGGTGTGCGCTAACCGCGAGAATTCTTAGAGGCAGACATTAGCAATTCCTTCATGCTTTGTATTTGGATCACTGTAGCACTGACTTAAGATAAACACATTATAATAAAACATATAATCTGTGCAGTGGATTTTAAATATTTGAAATGATTTTCAGCCTTCATATTTTTTGAACATTTCCATAGGCGCTGATGTCAGACAAGGCTATAATTCTTTGTAAAAATCTAATATATACAGCGTATTAATCCGAATCACCTTTTGAGTAAGGCATTGAATGTATAAGAACTTTGGAACAATGATTAAAAGATGTGTTTTATATACATTTATTTGCATGCTTTTTCTATCCACATCCGCTCATGCCTATGTTGATCCTGGGTCTGGCAGTGTAATTGTAACTACTGTGCTGGGCTTTATTGCTGCAGTCGGCTACACCTTTCGCAAGTTTTTCTATAATATCAGGGCAAAGCTGTCTGGTAAGAAGAAACCCAAAGAAAATCGTTCTTTAGATGACTGATCCGAGCGGTATTGCAGCAATAGGCGGCTCGTTTAGGGACCCGACAAGCCGAGTTTATGCAGTAAAGAGTGATACTCTCAACGAAACAGGACGGATCTTACGTGGCCTTGACCACGAAGCGCTCGACAATTGTCATAAACTTNTGGGGACTGCGTTTTTCGTTCGTTTGCTAGACGAAAAACGCATCGTTAGCACGACCTTTCCAGATAATAACGACGCCGCNGTAAAAGACATTATGAGGAGCGGTTGGGCTGGGGTGGTAGAACATGAAGTCGTGCCATTCGTCAGCTACCCTTATGAGTGGTCGTTTGGTATGCTGCGGACAGCAGCATTGCTCCACCTTCGTATTTTGGAGGATGCATTGAACGAGGGCTGGACGCTGAAAGACTCATCCCCCTTCAACATTCAATTTATTGGAACTCGGCCAATATTTATTGACCTACCTTCGTTTGTGCCTTGGGCAGAAGGAGAGGCTTGGGTAGGTTACCGGCAGTTCTGCTCTTGTTTTTTGACACCGTTGATGATGCGTGCCTATCTGGGTATCGATCATCTTCCGATATTGCGATCCTACATCGACGGAATTCCTCCAATGGAAGCTAGCAAATACTTCGTCGGTTCATCCCGATTTCGCTTTGGCGTAATGAGCCACGTTCTGTTCCCTGCTATGGTGGAAAAACGTATTTCTGCGAAGGAACGTGATAATAGCGAAGCAAAGAGCCGCACAGGCAAGCCGCAATCGCACAGTATGGTTCTGGGACTTGTTCAATCACTGACGCGTTTGGTCAAATCACTGAAAATCGAACTCGATCATACGGATTGGTCAGACTACGATCAAACTCATTCCTATGATGCCGAAGAGCATAACTCAAAAAAGGCGTTTGTTGAGCGTGCAGTATCGGGCATCTCATCGCCACATGTCTGGGACATAGGCTGTAACACAGGAACATTTTCTCTTATTTCTGCATCTCAAGCTAGCCAAGTCATTGCGATTGATGGGGATCACAATGCAATCGAAAAACTATATCTTTCCCATAAGGATTCAGCCGAAGCCAACATTCTCCCACTCGTTATGAATCTTGCAAATATTTCTCCGGCACAGGGTTGGGCTGGTATCGAGAGAATTGCATTTGATGGACGTCGAAAACCCGACATCGTGCTGGCGCTTGCTTTGATTCATCACATTAGAATGTCGGCTAACATCCCACTCGATATGTTTTTTGAATGGTTAAAGCGCCTCGAATGTGAAGTTGTGCTTGAATTCGTTGATCGCCACGACGAGATGGTTGTAAAACTGTTGACCAACAAGAGTGAACAATATGCCGATTACAACCGTGAAAATTTCATTACTCAAGCCAAGAAGCATTTTAACATCAAGGAAAGCGCTTCTTTGAAAGGCGGCAAGCGGGAAATTTTTCATTTGGTCCCGGCATGATTGTTAGTGGGCTCGAATTTCTACTTTCGCCTTTGTTATTCGCAATGGACTTGGTTTTTGGGGCTCTTCGGTCTGTGACTGGGTCAGCTGGGTGGTCGATCGCACTACTTTCGGTGTTCACGGCGTTATTGACCCAACCCCTACGCACCTGGGCGCAAGTCATAGAAAAGCGAGTTAGTTTGCGTAAACTTGCCGTTGATAAACAGGTTGCAAGTAGAACTGCAGGGTTAAAGGGAGAGCCGAAGTTTCGTGCTACGGAGTGCATTTATGAAACCCATGGTTATCATCCAATTCAAAGTATCGCTCTGGGAGCACCACTCTTTGTCATGTTGCCGTTTCTACTGTCGGCGCTGATTTTGTTTTCATCGAACCCCTCACTCAAAGACGTGCCATTTTTCTTTATATCTGACTTGTCACAACCAGACGGATTGCTTATCGGATTGAATCTTTTACCAATTGTCATGACAGGGATAACACTGGTGGATTCACGCATCCGGTTTGAAACAGATGCCAGCACGTTTCGCCGCTTTATCTTCATCGCTCTGATCATGTTTGTTTTGGTTTATAGTTTTGCTTCGGGAATTGTTTTGTATTGGACAGTTAGCAATCTGGTGGCAATGCTGACATTTATTGCCCGACGCTCCAATAGCACAATGAATAGTCCCGACGTGAGTTAATCGGGTTCGGTTATGTGTATGTGTCACAGATGAAGAAGCTGCACAATTTTGTGACACGACCAGAACGCCGTGCTCCGAATACTTATCACTGTAGTCGTGGGATACGTCTATTCCAGGAATGGGGAGCTCTGGTTATCACATGATTGATACAGCTGAGCTCTTGACCGACGCAGAACCAATAATTATACTTCTCATAGCCTGTAATTATGAACTAGAAGCGATCAAGAGGGCAGGTTGCTAATTATCCGGTTCACATACCAACTACTAATATATTTATGGAATAATTTATTATTTTTATGGAGTAATTATGACGAGAACCATGAAATATCTATTAACGTTCTTTGTATCTACCTTCTTCTTTGCACTGACCTATAAGAGCGCTACGTCCGAATTTTTATCAATAGATTTGGTGTTGATCGGATTTCTACTTGTCGTCGTTGTATCAGGTGAGTGTCTCATTGCGCGAATTTTTGCTCGATACCGCCTGATAGAAAATTATATTCTAGCGGGTTTCACCATATTCAATATCTTTTATCTCAATCTGGTCATGAATCAGGGGTTCATTGCGCTACCGCGTTATTATGGTCAAGTGCCGGCGCTGTTGACAGGGGCATTTATCGTCGTGACCCTATTCGACATGATGGACCGCTCCAAGCGGTTTTCAAAAACACTGCCGACACTGTTCGCTCTGTTNTCTGTGGGTGTTGTGCTGTGGGCGGTGATCCCCCACGGACCGACTATTGCTACATTCGTCAACAAGCCTGGGAAAACCAACGCTGACAACGTTCGTCTCATCCCCTTTGCTCGCAAACCTAATGTGTATTTTGTGAGCTTCGACTCGCTTATCCCAAAAGTTCTATTGAAAAAATATATCGGTCTGGAGACTACCGCATATCACGATGTTCTCGGTGCAAACTTTAGGAGATTTGAGAACTTTTTCGCAGACCGCATTCCCTCTAAACCGTCGTTAAATTCATTACTTGCGCTAGATATAAACCATTATGATGAGGCAGTGAAAGACGGAACCGCCAAAGAATTTTTCGTAGGCTTTAAACCCAGTCCACTTTTCGAATTGTTTAAAAATAATGGGTATGAGACAACGACGTTCTATCGGGGCTATTATTTTGGAAAATCCAAAGGTCCGTTTGTAGATAACTATCAATTTACAAATCAAGGTAATTCTAGATTAGCGAAGTGGTTAAAAAATACAGAAGGTGCCTGTGAGTTTATTAACCTNNATGGTATCAAAGCATTNACTTTTCTAGGCTATTGTTATTTGGCTAATAGTAATATGTTTACGAAAATATTGTCTCTTACTGAAGGCGATAACCAATTAAATACTCTGATAAGGCTCATGCGAGATGGCCTGAATAAAACGACGCCTCAAGTTTTTGTTGCTTATCTCTTCTCCCCTGGCCACACTCCTAATGATTTTAACGAAAATCATAAACAAGAACTAATTGAATACAGGGACTATTATCAAAAACAGAGCAAGATCACCGCGTCATATCTCAATAATTTGATCCAGTTCATCAATGATGAAGATCCAACAGCGATCCTATACGTATTCGGCGATCATGGGCCATTAGTGTCCCGAAGAGCTGATATTAAGAAGGATAGTATGTTCGCGATACAAGATAAGTTCGGTGTATATGGTGGAATTTTTCCGAAAGACCGTTGCAAGAATAGCTTCTCTGAACAAGACAAGGCTGGGTTAATGACCGTCGCCTTGGGTGCCCGCCTGATCATACAATGCCTGGCGGGTGGCAAAGATCCTTTCGTAAATTTTGAAGGCTATCGTCTTCCTACTATTTCGGAGTCCGGTATCAGCCGCAATTATGAGGATTATCTTTATGAGTAGCTTCGGTTATATAATTCATTTGGCATTCATTTTCATAATATGGGTGAGGGAAGCAATGATGGCCCCATATGCAACTTCTATGCTTAATCTGCTCTAATATTCAATCTGATAAAAAATAATGAGACCGTAAGTATATAGTATCTAGAACCCCCACCTATCAAGTGACGCTTCGGCTGCTTCTGGGTCACTGTCTAACGTCAGCACTTGTGGGACAGAATTGAGTATTTGAATAATGGAGGGTTTCTGGTTCATCTTAACTGTAAGGTTTCACGACCCTCTACATATCTCTACTCGGCAATATGCACGTCTAGTTCGAGAATGGGTTAAATCAATTGGATTGGAGTCGAGTGCTTATGGCACCCATTCTATGCGACGGACAAAGGTTTCTCAGATATACAAGAAAACAGGAAACCTGCGGGCTGTACAATTGCTCTTAGGGCATACTAAAATGGATAGTATGGTAAGGTATTTGGGCGTTGAACTTGAGGACGCTTTAACCATTTCCGAAGCTGTGGAAATCTAGACCAGTGGGCCGACTTAGTTCAGCCCTTATTGAACACGCGTTGTATCAGCGGCTGCTGCACCACGGGATTTAAGAAACGGATAGCTATGGAATTCCCGGTCACAGATACCTAAGACACAATGCGCTTGTGAAAAATATTTAGATTTAGTGGGTATTGATCCAATGTCCGTTTTTCTTTGAAGCATATGGCTGCTTCGCTGTTGCAACAAACGACCGCTTCCCGCCCATTACGTCGAAATGTGCTTGGTGCAGCATTGGCAATTAAGGGCTCTAAGCCGACCTTCGCCACCTAGTCGAGCGCAACAGTGCAGCTTCTCAGAAGCTGACCTTCGATACTTGCGACAGCATGCTCTCGCAAGGCACGTCAATAATGTGAAGCATATTTAACGTTCACGTCAAATATCATGCATGGTTCCAGTAACTTTATGGCTGGTCTTCAAGCACAAGATATAGCACAGTTGCTGTTCGATAGAGATTCTAATTGGGGCTCTTGAACCAAAGCGGTTTTTCCTGCCGCAGGTATAAAGGCAGAAACGTGCATCGATCGTTAAGGAAATTCCGAACGCTGGGGTTCATTCCTTTAATAGCATGGCTGTTTATTCAGTTTGTTATGATCAGTGCATGGAGTCCCGGCGTTTCCGCCTCACCTACGCTGGCCGGGCAAGCGATGGTCATCTGTTCAGGTGATAGGCTTATAACGATCTATTTCGATGCAGATGGTAATCCAATCGAAGGCGATGCACAATCAACCCAACCTTGCAAATGGTGTACAAGCTTCAGTGGTCCACCAATCCTGACCAAAGAAATTCAACCAGCCCCTTTTGAATTGCGTTTGGTTGAATATGCCTATTCCATTCAACCAAGTACCGTTTGGAAGACAAGGATATTTTGTGACGGATTTCCAATCCGCGCCCCTCCAAACAAAGCTTGAGCAATAAGTAACTTTCATGTGCACACCATGTGGTGTGCCCAATCTCTATGCTTGTTTTTATCGGAGAATCCAAATGCACAGCAAAATTTTTGTGGGTCTGGCGGCATGTGCCGTCGGCCTGACCATGACCATATCTTCCGCACTGGCCGGAACCATCACTGTAACCGATACCCTTGATCGCACCGTTGAGGTGCCTGACGATGCACACCGCATCCTGCTCGGGTTTTATTTCGAGGACTTTTACGCTATCGGCGGCACGGACGCCTATGACAAAGTCGTCGCGATTTCCCGCCCTGCGTGGGAAGGTTGGCGCAATTCCCAATGGAAGGCCTATGTGGCCATCAACCCCAATTTAGTTAATCTTGTCGATATAGGAGAGGTTGATGCTGGCACATTTTCTATTGAGACTGCAATTGCATCCAAACCTGATGTGGCCATTCTGGCCGCTTGGCAATATCGCGCCCTTGGCGATACTGTAGGCAAGTTGGAAGCTGCTGGCATTCCTGTCGTTGTCGCCGACTATAATGCCCAGACTGTTGAAAAACACGTCGCCAGTACGTTGTTGATCGGCAAAATCGTCGATCAAGAAGCCCGCGCTCAAGAATTGGCCGATAGCTATGCTGCTGCAGTTGCCGATGTGACAAGGCGTATTGCCAAAGCTGGTGCTGATAAGCCAGTGGTTTATGTGGAACTGGGCAACAAGGGTGCCGGTGAATATGGTAATTCCTATGGCTCTGGCATGTGGGGCGGCGTTGTCGAGCTGGCTGGTGGCACCAATATTGCGACTGGCAAAGTTGAAAACTGGGGGCCGCTTAACCCGGAATATGTAGTCGCCTCGAACCCTGGCGCGGTATTTTTGGCGGGATCAGACTGGGTTAGTAAACCTAATGCCGTGCTGATGGGGTTTGATGTGGACGCACAGATTACCCGCGACCGGATGCAGCCTTATACACTTCGCCCGGGGTGGGCCAGAATGAAGGCTGTGCAAAATGGTCAGGTCCATGCAGTATATCATGGCGGTGCACGTACGCTTTATGATTTTGCCTATTTGCAATACATCGCCAAGGTTCTGTACCCAGAAACCTTTGTCGATGTTGACCCAATGGCAAATCTGGCAGGGCATTACGCAAAATACATGCCCGTCACACCAGAAGGCACCTTTATGGTCAAGCTGGCCGAATAAGCAGATAGGCAAGGGCTTTGCGGCCCTTGCCTTCCATTTTCTAGCGGAAACAAACCCATGACCTCGACAATAAACAACGCCCCTGCGCGCGTCTCTTTTGCTTCTCTCCGCTTGATGTGGCTGGGTGCATCCGTATTGCTGCTAGCGCTCACCACTTTGGCTGATATCCTGATCGGTCCGGCATTTTTAAACGTATTTGACGTTCTCGACGCATTGGTCAATCCTGCGGGCGCATCCGACCCCATGATTGTTACCATCGTTCATGGTATCCGCTTGCCAATGACCTTGATGGCGCTGATTGTGGGCGCATCATTGGGGGTTGCGGGGGGGCAGATGCAAACCATCCTCGGCAATCCACTGGCCAGCCCCTATACATTGGGATTTTCTGCTGCTGCGGGTTTTGGTGCGGCCATTACTATTCTTTTTGGCCTGCAATTACCGCTGATACCGCAAATGACCGTGCCTGTTGCTGCTTTTGCAGCGGCATCCGTGGCCTGTCTGATGGTCTATGGCCTTGCTCATATTCGCGGGGTCACCGCCGAAGTAATGGTGCTTGGGGGCATCGCCACATTGTTCCTGTTTCAGTCGTTGCAATCGTTGGTGCAATACCTGGCAGCCCCTGAAGTATTGCAGGAAATCGTATTCTGGTTATTTGGCTCTATGCTCAAAGCCTCTTGGTTTTCGGTCTGGGTGTCTGGCAGTATTCTGGTGGTGAGCCTAGCCTTGCTGATCCCTGATATGTGGAAATTGACCGCGCTGCGCCTTGGAGACGAACGTGCCGCCAGCCTTGGCGTTCATGTGCCGCGCCTGCGCCGTCGTGTGTTCTTTATCGTATCACTGCTAACGGCGGGGGCCGTGGCATTTGTTGGCACCATCGGCTTTGTCGGGCTGGTTGCACCACATTTGGCGCGCATGTTGGTGGGCGAAGATCAACGCATCCTGATCCCGGCCTCGGCGGTGTTTGGTGGGTTGCTCATGGTCGGCGCATCCATTGCATCAAAGTTGCTGTCCCCGGGTGCCGTCGTGCCTGTAGGCATCGTAACTGCGTTGGTCGGAGTGCCCTTTTTGTTCGCCCTGATCCTGACTGGTAAAAAGAGGTATTGGTGATGCTGAAGATCGAAAATATCAATGTCGGATATGATGGCGCTACAGTTTTGCATGCAATCAACGCACAGTTTGAATCGGGCACATTGATCGCCCTTGTCGGGCCGAACGGTACCGGAAAATCCAGCCTTCTCAAAGCGATCGCGGGGCTTATTCCATCCAAAGGCATGGTTCGATTGGATGGTGTTACTCTAAACGATATGGGGCGGCTGAATAAGGTCGCCTACATGCCGCAAGACACAGGTGCGCAAAGTTCGTTGACGGTGCTTGAGGTGGTTTTGCTGGGGCGTTTGCGTTCCCTTGGATTGCGGATTGGTGACGATATCAAAGAACAAGCCATTGCAACCCTTAAGCGATTCAGGCTGGAGGGCTTTCAGGATCGTGCAATTGGTGCGTTAAGCGGCGGTCAGCGCCAACTGGTGTTTTTGGCACAGTCGCTGTTTCGAAGCCCTGATGTATTATTATTGGATGAGCCCACAGCTGCGCTGGATTTGCGTCATCAGTTGATTGTGCTGGAACACATCAGTGAGACCTGCCGCATCAGCGGTATGATTGCGGTTGCCGCAATGCATGACCTGACTTTGGCCGCTCGTTTTGCTGATCGCATTGTGTTTTTGCATGATGGTCAAGTTGCAGCGGACGGGCCGTCCGCTCAAGTGATAACTCCGCAAATCTTGGAACAGGTTTACCGTGTTACCGCCGAAGTACAGCCGGGCCCAAGTGGTACTTTACACGTTTCACCAGTGCGGGCACTTAATGATATACAAGCGAGGTAAAGATGTGATCCAATCAATTGAATTAGGAGACAACATCTATAGGGTCTGCATAGCGGTATTTTCGGGCTAAAGGGTTTGAAACAGCATACCGGCCGACAGGATTGTTATGAGCAACCCGCCAATCAATTGCAGGACAGCAGGCAGGTGGCGCAGGCCAATGCTGGATTGATCTACCGCTATAAACAGACCGCGTAGGCCAACCCCGGAACCAGCAATAATTAGATTGAAAGCCGCGGTGCCTAACCCCATGCTAAATGTCGCAAGCACACCTGCTGGTAAAATTTGAAACCGCCACGCGATCACCAGTAAAAACAAGGCACCCGTGCAGGGCCGAATAGCGATGCTTGCAATCAACATGGCCATCTCGCGCCAGCTGTTCGACGCATCAACTTGTTGTATATCCGGTCCGTGGCGATGGCCGCAGTCACATGCTTGGTTGTGGTTGTCAGGGCCGTAGTTGGGCTTTGTGATTTGACCGAAGTGCCAGAATTGACGACACGCGCGAACCGATAAATACAGCCCGATCAGGCAGATAGCCGCATAGCTGATCGAAGCCAGCCATTGCTCTGTTAGGTCTACTGCATCTGCGGATGAAAGAAACAGCAGCGTGGTGCCCCCGACAACGATTATGGTTGCGGTCAAGGATTGGGCAAGGCTTGATACCAGAGTCAGGATTGCCATGCGCCGCAGGGTTGATCGGCTTGAAAGAGCTGCCCCACCCAATAAAACCTTGCCATGTCCAGGGCCAATGGCATGCACAAACCCATAGGCAAAAGTCAGGCCACAAAGTGACCACAACGCCAGCGCATTGCCAGCTTGAATCTCACGCAAACTGCTTGCCATTGCATTTTGGAACAACCGCTGCTGTTGCGCCGACCANTGGGCCAATACCGTGGCGTCCACCATTAAAACAAGGGCGGTGGCGATGCAGATACTCACAGCAATAATAGCGATAGGTAAGATCAGTCGCATTGCAGGGCGATCTCTTCGACGAATTTGGCCCCGATATTCAAGTCTTCGGGCATCTCTTCGGTGGACAGAGCGCTTAGTTCTTTTTGCAAGATGGCCATTTGCGTATCTGGGTTAAAGTGATTGACCCAGACATGGCAGCCGGATGCAGGCCTCAAAATGCGCGCTTCGCCGGGAATGCTGTAGGCGTAGTAATAAGAGGGGTCATAGAGTTTGAGACTAGCACTGCGTCCGGCCATATCTTGTGGCGTTGGCAAATGTAGCTCAAAACTTACGCCAATGCGGTCCATGACCACGTGCACTGAAGTTTCTTGCGGGCGAGACAATATCTGTTTCTTGCTGTCAATCCAAAGATAGGTGTCGCCTTCATATCCCGGATCCCAAGTGGTCTCGCCGTGCCTGATTTTTTCCAGATCAGCCTTGTTCAATACGCCATCTCTATCTTTGTCAAGATCAAGAGAATCGTAAAGAAACAGGGTTGTATAGGTATCATAAAGCCAGAAAACCCGCACCCCAACGAGACCACCGGCGTCATTGAAAACAAAGCCAGCATTAGCGTCCACAAAGATGTGCGGATGCGCATTTGCAGGGAGCCCTGAAACAAGAAGCCAAGTGGCAATTAGAAGAAAGCGTATCAGACTGTTACATTATTAATCATGGCTTAATCTGGACAACGGAAACGTCACACTGAGCCAATTCCTGCCTATTTAAGGCAGGCGGCGAGATTATTTGCGAGGTTGCGCAAAAGCTGCGGGTACAGGTCGGTGCCAAGCGGTATATCGGAGCCAAGTGTGTCCAACACACCGGTCATAGCCCCAGTCCCTTGAAAGACTGCCTGCACTAGGCCAGAGTTGAATTGCGGTTCCGAAAATGCGCATTTCACGCCAAGTT
>JGI24723J26617_10003100_pt1 | contig 12348 bp, 9 predicted proteins | sample Cruoilmetagenom6_FD_26617 | JGI IMG/M metagenome (IMG submission 26617) | reverse complement strand
AATGAATTTTCCAATTATTGGGAAGACACTCGCGAGTTATACTATCCGTTTGAATCTGGCTTAAAGTCGGGTACCGCAGAAGTCTATCACCATGAAATTCCTGGTGGGCAGTATTCTAATTTACGACCACAGGCCGAAGCTTTAGGCTTGGGTGACCGTTTTGACGAAGTAAAGAAAATGTATGAAAAGGTGAATGCGCTCTTCGGAAATTTGGTCAAGGTAACACCAAGTTCAAAAGTGGTGGGCGATATGGCTATTTTTATGGTGACCAACAATCTGCAACCCGAAGATGTTATGGAACGGGGTGAGAGCATTTCGTTTCCCGAATCGGTGATCAACTTCTTTAAAGGGGATCTGGGACAACCTTTGGGCGGATTTCCGAAGGAACTTCAGAAGATCATCCTTAAAAATAACAAATCGTATACCAATAGACCAAATGCNCATTTGGANCCTATTGACTTTGACACAGAGTTTGAGACTTTTCGTAAGAAATTTCAAAAGGGATTTACACGACCCATTGAATTTGAAGACTTTCTTTCCTACAGTTTATATCCGCGAGTTTTTGAAGACGCTCATAGCAAGTATAAATTATATGGTAATACAGCAATCATGCCGACGAAGAATTTTTTCTACGGAATGCAAATTGGTGAGGAAGTTATTATTGACCTCGAACCAGGAAAGACCATCTTAGTAAAATTACTTTCNGTAAGCGAAGCCAATGAAGTGGGTGTTCGCACTGTTTTCTTTCAGGTAAATGGTGAAAATCGTTTTGTAGAAATCATTGATAAGGCACTGCATGTCAAAAAAGAAGAACACCAAAAAGCAGATCCTTCTGAAGCAGGCGAATATGGAGCACCATTACAAGGCTCCCTCTATAAAGTATTGGTGAAAAANGGGCAAGAGGTAAAGAAAAATGATCCCTTATTTATTATTGAGGCAATGAAAATGGAAAGTACCATTACCGCAATGCAAGCGGGAACAGTACAATCGGTTTCGCTAAAAGCGGGAACCATGGTTAAGATGGATGATCTTATCGTAACTTTAAAGTAAAAAGCATTGAGAATCTAATTCTAAAGTTTTCTGCTTAAAAATAGCTGCTATACCCCTTGTTATTCAAATAAATAATATTATTTTTGCACCCCTTTAATTAGGGAAAAAACAATGATTAATTAACTTTTGACAAAAAACTAATGGATACATTAAGTTACAAAACAGTATCTGCTAACAAAAACACTGTTGTAAAAGAGTGGTTATTGGTAGATGCGGACGGCCAAACATTGGGTCGTCTTGCCAGTGAAGTTGCAATATTACTTCGTGGCAAACACAAACCAAGTTTCACCCCTCACGTAGATTGTGGTGATAACGTAATTATTATTAATGCTGAAAAAGTGGCCCTTAGCGGAAACAAATGGACAGAGAAGACGTACATACGTCACACTGGATATCCAGGCGGACAACGCAGCCTAACAGCTAACGAGCTTAAAGGGAAGAACCCTGCAACCGTAGTTGAGAAAGCAGTAAAAGGGATGCTACCTAAAAACAAATTAGGTGCGCAATTGTTCCGAAATTTAAATGTGTATGTTGGTGAGAACCACGGACAAGAAGCACAAAAACCAAGAACTATTAAACTTAATCACAAGCAGTAATGGAAGTAATTCACAAAATTGGTAGAAGAAAAACCGCTGTGGCTCGTGTATACTTGGCACCCGGTAAAGGAAACATCACAGTAAACAAGCGTACGCTTGAAAATTACTTCACTACACCTACATTACAGTATAAAGTGAAGCAACCTTTAACGCTAACAGAGAATCTTGAAACTTTTGACATCTCTGTAAATGTTTTTGGTGGTGGAATCACAGGACAAGCAGAAGCTATTCGTTTAGCAATCTCTCGTGCGATGTGTACATTAAATGATGAGAATCGTGGAATCTTGAAGCCAGAAGGTTTACTAACAAGAGATCCAAGAATGGTGGAACGCAAGAAATTCGGACAGAAGAAAGCTCGTAAGAAATTCCAGTTCTCGAAACGTTAATACCCATAACTTAATTGGGTATCTCATCGAGATAGTTCAATCAAGTTACACAAGTTCATACAAATACAATTATTATTAAGCTGTTCCCCCGGTTTTCGGACCGGGGATTAGTTTAGCATCTAAACCATACGCATAACGCGGAGGTTGCTATCCTTTTAAGAACGTAAACTAAAAACAAAATGGCAAAACCAGAAGTAAAAGAATTACTCGACGCAGGTGTACACTTTGGTCACCTCACAAGAAAGTGGAATCCAAACATGGCTCCTTACATTTATATGGAGCGTAATGGGATTCACATTATCAACCTTTACAAAACCACTGCAAAACTTGAAGAAGCTAACGAAGCTCTTAAGAAAATTGCAGCTAGTGGACGAAAGATCCTTTTCGTAGCTACAAAAAAACAAGCAAAAGACATCGTTGCTGAAAAAGCAGGAAATGCAAACATGCCGTACATCACAGAAAGATGGCCTGGCGGAATGCTAACCAACTTTGTAACCATCAGAAAAGCGGTTAAGAAAATGACCTCTATTGATCGTATGAAGCAGGATGGTACATTCATGACGCTTTCTAAAAAAGAACGTTTACAAGTAGATCGTCTTCGTGCGAAGCTTGAGAAGAACTTAGGTTCTATCAGTGACATGAGTCGTCTTCCTGGTGCGTTATTTATTGTTGATACAACACGCGAGCACATCGCAGTTGCTGAAGCTAAAAAATTGAATATTCCAATTTTCGCAATGGTTGATACAAACAGTGATCCACGTGAAATCGATTACGTGATCCCTAGTAATGATGATGCTTCAAAATCAATCGAAAAAATTATGTCTTCAGTTTCTGAAGCTGTGATTCAAGGTCTTTCAGAAAGAAAATCTGGTAAAGAAAATGACGGTGATGCGCCAAAGGCAAAAGCGAAAGCTGAACCAAAAGCGAAAGCAGCACCAGCTAAAAAAGCGGTTAAAGCAACTAGCGAAGAAGAATAGATTTGGACACTTCAACAGCCTTGAAAAATAAGTCGTTGAAACCCCAAATATTCAAACACAATAAATTGTAAAATAAAATAGGCGCAATACCCTTGCGCCTCTTAAAACATAATAGAACGATGGTAAAAGTAACCGCCGCAGAAGTAAATGAATTAAGAAAAAAGACCGGAGCCGGTATGATGGATTGTAAAAATGCATTGGTTGAGGCTGAAGGTAATATGGAAGAAGCAATCTCTATCCTACGTAAAAAAGGACAGAAAATTGCTGAAAAAAGAGCAGATCGCGATTCTAGCGAAGGTGCTGTAATTGCAAAGGTGAATGATGCTAANAATANAGGCGTTATTATTTCATTAAACTGCGAAACAGATTTCGTTGCTAAGAATGATTCTTATATCGAGATGGCTAACAAAATGGCCGATATTGCTTTAGGAACTTCATCAAAAGAAGAATTCTTAAAAGCGAATTTTGACGGGATGACTGTTGAAGAGAAGTTAATCGAGCAAACTGGTGTTATTGGTGAAAAACTTGAGATCGGTGGTTTCGAAATTCTTGAAGCACCATTTGTAGGAGCTTATATTCACGGTAACAAAATTGGAGCTCTAACAGGTCTTTCAAAAGAAGTTGAGAACGCAGAAAAGTTGGCAAAAGACGTTTCAATGCAAGTAGCTTCTATGGGAGCAACTACATTGTCTTACAAAGACTTTTCTCCAGAATTTGTTTCTTCGGAAACAGAAGCGCGTATCGCGGTTATTGAAAAAGAGAATATCGAATTGGGTCGTTTAGGTAAAACCTTGAAAAACGTACCTATGTATATCTCTAGAATGCAATTGACTGATGAAGTTTTAGCAAAAGCGGAAGAAGATGCAAAAGCTGAACTTAAAGCTGAAGGTAAACCAGAGCAGATCTGGGACCGTATTCTTCCTGGAAAGATCGAGCGTTTTATCTCTGACAACACAACCTTAGATCATGAAAAGGCACTTTTAGATCAGAACTTTATTATGGATGACAAGAAAAATGTAGCCGATTATGTTAAGTCGTACGGTGACGTTGAAGTTGTTGGCTTTAAAAGAGTTTCTTTAGCGTAACGAATAACGCTATTACATAATAAACGTCCGTTTTTAGCAAGAGCTAAAAACGGACGTTTATGTTTTTATGATCCATCTAATTTCCGAAGTTGCCATTCATCTGCAACAGGTTTGAAGCGATGAGCACTTGGTCTTCATTATATGCCTTCACACGATAATTTCCTACATCGTAAAAATTGAATTCAAAGTTTACCGCTGCCGAACCGCTATTAAGATCTACGGTTACATCTTTATATTTATAGTACTTCCCATCATAAGATAGTTTGTCAATAAGCACCAAGATCTTTTCAGTTTTCAACGCATACGGATTATGATCAACATAAACCCAAACACTTCCTCTTTTGGCTCCTGTTCCGTGTTTTAGCGTAGTATATCTTTTACTTTTATCAGGAATAGCATTCCCATTTTCAGAATAAGATACTAGCGAAAAGAACAACCGTGATGGCTTATAATATGCAGCCATTTGTGCTTTAAATTCTGCTAGTTCTTTATCTAACCTCACTTGAATCACCGCATTTGCCTGCGCCGTCGTTTTTATGGGAAGCTTATCTCCACGTGCCGAATTAATCGATGAAGATCTTTTTGGCAATGTGAGGCCATTTTCTATCAATTCAGTATGAGCCTTACTATCAATGGCAGAAATATAATACATTCCATTAATACCGCCTACTAGACCAATTCCCGTAGTACGTCCCTTGGCTGTAGCAATTCCAATGACTTTATTCTCTTCACTAAAGACNGGTCCGCCACTATTTCCTGGATGAATTTCTGCATCGGTCTTCAAATACCCATAATCAGCATTGAATACATAATCATATCCACTCANAATGCCAAGACTAATGGTACTAAGGTCTTTCAGCATAAGTCCAGCAGACCCCATAAATTGTGCAGGATATCCATACACGCACAAGTTTTCTCCCTGCGCAACATTATCTGAATTCCCTATAGGAAGTGTTTTAAATTTCTTCCGAACGGCATTACCATCAAGATCGCTTACAATTTTTAGCATCGCACCGTCATAGGTTCCAGAACCAATAGATACCACTTCGGCGATATACAAAGTGTAATCGTTCTCCCCTTTTCCGTGATACACTTGCACCACTGGAATNCTNTGACCCGTTCTATTCACCTTTGTAAGNGCTTTATTTGAAAGAATCTCCTCGGAATATAGCCCCACAGTATTCANCTCTTTGTCATTGTCGAGATAATTATAATCCATATATCCTGTGACACACATCTCTACAACATGTTTGTTGGTAAATAGATATCCATCTTCAGTTACAATAAAGCCAGAGCCTCGTCCTAAATATCCCTTTCCTGGCTCGATCTTTTCTAATTCAGGATCCATAACTAAAATTTTAACCACGCCTTCGTAGTATTTCGACGCTATTAGTTTAGTGTCCAGCCCTTTTTCTCTGCAAGAAAGAAAGCAAAAGAAAACTAATAGATAAAGTAAATACCTATAGTTCATGTTGAAAATTTTAGCATTGATTGTTAGTTATTTAAGACTTCTAAAAATAATAATTGTTTATGAAACAGCGTGACTCAAATTCTATAAATTTCAGTAGGTCAAAAAAGTACGTGCTACTAAACGACCGAGGAATAGAACTTTGAAAAACTGATGGTCACATTTTGCGACAATTTTTAAACAAAAAAGAAGGATGGTTTTCTAGTTTCCGTATATCATCTGAGATTTTTGGTTATTTTTGCACGAACAAACTTCCGCTATGCAATATAAAAGAATCCTCCTCAAACTATCTGGTGAAGCCTTAATGGGGAACAGACAATACGGTATTGACCCTGATAGACTTCAAGAATACGCTCAGGAGATCAAAGAAATTGTTCAAATGGGAGTTCAAGTTGCCATCGTTATTGGCGGAGGCAATATTTTTAGAGGTGTGGCTGGAGCGAGCCGCGGCATGGATCGTGTTCAAGGAGATCATATGGGCATGCTAGCAACCGTGATTAATGGTTTAGCACTGCAAAGTGCCATGGAAGACGAAGGAATCCCAACACGCCTGCAAAGCGCCATTAAAATCAACGAGGTTGCCGAACCGTTTATTCGCAGAAAAGCAATTCGTCATTTAGAGAAAGGTCGCGTTGTCATCTTTGGAGGCGGAACTGGAAATCCCTACTTTACTACAGATAGCGCTGCGGTATTACGAGCCATTGAAATTAGCGCCGATGTTATTTTAAAAGGTACACGTGTAGATGGTATCTATTCAAGCGATCCTGAAAAGGATACAACGGCAACAAAATTTGACTTTATTAGCTTTGACGATGTGCTTCGGAAGGGCCTTAAAGTAATGGACACAACAGCATTTACTTTGAGTCAAGAAAATGAATTACCCATCATCGTTTTTGACATGAACACGCGAGGGAATCTGCTCAAGGTAATTTCAGGCGAAAATATCGGTACCAAAGTAAACTTGTAATTTACAACGGATTTATTATTTTTGGAATGGTCTGGTTTTTGAATACACCAAGATATATTCAGAATTAATTACTAAAAACAACCACGTTTGTGGAACTAATAAGATGGAAGACGAAATTAAATTCATATTAGACAGCACCAAAGAAGCCATGGATAATGCTTTGATGCATTTAAAAAAGAAACTCGTGAACATTCGCGCTGGTAAGGCATCACCATCAATGGTGGGTAGCGTCATGGTTGATTACTACGGAAGTCCAACACCTTTAGGTCAAGTAGCCAATGTAAGTACTCCAGACGGTATGACCATTACCATTCAGCCGTGGGAAAAGAATTTAATTCCTGAAATCGAAAGAGGCATTCACCAAGCAAACTTGGGCTTTAACCCAATGAATAATGGTGAGAGTGTTATTATTAATGTTCCACCTTTAACGGAGGAGCGTAGAAAGGAATTGGCTAAACAAGCCAAACACGAAGCCGAAGAGTCCAAAATTGGCGTACGAAATGATCGTAAAAACGCCAATAGTGATATTAAAGATCTAGAAATAAGTGACGACTTAAAGAAAAATTTAGAGATCGATATTCAAAAAATGACCGATAGTCATATCGAAAAAATTGAAGAGATCTTGGCGCACAAAGAAAAAGAGATCATGACGGTTTAATTATTNGGAAATCGTTAAACTAAATACAATAAAGCGGCTANNTAGCCGCTTTATTTATAATTTTGCGTCGTTACACCTCACTTTAATGTGCAAACAACTCTGCATTTTCCTAGTTCTTATTATATGTGGCGCATCTCTGTTTGCGCAGGAGCCTGCCATTCAAACCAAACAAGACACAACTGCTACCGCGACCCAAGAAAAACAGAGCCCGTTCAATACGGGATTTTTTCCCGTGGGATTTTTCGATTTTGATCTAAAATACTTGATCAAATTCAACAACTATGAAGGTTTACGATTGGGTGTTGGCGGAATAACGAATAATAAACTAAGCAAGAACTTTAAATTTGGCGGGTATGTTGCAAATGGTTTTAAGGATGACGATATAAAATTTAGCCTTGGAGGTAGTGCGTTACTTCATAAAGAAACCAGCACTTGGGTAAATCTTTACTATATTGATGATATTCAAGAAATTGGTTCTTTTAAATACCTAACAGATAGCCGTGTTTATTCGGTATTTGAACCACGACTCGTAAACGTAAAGCAATTTTACAAACACCGCACTTGGCAAACCAATATTCAACATGAATTTACCAAAAAATTTCTAGCAGAATTACGGCTCTCCAGATCGCGTATTGAACAAATTGAAAACTACCAATTTGTCAATGACGGAATTACCTATAGTAATTACGAAGTTGCTGAAGCAAACGTATCAGTTCGAATTAGCCCTAAAACAAATTTCTTTACACGTGACGACGGCTTTGTTGAGTACTTCGATGGGCTACCGAAGATCAGCGCACAGATAACTCAAGGCTTTAGCGGGATCACACGTAGTGATTTTAACTACACCAAATTCGGACTCAAATTCGATTACTATATCAAACGTACCAATCTGTCTTCAACTAATTTTTTATTGGAAGGAAATTACGCCTTGGGTGACGTCCCATTAACGCATCTCTTCCATGCCTATCCGAACGCACCTACCAAAGATGAAATTCTACAACGTTTCTCTGTAGCCGGCCGACGTAGTTTTGAAACCATGTATTTTGGAGAGTTCTTTTCAGATAGACTGGCAACCCTTCAGGTAAAACATAGCTTACGCCGATTTAAAATTTCGGAACGCTTTCAACCCGAATTGGTATTTCTAACAAAACATGCCCTTGGCGATCTTGATAATCCTGAAAAACACCAAGGAATTGGGTTTGGTACGCTAGATCAACTATATAATGAATCAGGTTTAGAGCTAAATAAACTTATTTTTGGTTTCGGCCTCAGCTTCGCGTACCGCTATGGTTATTACAACTTACCCGATTTTGAGGATAACGTTTCTTTCAAATTTACCTTCTACGCTAAATTTTAGCGGTTTAATTTGCTTGTAAAACAAGGAAGCGCATGCTGTTAAATTACTACCTTTGCTCAGCCTTTTAAGCATTTATCTTGAACAAACTTTTCAGTATCGGTTTTTGGAGTGCAGTTGCACGATTTATTCTTCGGAACAGACCCTTCATTCTCATTGCTATCGTACTCATTACGATATTTTTAGCATTACAGTGGAAACATATGCGTTTTACGTATACGGAAGCCAATCTACTCCCCGATGATCACGAAACAAACCTCGAATACAAAGAATTTTTAGGCCATTTTGGGGAAGAAGGAAACCTAATCGTTATTGGCGTAAAAGATTCACTGCTATTTACTCCCGAAAATTTTAAAGCGTGGGACGCGCTTTCAGATGACCTAAATGCTTCCGAAGAAGTAGAACTTTCGCTTTCCATAAGTGATCTTCAGAAACTTCAGAAGCGAAAAGACACCGCGGCTTTTGAGATGGTTCCTTTTATTCAAGATACCGTTTTTAGCAGCGAAAAACTAAAGCAATATCAGTACGAACTTTTCAATAAATTACCCTTTTATAATGGCTTGGTTTACAGTCCGAGTAAACAATCGATCCGAACCGCGATCTATTTAAAAAAGGACATTGTAAATACGCCAGCGCGAAAAGATTTTATAGACAAATTACTCATTCCGCGTATCAAGCGATTTGAAGATGAAACTGGAATTACCGTTCACACCTCGGGTATGCCCTACATCAGAACCCTGAATTCACAGAATATTATTGATGAAATAGGCATGTTTATCGGTGCTGCTTTGGCCGTAACTTCCATTATCTTTTTCTTCTTCTTTAGATCATTTAGAGCAACTTTTATATCGATGATCACAGTGATCATTGGGGTAATGTGGGCCTTCGGAATATTAGGTTTGCTTCATTACGAAATTACGGTACTCACAGCCTTAATACCACCGCTTATTATTGTAATTGGTATTCCAAACTGTATTTTCCTTATCAATAAGTATCAGCAAGAAATTAAATTGCATGGAAATCAAGCCAAATCCTTACAACGTGTTATTACAAAAGTTGGTAATGCTACCTTGATGACCAATATAACTACGGCTTCAGGTTTTGCTACGTTTATTTTGACCAATAGCCAGTTGTTAAAAGAGTTTGGTATTGTTGCTTCCATCAATATCATCGCTATCTTTTTACTGAGCTTGCTTATAATTCCTATTGTATATAGTTATATGGGCGTGCCGAAATACAAACACCTAAAACATCTCAATAAACGATGGATCGGGAGTTTTGTAAATTGGATGGAGCGCATGGTTCGCAATCACCGCATCGCGATTTTTATTGCCTCTATTCTTTTGCTCTGCGGAAGTATCATTGGCATGTATAATATTCAAATCTCGGGTAGTCTTATTGAAGATATGCCGAAAAACACTGCATTTTACAAAGACATTAAATTTTTTGAAAGTGAATACGAAGGCATTATGCCTTTAGAGATCTTGATCGACACCAAACGAAAAAAGGGCGTTATGAAACTAGCTACCCTCAAACGTATGGACGAACTTCAAGAATACATCAATGAAGTTCCCGAATTCGCTCGTCCGTTGTCGGTTGTTGAATTAGTCAAATATTCCAAACAAGCCTATTATAACAACAATCCTGAATACTATCAACTTCCCAATAGTCAAGAACGAACCTTTCTATTGTCGTACGCCAAGTCGAGCGCAAAAAGCACAAACCTTTTAACAAGTTATGTAGATAGTACGGGGCAATACGCGCGTATCACAACCTTTATGAAGGATACCAAAACCGATCGATTTGACCGTATCGAAGAAGATCTTCGGGTTGAAATTGATAAGATCTTTCCGCCAGAGCGCTATGAGGTATCGCTCACTGGAAAAGCACTCGTTTTTCAAAAAGGAACCAAATATCTTGTCAATAATCTGGTGATCTCTTTATCGCTCGCCATTTTACTCATCGCACTTTTTATGGCGTGGATGTTTAGAAGCCTTCGAATGATCTTAGTATCGCTTATTCCCAACCTGCTACCGCTAATCATCACCGCTGGATTGATGGGCTTTTTGGGTGTTCCTATAAAACCTTCTACCATCCTTGTTTTTAGTATCGCTTTCGGAATTTCAGTAGATGATACCATTCACTTTTTAGCGAAATATCGTCAAGAACTGATTGCCAACAACTGGAAAATTAAAAAATCTGTGTACGCTGCCTTACGCGAAACTGGCGTTAGTATGTTCTACACTTCCATTGTCTTATTTTTCGGCTTTTCGGTGTTCACTATTTCGAGCTTTGGTGGCACTGTCGCTTTAGGCGCTTTAGTTTCAGCGACGCTACTTTTTGCTATGCTCGCCAACTTATTGCTGCTGCCAGCACTGTTGCTTTCCTTAGAAAAGAACATTGCGAATAAGGAAACTTTCAAAAAACCAGCCTTACAAATTATCCCTTCGTCTGAAGAAGAAGATGACGAATATTTAAATTAAGATCTGTCTTTTCAATAATTTGGGCGTTCCCCAGACGCTCATTTTCATTCGGTCTGGGTCAGGCTATCCGTTACAATCTCTTGGCACGCCAAGAGGATTTTCACTTTTATCCTTAACGCACCCACCCCCAACCTTAAAATGGAGGGGTGCTTTTTAGATTTTAGACTGAGCATAGGAAGAGTTTTGTTTCAAGACAAAATGAATAAGGAGGCCGTTTGTCAAATCTTCGCTGATCAAAAGTTGAAACGGAAATACAATAAACCTAATTAGAATTGTCTTAATCTTTTACGGGCATCTAAATTCAAATTTTATGATATTAAAACTATATTTGCTTTTCAGAAAAAACACTCATGAAGCATACTGAAATCATCACCCTACTCAAAAGCGAGCCTTCGGTCAATAACGCCGAAGTTATTGTTCGCGGTTGGGTTCGTTCCTTCCGAAGTAATCGTTTTATCGCCCTCAATGATGGCTCAACCATCAACAATATTCAATGTGTTGTTGATTTTGAAAACTTTGACGAAGACCTTTTAAAGAAAATAACTACTGGAGCAGCTATTGAAGTCCACGGACCCTTAGTAGCAAGCCAAGGACAAGGCCAAGATGTAGAAATACAAGCCAGCAAAGTGACCATTTTAGGCGAGGCCGACCCAGAGGAAGTAAAGAAAACAATTCTTTCTCCTAAACGTCATACGCTTGAGAAGCTTCGAGAACAAGCACATTTGCGCGTGCGTACCAATACGTTTGGTGCTGTAATGCGTTTGCGATCTAAACTTGCCTTTGCCGTTCACGAATACTTCCAAACCAACGGTTTTTACTATATGCATGCGCCTATCATTACAGGTAGCGATGCCGAAGGTGCCGGTGAAATGTTTCGAGTTACTGGTTTAGACGCAAAGAATCCGCCTTTAGATGAAGACGGAAATGTAAATTATAAAGAAGATTTTTTCGAAAAAGAAACCAATCTCACCGTTAGTGGACAGCTTGAAGCCGAAACCTATGCGATGGGTTTAGGAAAAGTGTATACATTCGGACCCACATTCCGCGCAGAGAATTCAAATACGTCTCGTCACTTGGCTGAATTTTGGATGATCGAGCCCGAAGTGGCTTTTTGCGATTTGGACGGAAATATGGATCTAGCCGAGGACTTTATCAAATATGTGGTGAAATACGCCATCGATAACTGTCAAGACGATCTAGCGTTTCTTGAAAACCGTTTGATCGAAGAAGATAAAGGTAAACCGCAAGCAGAACGCAGCGATATGGCACTACGTGAAAAACTTCAGTTTGTGCTTGAAAACAATTTTAAGCGCGTTAGTTATAC
>JGI24723J26617_10003098_pt1 | contig 12354 bp, 14 predicted proteins | sample Cruoilmetagenom6_FD_26617 | JGI IMG/M metagenome (IMG submission 26617) | reverse complement strand
CAGTTCGGCCCCGTACCATTCGGTCTGGGCTGAGAAATGGGCATCCCCAAGGGTTATAAGCGAAACACCACCGCCGTCGGCGCACTCGTCATCAGCCCCTAAGCGCAAGCTGGAAGGAGAGTTGAAGGACTGGTTGCCGGTATTTGTTGTCGCGATAATCGCATTTGTAACATATCCGTCCTGCCCGAAATTAACTTTGCAATCAGCCACGATGATCGTGTTTTCAATTGTCATACCGTCCGGGAAATTCAAGCCATTGTTGGGGCAGTCAATCACATTAATCGCGCCACTTACCAATTGATCAACCTCAAGCGGGCTTGAAGGCGTGACGGTTATGTCATTTACAATGGCCGTGCCTTCACCCGGCACATCGGTCTCGATAAGTATTTCGTTACCTTCGTCGTCGGTGCCGGTGACATACCGCGTGATATAGTCTGGCAGGTTCGGATCATTCGGGTTTTGCAGGTCGNTNAGGGCNTCGTTGATCGAGCCAACCGAAGCGAGGCTGGGTTCTAGGTATTGATCGCCGATCTGGTTATCCTTGCCATCGGCCCAAGTATAATCTGTGCCCTTCAATGCCAGCATTCCACCATTTTCCAGAGGCGCGCTGTTTGGCATTGAGACTCTGACACCATTGCCGAATAGGACATGGTCATTCACGTCAACCCCTTGGTTTCCGTGCATACAAAACCCGTTTACAAAATCGGCGTTCGAGGCAATATCAACAATACCGCCGGCAATAAACCCGCCATTGAAGCACCAAGGCGTATCCCGCACGAAGACCGAAGAGGTCGCGACCTTCCAATAATCAAAACCGATAAGCTTTAGAATAAATGTCGGCACAACATTGCCAACATCGCCATCAAGCCGAGCCGTAACCGCAACAGCTTTGAGCAGAGGGTTGCCCGACGCATCCACACTGGATGCCGTCATATTGCTGGTACTTGAGTCCCAATAGCCTACAACCACGTCAGATTCTTGTAGAGCGACTCCATATTTGCTTTCCGGCGCGTTTTCCAGCAGGGTCGCAATCGCAATTTCGCTTGTAGTTCCGACCAGTCCGCTTTCTCCGGGGAAAACCATACTGATAGCCGCGGCATGGGCTGAAACATCGGTTGCGGCTTGTAAGCGTTGCTTGACTGACCAGACATTGGAAGCATCAATCGCCAAACCGCCGACGCCAACGCAAATTATCGCAAAAAGCATGGCAAAGGCGCTGCCAGCACCGCTTTCGTCAGCCAGTTCTTTCGAAATGGTTGAGTTTTTCAGGAGTGTCATTGTTAGACCTCAAAAGGGTTCCAAGTGCTGTTGGATGGTGACCGAAATGTCCCCGTCGGTGAAAGCACTCACGATATTAAAAGGGCTTACATCTGAAATAGCTACGGTAAAAGTTGCGGTAGCAACGTCTGCGTCGCGGCTCAAAACCACGGTTGTTTCATCGCTCCAGCTTGCCGCCATACGCTCTCGTGCGTTTGCCAAAGCAACATCATCGTCAATTCCTGCGGACATCTGTCGCGTGGTGTCACGCGCGATGCTCCACAGGTTGGCTTGGGTGAGGAACAAAACACTGGCATCAACCGTGATGGCCAGAATCAGAACGAAAACAGGAACCCAGAGCACGAATTCGATGGTGACCGCCGCTGATTCGTCTTTGGCGAACCTCGAAATTGCCGATTTGATAGACGCCATTGGCGGACTGAGGCGGGTGTTTTTTTTGTATGTATTCAAAACGAAACGATCCTCGAGCTTCAATTTATGACTAAAAAGATACTCATTATTATATCCGCAGCAAAATGAACCGCGATTTGACAAGTTGCAGCGTTTGCTTCGCTTTCATGGTTGAAACCGGAACAATCACCGCTCACTGTACGTGCATCTTACTAAATTTTTGCAACAATTGGAAGCAGTTATATAAAAAGGTTAATATCCGGTAGCTGAATTTAGCCAATTTCTAGCAAGTTAGTTGCTTTTATCGGTATCATTTCGCGGCACGCTTCACGTTGTTGAGTACTAACCAACTGTTAAGCCAGCGAAAACAGCCAAGCCCCCCAGATACCAAGTGAAATGAACGGGCCAAGGGCTATGGGTTGGTTGAATTTTCGCTTTCCGGCAAGGACACCAACTAAAACAAATAGCAAACCAGCCGCAAATGCAGAAATCGTGGCCGCGTAGATGCCCTGCATGCCGAGCCAAACTGTGGCTGCGCTCAGGAGTTTTACATCTCCGAATCCAATAGCCTGGTTTTTTGAAATATATTTGGCGACCGCTGAAATGGTATACATAACAATCAGTACAATTGCCGTATCAACCAGCCTTTGGCTCAGGGCTTCGGGATTGGTGACGAGAACCAAAACCACCCCAGCTAGTGCAATCAAAATAACGGTTATGTTGGGGATTCGATGCCCCTCCAAGTCAACCGTACAAATCCAGATCAGATTTCCCGCCAGAAAAAGAGTAAACGTAAAAGGGACGGGAGCAAAGGCAGGGGAAATCACCAAATAACCGGCAATAAACGCGATTGACCAAATCGAAAGGCCAAGGATTTGTTTTGACATCATGTTTGTTTTAACCATTCTTGTCTGATCCGCCCTAATTCTTTGGGAAGGCTTATCCTTTTTCCAGATTAAGGTGCGCCACAAAATCATATTTGTCACCGCGGTAAATTGACTGTGTAAATTCCACAACCCGTCCGTCCGGCAAATAGGAGGTACGCTCGATTATCAAAACAGCCGCACCTTCCTCAACATCGAGGAGCTCGGCATCTTCACGGCCGAGATTTCCGGCCGATATTCTTTGTATGGCATGGGTTGGTCGCACCCCCAAGCGCCCCAATGTCTCATAAAGAGAGCTTTCCACCTCCAGCGGATTAGGGAGAATGTCAGGAGAAAGAGACGCGCGCTCGATCGCCAGCGGGGTGCCATCGGCACTGCGCATACGGGCAATCCTGACCACGGAGTCAGGGTCAGCGAGATCAAGCGCCTCGATTTCCTGCTCGGTCGGCCGAAAGAGCCCGCGCTCCAGCCAGACAGAGCTGACCTTCATGCCACGGTGCCCCATATCTTCGGTAAATGAGGTGAGGGTTGAAAGGGATTGCTCAACGCGGGTTTCGCGGGGCGCAACAAAAGAACCGCTTCCCCGTCGCTGGATGATCAGCTTGGACTCCACAAGCGCTTCAATAGCCTTGCGAACGGTAACGCGGGAAAGGCCGGTCATTGTCGCGATATCGCGTTCCGGCGGGAGGTGGGTATCTGGCGGGATGTTCCCGGAAATTATGGCATCTTCAATTCGGCGACGAAGTTGCAGATAGCGCGGGCCGCGTTGTGGGCTCAACCAGCTTTGCGGCGAGAAAAATTCGGCGAGATCCATCGGTTGCTTTGACCTTGGCTTGGTATGATGCCTATTCAATACCATTTGTGGGGCTGTTGCACCAGAAATTTATCAGCGCCTTGACCGTTCGGATAAAGCACCATATATGGTGCCTTGAGAGGATGGCGCGGGCGAACGCCTCGCCAACCCGGTCAGATCCGGAAGGAAGCAGCCGTAACGAGTCCCGTTTGGGTCGATGTCCAGCCTCTCACCCAAATTTAACGCCTGTAGAGGAGGAAATTTATGATTGTTCTAACCACCCTCCGGGCGTGCTTCTAGGATCGCTATCCCAGCCAGCCCGATGAAACTTTGCCCCGATGGGGCCAATCAAATTTTATCCGAGGCTATATAATGACCAAGTATAACTTGCCCGAACTGGGCTGGCGTGCGCATTTCCTTTCTGACATGAGTGTAGACGAGGTGGAAGCGCTCGTTCCCGTGCGTGTGACCGANATTCACAAAAGCGAAGTNGGGGTGATCGGCGAATCCGGAANCGAGCGGCTTAACATGACCCTTGATCTGGTTGATCATGGCGTAACGGTTGGCGACTGGTTGCTGAAAGACCCTGAAAACAACCAGCCCGTGCGGGTGCTGGAGCGGCAAAGCCTGCTCAAGCGCCGCAACGCGCGCACGAATGTGGATGACCAACTGATTGCCGCCAATGTGGATACACTTTTTGTGGTTTCCTCCTGCAACAAAGATTTTAACGTTGCGCGGATAGAGCGCTACCTTGCATTGGCGCATCAGGGCGGGGCCGAGCCGGTGTTGATTCTGACCAAGGCCGACTTGTCTGAAGATCCTGGCAATTATGTATCGGAAGCAATGCGCAGCCTGCCTGGTGTGATGGTGGAAGCGCTGGACGCGAATGCGGAAGATACACCCGCCAAGCTGGCACCGTATTGCGGGGCAGGGCAAACCGTGGCGCTTCTTGGCACTTCGGGTGTGGGGAAAACCACTCTGACCAACGCGCTGACCGGATTAAACCAGCTCACGCAAGATATCCGCGATAGTGACGCGCGAGGCCGGCACACAACAACGGCACGCACGATGCATCGTATGACGGCGGGCGGGTGGTTAATAGATACACCGGGGATGCGCGCGCTTAGATTGTCAGACGCGCGTGAGGGGCTGGAGGCCGTTTTTTCGGACATCGAGGAGCTGGCCGAGAACTGCCGCTTCAATGATTGTGCCCACGGGAGCGAACCCGGTTGTGCAGTTCAGGCCGCCATTGCCGAAGGGGACCTTGACGCGGGGCGGCTGGCGCGTTGGCAAAAACTACTGGCGGAAGAGGAGCACAACATCCAGACACCGGCAGAGGCGCGTGCCAAAAGCAAGAAACTGCAAAAAACCTATAACGCAGGCAAGGCTCGCGGAGTTACCAAGCGCGGGCGAGACTAGCTGTAAAGCGATCACACCATTTTTCCAATATGTGGAAAAATGGTGCTGCGGCGCCGCGGCCGTATTTCGGTCTGCGGTATTGCGGTGAACTCACAAGGTTACTTCACCGATAGAATATCGTTTAGCGGTTTTTTGATGGCCGAAGCTTCGGGATAGCAAGCATCCTCGCTCGGGTGCCCGACCACCAGAATCATGATCGGCTTTTCCGACTTGGGTCTGCCGAGCAACTCGTTGAGGAATTTCATCGGATTCGGGGTGTGGGTTAGGCAACTGAGCCCGGCCAAATGCAGGGCTGAAATCAGAAATCCGGTGGCAATTCCAACAGATTCCGGAACGTAATAGTGCTTGTAGCGGCTGCCGTCTTCGCGCTCGCCATAGCGCTGGGCGAAAATCACGATCAACCACGGTGCCGTGGTCAGGTGCGGTTTATCTACCCCCGTGCCCAGAGGCTCAAGGGCGCTGATCCACTCGTCACCGCCGCCACCGGCATAAAAGGCTTCTTCCTCAATCTCTGCCGCCTCCCGGATTTTAGCTTTCATTGCAGGGTCTTGCACGGCCACAAAATGCCACGGTTGCTGATTGGCCCCACTGGGAGCCCGCCCGGCCGTTGCGATGCATTGCTCGATAACGGCTTTTGGCACGGACGCATCACTAAATTCACGCACCGTGTGGCGTGTCGACATTTGATCCAGATAAGCCCTGGATGACTCGATCATGTCACTGTCTTTCCGCCTTGGTTGCGGGGGCAGGGGAATGGCGCGGTATTCCGGGAATTTGCTCTCTGGCATTTTTGGCTCCTAAGGTTATGAACAGACGCTAAGCGAAATTTGAACCCGTGAAAACCCCTCGCTTTTTGCCGGTTCTGTGCCTATGCTGGCGCGGCAGCAATACGGGCGAATAACCATGAGTGAAACCGAAAATTCCGGCCAGTCCTATCAGGTTTTGGCCCGCAAATACCGCCCCGAGACCTTCAAGGACCTGTACGGTCAGGAGGCCATGGTTCGAACGCTCAAAAATGCGTTTGAAGCCGACCGGATTGCCCACGCTTTTATCATGACCGGCATTCGCGGAACCGGCAAAACCACCACCGCGCGGATTATCGCCAAAGGGCTGAATTGCACGGGGCCGGATGGCACGGGAGGCCCGACGATCGAGCCCTGTGGCCAGTGTGAGGCTTGCATAGCCATCGCCGAAGGCCGACATGTGGATGTTCTGGAGATGGATGCCGCCAGCCGTACCGGTGTGGGCGACATTCGAGAGATCATTGATTCGGTGCGCTACCGCGCCGCTTCGGCCCGCTATAAAGTCTACATAATCGACGAAGTTCACATGCTTTCCACCAGCGCCTTCAATGCGCTGCTCAAAACGCTGGAAGAGCCACCCGAGCATGTGAAGTTTATCTTTGCCACAACCGAAATCCGCAAGGTGCCTGTCACCGTGCTCTCTCGGTGCCAGCGCTTTGATTTGCGGCGGATTGAGCCGGAAGTGATGCGGGAATTTCTGGGAGGCATTGCCCAAAAGGAACAGGCCGAGATCAATGAGGATGCCCTTGCGTTAATCATCCGCGCATCTGAAGGGTCAGCCCGTGACGGGCTATCGTTACTTGATCAAGCTATCGCGCACAGTGCGGGGGTAACCACAGCGGATCAGGTTCGTGCGATGCTCGGCCTTGCGGATCGTGGCCGTGTGCTGGACCTGTTTGACCACATCATGAAGGGTGAAGCCGCTGAAGCATTGGCCGAACTCTCTTCGCAATATGCCCAAGGGGCTGATCCGATTGCCGTGCTGCGGGACCTCGCGGAAGTCACCCACTGGATCAGTGTTGTCAAAATCTCGCCCGAAGCGGCGGACGATCCGACGATCTCTCCAGATGAACGCAACCGTGGGCGGGTTATGTCTGAACTGCCGATGCGGGCGCTCACCCGCATGTGGCAAATGCTCCTAAAAGCCCTTGAAGAGGTGGCTATGGCGCCTAACGCAATGATGGCCGCTGAAATGGCGATTATCCGCCTGACCCATATTGCGGACCTGCCATCGCCAGAAGACCTTGTGAAACGCCTGAAAGATGCCACGCCACCTGCCAAGGCTGCCGCTGCAATAACGGGGCGCGGCCAATCCGGCCCTGCGTCTGGCCCCGAGGCCAAGGCCGCGCCATCGCTGGCCCAATATGCCAGCTTTAACGATGTGCTGGAACTGATCAAAAGCCGGCGTGATCTTCACCTGCTCGTTGAAGTTGAAAAGCATGTCCGGTTGGTGAGCTACAAGCCCGGCCGGATTGAATTTGCACCAGCTGCCGATATGGGACCGGAATTTGTCTCCCGGTTTGCAGCCCGGCTGCAAAACTGGACCGGTGTCCGCTGGGGAATCAGTGTGGTTCAGGAGGGCGGCGAGCGCACGATTGAAGAGCGCAACGACGCTCACAGAGATAGCTTGCAGCAGCAAGCCATGGCTCATCCGCTAGTTGCGGCGGTATTTGACACATTTTCCGGCTCCGAAATAAGAAATATTGTCGCAAATCAAGTATTTGATCTGGCAAATGAGGGTATAGTGCCGCTAGACACAGATGAAATGGATGATGACTGGGAGCCGGTTGATCCGTTTGAAGAGCAAGCCTGAAGGCAGATCAAAAAAGGACAATTCAGTGAAACGGCAACGAACCCACAAAATCGTGATTGCGGCAATTGCGGCTGCTCAAATCGGGGCGGTTAGCCCTGTGTCGGCGCAATCCGATGAAGCTATTGAGGCAGCTCGGCGGGTAAATATTGCCGGTCGGCAAAGGATGCTTTCACAGCGGATGTCCAAAGCGGCCTGTTTTATTTCCATTGGCGCAGATGCCGAAAACCAACAGGTTGTGCTTCAAGACGCTTTCAACCTTTTTTCGTCCAGCCATGAGGCCTTGCGTTTTGGTAGTCAGACCGCTGGTTTGACAGCAGAGCGAAACCAGCGCTTGCTGGATGCCTTGTCGATTGTGTCTACCGATTGGAGCCCGTTTTCCGGGCTTATTGAATCGGCCCTGTCTCAAGGATATGTTGCGGCCCCGGCGGTTGCACGGATCGATGAAACCGGCCTTGTGCTTTTGGGCAACATGAACAAAGCGGTGAATAAAATCGCCAATGCATACGGTGAAGAACTCCCCGACATGCCGCTCCTTTTGTCGCTCACGATAGACCTCGCCGGTCGGCAACGGATGTTTAGCCAAAAAGCGGCCAAGGAGTTTTGCCTGATTGATGCCGGGATCAATGTCGAGGCCAATCAGGAAAGCCTCGCCAAAACCACCAACCTGTTTACCTTGACCCTTGATGCGCTCATCTCCGGTATGCCCGGCATGGTGATGGCGGCGCCGAATGATGAAATTCGCGCCAAGCTAGAAGCAGTTTCGGCCGCCTGGGCGGGCCCGAAGGCTGAGCTGGACCAAGCCGCCAGCGGTGCGCCGATCACCGATGCACAGCGCGCGACCATTGTTCACGATATGGAAAACGTATTAACCTTGATGAATGAGGCCGTTGGCATGTATGAAGAGGCTATCCCTGAACCGGAATAGTTAGGACTACACATGTTAAAAGGATTGGGCCAGATCGGCGATATGGCCAAGATGATGAAACAAGCGCAAAAAATGCAGGCCGAAATGCAAGGCGTGCAGGAGCGTATGGATGAAATCGAGGTCGAAGGCGAAGCCGGCGCTGGCATGGTCAAAGCCCGCGCCAATGCCAAGGGCGAGCTCAAAGGCCTGTCCATCGATCCTTCGCTGTTTAATCCGGATGACCGCGAGGTTGTCGAAGACCTAATTCTCGCCGCGATCAAAGATGCCCAGGCCAAAGCGGGCGAGGCGGCGCAGGCTGAAATGGCAAAAGTAACCGAGGGCATGGGTCTGCCAGCTGATATGAAGCTGCCCTTCTAGATGTCAGGCGGCAGCGAGGTTGAACGGCTGATCGACCTTATGGCCAAGCTCCCCGGGCTTGGCCCTGTTTCGGCGCGCCGCGCTGTCCTGACTCTCATTCGGAAAAAAGCATTGCTCATGGCCCCTCTGGCCAAAGCCATGGCCGAAGTTGAAGCCACGGTACGCGAGTGCCAGATTTGCGGGAACATAACCACACACCAGTTTTGCGATGTTTGCCGAAACCCNAAGCGCGATCAGTCNCTGATTTGCGTTGTCGAAAGTGTGGCAGACCTGTGGGCCATGGAGCGCGGCGCCAGCTTTAAGGGGCGATACTTCGTGCTCGGCGGGGTGCTTTCGGCGCTGGATGGCATTACACCTGAAAGCCTTCGCATTCCGCTGTTGGTCGAGCAGGTGACCAATGGCGATGTGACCGAAGTTATCTTGGCGCTGAACGCCACGATCGACGGGCAAACCACGGCGCATTATATCGCGGACCAGCTCCACACAAATGGGGTGGCACTCACATCGCTGGCCCAGGGTGTGCCAATAGGTGGCGAGCTGAATTACCTTGATGACGGGACGATTACGGCGGCGCTGAACGCCCGGAAAGTCTTTTGAGGCGCGTTTCGCGCAGCGCAATATAAAGCGTTGACGAGATCACAATGATCGCGCCGACAATTGTCGCTGTATCCGGAATTTCCGCATACAAAAAATATGCGGCGGTTGCGATCAATACCAGCCGCAAATAGGTGATCGGGGCAAGAATGCCCGCGTCTCCGTGCCGATAGGCCTCGATATCTGCGTATCCCCGAATGGCACCCGCCACGACCACAATCATGAGCGCAAAGTTGCCGCGGAAATCGGTTGGCATTTCCATCACCGGCCACGCAAATGGCAAGGATACCAGCGCCGTAATGACGACCGAAGAAAAGTAGGCCGAAGTGGCACCGTCAACCTGTGCCAGCCCGCGCGACATAGTCAAGGCGAGCGCAAACAGTATTGAACTGCCGAGGGCAGCGAGCATTGCCGGTTCAAAGCTGCCAAATCCGGGCCTCAGAATTACCAGCGCTCCGATGAAGCCAAGCGTGATCGCCACGATCCGACGCGGGCCGACTTTTTCTTTGTGGATGATAATCGCGAGAACGGTCGCCCAGATCGGGGCCAGAAAAAACAATACGGTGACGGTCGCCAACGGCAAATTCGAAATCGCATAAAAACCCATATGGGTAGAGACGGCAATCAATGTGCCGCGGATCAAGTGTTTGGCCGGTTTGGAGAACTTAAGCTGCTGGCGCATTTGCACGAAAATGAGGACTGCCAGCAGGATCAAACCTGTTGTGATCGCGCTGCGTAGAAACACAATTGCGCGGCTGTCGATCTGGGAAGATACGTCCCGCACTGCAATAGACATTGCACTGGACCCTAGCACCGAGAGAAGTATCCACCAGATCGCACGCAAATTGTCTGCCCGATGGGGCAGATTCGCAGGATTCGTCAACGGGATTTTTGTAGGATTCATGTGGTTTTCTTCCAGTCGGCAACCATTGTGGGTTTAGTTGGAAAGGTCAAGAGCCGATTTCCGCCTACTAAAACGCAAACCAAATACCCGAGTCATTTTGACGGAGACCACTTGGTCAAAAAAATAATTGCGCAATAACAACGACATATACTAAATTTTGCCAAAAAGTCGCAGGTGCATGGCTTGAAATAATGTGGAGAACAGCTTAGCTATGCGAAATCCGAGTGACAGGTATGCGTTAATTGCACTTCTTTGGAGGTCAAAAATCGTCATATTGCACTGCACGCAAAACGAATTTAGAGAATAGGAGCAGCGTATGTTTGATTACGTTGATTCAACTGCTTATGCCAACGATCAGGGTGCTCGCGCCCAAAAGCTGTTTGCCGCCGTTGTGCTGGCTGCGCTGGATGATGCTATTGCAGATGACAAAAAATATGGCAACGGTCCTGAAGTGATCGCCCGCTGGGCGCGCTCGCGTGATGGCCGTGAAGTCTTGATGTGCGCCGGGATCGACCCGAACGAGCGCTGCGTTAAAGGCATGATGGAATTTGTTGGTCGCGGGGTTCGGACCTCTGTTGCGCTGTCGCGCGAAGAGAGCGAACGCCAGGCACAGGCTGCTGCAGCTTAAGCAAAGTTGAACATTTATTAGAAAAGCCCTGCCAATTTGGTGGGGCTTTTTTATTTGGCACTACGAGATTGTTTTTCGACAATCCCCGAAGTCCCTTCGCGGCGCTCCAGTTCCTCAAGCACATCTTTCCATTTCACATCCCGCGATGACAGCATGATCAGCATGTGAAACAGCACGTCGGCGGCTTCTTCGGTGAGGTTTTTCTTGTCGTTTTTAGCCGCAGCGATAATCGCCTCTACGGCTTCTTCGCCAAATTTCTCGGCACATTTGCTCGGGCCACGGGCAAATAACTTGGCGGCGTAGGATTTTTTTTCATCCTCGCCTTTGCGTTTTTCAATGGTATTCGCGAGACGGGTTAAAACATTTGCCATTAAATTCGAACCGGAACCCCGGCCTCCTGCATATATTCTTTTGCTTCCCCGATGGTATACTCGCCAAAATGGAAAATGGAAGCGGCAAGAACGGCTGAAGCGTGGCCTTCCGTCACACCTTCGACGAGGTGTTGCAAATTGCCCACACCACCGGAGGCGATAACCGGAATATGCACAGCATCCGCAATGTTGCGGGTCAGGGGCAGGTTAAAGCCGGCCTTGGTGCCATCACGGTCCATGCTGGTCAGCAAAATCTCCCCTGCGCCTTTGGATTCCATCAGTTTGGCGAACTCGACCGCGTCAATGCCGGTGGGCTCCCGCCCGCCATGTGTGAATATCTCCCACTTGCCGGGCGCAACGGTTTTGGCGTCAATCGCCACCACAATGCACTGGTTGCCAAACTTGTTGGCACTGGCGGAGATCACATCCGGGTTGGCCACCGCTGCGGAGTTAAACGAAACCTTGTCTGCGCCTGCGAGCAACAACTTGCGCACATCCTCCGGCCCGCGCACCCCGCCACCGATGGTGAGGGGCATAAAGCACTGCTCGGCCGTGCGCCGCGCCACGTCATACATGGTGCCACGGTTTTCAACGGTGGCGGCGATGTCGAGAAAGCAAAGCTCGTCGGCCCCTGCCGCATCATAGGCCTTGGCGCTCTCGACAGGGTCGCCCGCGTCGATCAGGTCCACAAAGTTGACCCCTTTGACAACACGGCCGTCTTTCACATCGAGGCAGGGGATTATTCGGGTTTTAAGCATGCTTAGACTCGTTTCATCCGAATACGGGTGATGATTTCCGCCACGACATAGCAGATGAGGGCAGGGAGGCCAATAAAGAACAAATAAGCCATCCCGAAAATCTCGATATTGGCCGCCCATTCTCCTGTTGAATCAGAGATATTTATGCAACTTGCCCGCCCCATCACACTTCCTCTTTGGCAATTACCATATGAATAGATAATGGTGGAAATCGTGACTAAGGCCGCAAGGACCAATAATAACGATGTTCCTATTGCGGCCGGTCGGTTTCTCATAAATAGAAAAGTTTTGGGGGAAGGGATATGCGTACTGAAAAGCCCCCATATTGCGAGGGTAACTAGCAGCAACACAACGAAAATTGCTATATAGGTTCCGAAACTCATCGATTATGCTTTCCGATTTTTCCTAACCCTTCAAAAAAGCTGCCGCCTCTGCCG
>JGI24723J26617_10003095_pt1 | contig 12359 bp, 10 predicted proteins | sample Cruoilmetagenom6_FD_26617 | JGI IMG/M metagenome (IMG submission 26617) | reverse complement strand
ACCTTGTTACGATAATCCACGTCTGAGGTGGTGGTTACAACCAATGGGGTGCTGAATTTCGGAAAATAATATTTTATGTGTTGAAACAACGGGACGAGTTCATCTTGCAATATTTCGTCATTCGGAAATGTTTTTGCTACTTCTGCTTCAAGCTGGTTTTGGAGCGTATCCGTTAATTTTTCAATCCAAATACTGTCATTNTATTGCTTTGGAAAAAATGCCGGGAATTCAGCTTTCAACATTGGAAGTTCGTCAATGGTTGCNGCTGCAAATTCTTTGTCAAAACGGATAATTTCAACATTAATAGGAATTTTTTCAATTTCNCCTTCAACTTCACTTTTACTATTGCACGAAAAAAGGAAAGCACCCAAAAGGGCCAATACGAAATACTTCATAGCAGAAAAAATGTTACAGTTGGTTAACGCCATTCCTTTTTATTAATTTTATCTTTAGCAAATTTTGCCTGCAAAGGTATTATTATAAAAGATTAAAAACACAGAAAATGCACACTGAAAAAGTTATAGATTACATTGTAGATTGGTTAAAAACATACGCTGTAAATGCGAGAATGGAAGGTTTTGTAGTAGGAATTAGCGGCGGAATAGATTCTGCNGTAACCTCNGCCCTGTGCGCAAAAACCGGAATACGGACCCTTTGTGTGGAAATGCCCATTCACCAAGCACCCAATCAGGTAAGTCGGGGGCGTGAACATATACAGTTTTTAAAAGAAAAATTTGCAAATGTTAGCAATACCGAAGTGAACTTGACCTCTGTTTTTGAATTGTTTAAAAGCGAGGTGCCACAAACAACCGATGATAGCTTTCTCGATCTTTCACTTGCAAATACGCGAGCGCGCCTTCGGATGACTACACTTTATTATTTTGCTGGCCTGCATCGTTATTTAGTTGCAGGAACGGGCAATAAGGTTGAGGATTTTGGAGTAGGTTTTTATACAAAATACGGTGATGGCGGAGTAGACTTAAGCCCCATTGCAGATTTGATGAAAAGTGAAGTTTACAAACTTGGTGAAGCCCTTGGCATTCCAGAATCAATTATGAAAGCCGCTCCCACAGACGGATTATTTGGCGATAGCCGATCTGACGAAGACCAATTGGGCGCAAGTTATGACGAACTGGAATGGGCAATGAAAATGATGGAAGAAGGAAAAAACAGCTCAGATTTTTCAGGAAGGGAAAAAGTGGTTTTTGATATTTACAAAAAATTGAACAGGGCCAACCAGCATAAAATGCTCCCAATCCCTATTTGCGAAATCCCCAAAGAATTGAGATAATACTGTTATTTATCGAATAATTTAACCATTAAACGAAAGGTTTACTTTTCTTCCCTTGTATATTTTATATATCCAAAATGTAGTATTAATATTACGTGTCTAAAACTCATTTGCTCCCCAAATCTGAAGGTTTTATTCATTCTTGAATTTATAAAAACACTAAGATGAAAAAAGTTGTAATTGCAGACCACCACCCTGTAACCAGAAAAGGCGCTTCCGTTTTACTAGATAGCACCAATGAATACAATATTGTTGGGAAAGTTTCCCGCGGATCGGAACTATTGAAATGCCTCGAGAAAGAACGTCCCGATATTTTAATTTTAGAATTGAACATTCCTGAAATTAATGGTTTTCACGCACTTCGCAGCATTCGCGAAGAGTTCCCAAAAACTCGAATTGCTATATTTTCATCACATCCTGAAGAGATTTATGCCTTGCGCTCAGTAAAATCTGGTGCTGCGGGTTATATTCCAAAAACAATTTCTTCCGAATTATTTCTACATGCTATCAAACGTATCGCGATGGGCGGTATATTTTTGAATGATGAATTTGCAGCCGCTTTCAACAGCCGTTCTGTAAATGACAATACTCTGGTAGGCAGATATAAGAAACTTTCCGCAAGGGAAATTGAAGTTCTCAACCTACTATCAAATGGCAAGCGCAATAAAGACATAGCTTCACTTTTGGAAATCAACGAAAAAACCGTAAGCACTTATAAAACAAGACTTTTAAAGAAATTAAACGTGACAAGTTTGGCAGAGTTGATAAACCAAGCGCGGATGTTTCAATTTTCTTAATTTACAAAACCCGGTTAAGTTTATTGGAAAGTACTTTTTTTAAACTTAAATAATCTACAATTTCCTGTAAACCTGATTCTTTTTCAGGGCTGTCCTCATGTTTCATTGTTTCGGAAAGCTCGTTTATTTTTTGGGAAACCAAATGACGACGCAGGTTCAAAATGGTCTCACTCACCATTTGGGCAATGGTTTGGTCTTTTTCTTTCACGAAGATTTCCTTTCGTTCCCAATTGTGGAGCACATAGCGCTCCTCTTCCATCAAAATATGTGTGACCGCAGAAGCCATTTCGGGCTCCAGTTCATTAATAAAAGTTTCAGCCTTCGCTTCAGGGTTTAGGTTAAAACGATTGACCACTTCAAAATATAGGTCCTTGAACTCTGGATTTGTAAATTCAATCTCATCCTCTTGCAAGTCTAAATATATTTTTTCAAAAACGCGCGACTTGTGGATTTCTGGGCGCAAGGTGATTTCGCCTTTTTCATCTGCCTCCAAAATCAATTCCTCAAAATCTTCCTCTACATTTCCATAGAGCAACAGCAGTTCAATTAATTTTTGTTCCAACTGTAGCTGAACATCTACTTTTTCAATCTTTTTTTCTGAAGGAATAACCTCAAAGGCTTCCTGCGGAACAACATTTTTTTTGGCAGCATCCTTTCTGTCTTTCTGAAATATCTGCGCAAGGGTGTTAAAGAGCACCTGTTCCGAAATATCCATAATACGCGAACATTCCTTTATGTAAACTTCGCGTTTTATAACATCCGGGATTTTGGCGATGCTATTAACCATATCGTGAATGGTCTCAGATTTTTTTATGGGATCATTCTTAGCTTCATTTGCTAGTAGCGAAGCCTTAAAGGTGATAAAATCCTTGGCGTTTTCTTCCAAATAAAGGGTAAGTTCCTCCAAAGAGTTTTTTCGCGAAAAACTATCCGGGTCCTCCCCTTCCGGAAAGGTGCAAATCTTCACGTTCATCCCCTGTTCCAATATCAAATCGATACCGCGAAGCGAAGCGCGAAGNCCTGCCGCATCACCGTCAAAAAGTACGGTTATGTTTTTTGTAAGTCTATTTATAAGCCTGATCTGCTCTGGGGTCAAGGCCGTTCCCGATGAAGAAACTACGTTGTGGATGCCNGTTTGGTAAAACTGGATAACATCGGTATATCCTTCTACCAAATAGCAATTGTCTTCCTTTGCGATGCTCTGTTTTGCGTGAAAAATTCCGTAGAGCACTTTACTTTTATGGTAAATGTCGCTTTCGGGGGAGTTTAGGTATTTCGCGGCTTTTTTTTCCGAAGTTAAAATTCGCCCACCAAAACCCAATGTACGGCCGCTCATACTGAGAATCGGGAACATTACCCTACCTTTAAAACGGTCAAATTGTTTTTCTTCTTTTACAATTGTTAAACCGGTTTTTTCCAAAAACTCAAGCTTGTAGCCTTTTTTAATAGCGTGGTTGGTAAAGGCATCCCAAGAATCTGGGGAATACCCCAGTTCAAATTTTTTGATAGTTTCATCGGTAAAACCGCGTTCCTTAAAATAGGAAAGCCCAATAGCCTTGCCCTCCTCGGTTTTGAGCAATGTGTTGTGAAAATATTCTTTTGCGAATTCGCTTACTAAGTAAAGACTTTCGCGCTCGTTGGCATGTTCCTTTTCTTCGGCAGTCTGTTCGGTTTCCTCTACTTCTATTCCATACTTTTTGGCAAGGTACTTTATGGCTTCGGGATAGGTGAAATGTTCGTGCTCCATTAAAAAAGCCACCACGTTACCGCCTTTTCCACTACTGAAATCTTTCCAAATTTGTTTAACGGGACTAACCATAAAACTCGGGGAGCGCTCATCGGTAAAAGGGCTTAGCCCCTTAAAATTGCTTCCTGATTTTTTCAACTGTACAAAATCGCCGATTACCTCCTCTACCCGGGCGGTTTCAAAAACATTGTCTATGGTGGTTTTGGAGATCAGATTATTAGATTTTTGATTTGTAAAAATAGGGATATTAAGAAAAGAAACCTGCACGAATTTTAAAAATCCATACAGGTTTTAAACAACGAATAATGAAAGGGGTTATGGCTAATCCATATCAAAACGGAGCCCAAGGGAAACGTTGCGTTGGTCTATGGGGTTATTCTTGAAAATGGTATTGAGATCATACTTGGCATACAATGCCACGCCTTGCCAACCTATATAACCACTAAGGCCATAAATGAAATTGTTTGTGTTATAATTCGCTTTAAGTTTAAGTTTTCTGTCTTCACCTTCTTCTTCAAACTTTAGTTTTTGGCGTGTGCTAAGATTGATACCGGCATACCCGCCAAGGCCAATTTTAATTTTGTTTTCGGTGGAATAACGAAAATAATCATCGTGTTCTATTTTTTTTGAAGGTCCAAATTCAAAGTGGATAGGCACTACGAGATTGTCCATGCGGAATTTTGATTTATCCAAATCCAATGGGTATTCCTGAAGTTCGGTCTGCTCGCCTGTATCTACATAATAACGGTTGTCAGTAGGTTTTAAGCCATTAAATTGAAAAGATAGGCCATACTTAACCCGCACCCAATTTGTATTTTTAAACACGCGGGTTTTCCACGCCCAGCCGAGTTCGACAAAGCGGCTTCCGGCAACTTTGAAGTCTGAGTCCTGCAAGGATTCGCCTTCTGTAATTGCATTATTGAGACCAAAAGCAAAGACCAGATCTGAGGTGGTTCGGCGATCGTATTTGCGCTTTTTATTTTTGGGACCAATGTAGAGCACATTGTCATTTTCACTGTCTTTGCCAGAGGAACCGAAGCGTAGAATAATTTGGCCATCTTCGTCTTCGTCTATGTTTCCGTTTCGTTGTATTAGTGCGACTTTATTGTCTATAATCGCCAAACGGTTCTCAATATTTAAGGCGTGTTTTTCAGCCGCCTCCTGTTTTAAGTTTTCTGCCTCAGCTTCAGTGATATTACCGCTTTCCAGACGTTTATTGATATTTTCAACGTCAAGCTTCAATGCGTCTTTTTCTTCTTGGACAATCTTTTCTTTTAAGGAATTAAGACGCTCCACAGCGGTTTTTGTATCGTGGTCGTTTTCCTGAGCTTGGGTGCAAACCCCTGCAAGTAGCCAAAGGGCAAGGGCGGTGGTAAAAGTAATTAATTTCATAACTGTTCGATTTTTGATTAATGATGATGAATGTTTTTGTTTATTGTTTATTGAAAATTGAGCATTGAGCATTGAAAATTGCTAATCGTTTCTTTCTGAAACCGCGGTCCTGATTTTATTAAAACCTTCGCCGAGGGCATCAAAAACCTTGTCGCGGAAACTTTTTTCCAGCTCCCACTCTACGTCCTCCAGCAAAGCGGTGGCATCTACCTTTGGACTGCTGAGAATTCGCTGGGTTTGTATATCGCGGCGGGCGCTGTTTAGCAATGCTTCTATTTCGCCAACGGTAACTTCGGTGTTATTTTCCTGAAGCTTTTTTACCGAAGCAACCACTTCATCAACCTTAGTATTGAAAATTTTGTCTTCTTCAGGCTGCAAAGGTTTCTCTGCTTTAATGGGTTGTTTTGTTTCAGTTTTTACGGCAATGGCGTCGGTCTTTTCAATCTTTTCGTCAACGGCAGATTTTTTTGTACCGTTGGGCTGCGGAAGGAATTGCGGTTTATTTGAACGGGGTGTTTGTTTCTTTTCGGATTGCTTTTCAGAAGTATTTTCCGCTTTCGATTTTTCTTCCGAAGCGATTTCTTCCTTATTTATAATCTGTGGAATGATTTCAGAATTTTCTTCAACTTTGGTTTTTTCTGTGTTCTCATTTACTATTGGGGTGGCTATTTCCGAAGTATTTCTACTAAAGAAAATTGATGCTACGATTAGCAATCCCGCAAAACTTGCGGCAGCGTAATACCAAAAAAAGTTTTTCTTTCTGGGCTGTTCGGCATCCAATTTTGCTTCCAGTTTTTTCCATGCGTCGGCTGATGGCTTAAGTTCTCTTGCCTCCAGCTTTTCGCGGATGTTGTCTTCTAATTTATAAGGTGCCATAGCTTAGATTATTTTGTTGTTTTACCATATTTTGGAGCATTTTACGTGCTTTGAACAGTTGCGTTTTTGAAGTGTTTTCACTAATCTGCAACAGTTCTGCAATTTCACCGTGCTTGTAACCTTCTACCGCGTAGAGCACAAAAACCGTTTTATAGCCGTCGGGCAGGTTGTCTATCATTTTTTGGATTTCGGCCTCTTCAAGTTCGGTCTCTACAAAGGTGGCGTGCGCGGTGCTGTTTTCAATTTCCGTTTCTGAAATAAAATGCAATTTTTTATCTTTCCGAAGTTGCGAAATACTTTCGTTCACCATAATTCTTCTGATCCACCCCTCAAAGCTGCCTTCGTTTTTGAAGTCCTTTAAATGTGTAAACATTTTGAAAAAACCCGAAAGCATTACCTCTTCAGCCAAATCGTTGTTTTTTAAATACTGTCTGCAAACGCCCAGCATTTTTGGCGAAAACATTTCAAACAATTGATGCTGCGCACGGCGGTCTCCTTTGGATGCCTTGGCTATCAATTTTGAGTAGTTTTTATGTAAGGGTATAATTTTCAAAATAAGCTTCGCTGTTAAAGGCTTCTATTTTAATAGACGCAGGTTTTTGAAAAATGGTTGTCTGATGGGGGAAAAGCTTTCAGTATTCAGTCGCAGTATTCAGTTAGCCACAGAATACTGCGACTGAATACTGAGACTGAGACCTGCTATTTTTTCCGGTCGATAACATAATTCACCATCAGTTCCAGTGATTCTTTGTAGGGCGAAGCGGGATAGGTTTCAAGGAGTTGTAGCGCTTGTTGTTGGTACTCCTTCATTGTTGTAACGGCATAATCAAGACCGCCATTGTTTTTGACAAAAGTGATGACTTCCTTAACGCGCTGCTTGTCTTTATTGTGGTTTTTAACCGAATTGATAAGCCACTTTTTTTCTTCGGAAGACGAATTATTTAGGGCATATATTAAAGGTAGTGTCATCTTTTGTTCCTTAATATCGATACCCGTGGGCTTGCCGATGCGCTCGTTGCCATAATCAAAAAGATCATCCTTTATTTGGAAAGCAATACCAATGAGCTCGCCAAACTTGCGCATTTTTTCCACTTCCGAATCTGGTGCCATCACGGAACGGGCGCCCATGGCACAGCAAGCGGCTATTAAAGTTGCTGTTTTTTGGCGGATGATTTCAAAATAGATTTCTTCGGTAATGTCCAGCCTTCTGGCTTTTTCAATTTGCAGGAGTTCGCCCTCGCTCATTTCGCGTACGGCTACGGAAATTATTTTTAACAAGTCAAAATCGTCGTTGTCAATGGATAGCAGCAAGCCTTTTGAAAGTAGATAATCGCCAACGAGCACTGCTATTTTGTTTTTCCAAAGTGCATTTATGGAAAAGAACCCGCGCCTCCGGTTGCTATCGTCCACCACATCATCGTGTACAAGCGTTGCCGTGTGGATAAGCTCGATAACGGAAGCCCCGCGATAGGTACGCTCGTTCACTTCGCCATTGCCTGTCATTTTTGCGATCAGGAATACAAACATGGGGCGCATCTGTTTTCCTTTTCGGTTTACCACGTAATGGGTAATTCTGTTTAGCAGGGAAACTTTGGAAGACATGGAAGCAGAGAACTTTTTTTCAAAAAGCTCCATCTCGGTTTCAATGGGAAGTTTGATGCGCGAAACTATCTTCATAAAGTTCCAAAGATAGTCAAAATTGGGTGATGGTTTTGGGCACAGCAGTGGATAAAGTCTGCCAAAATTAGCCGCTAAAAATTTTCGTTAACAAAATTTTAGCAGCCTATATTAATTCACCAAAAGTAAAAACCGCAAGCAAACACACCCTTTGAATAGGAATCTTTAAAAAGCCTGTTAATTGTAGTGGAGAAATTAATACAAGCCATTAAACTTTTCAGAATATTCAAAAATGCGTTAAACTCTTTGGAAGTACCGTAAAACAAGGCTTCAAAAGTTAACTTTGGAACAATAAATTTTTAACTCCTTAATTAATAATTACAATGAAAAAAATTACACTATTGGCCGCATTATTTGCTGGCTTTGCTATGAATGCGCAGACAACCATTTTTGAAGATGATTTTGAATCTTACGATGACTTTGCAATTGATAACGTTGGAGATTGGACGTTAATTGATGTTGATCTTTTGCCTACTTATGGTTACAATGCTTATGATTGGCCAAACATTTACCAACCAATCCCTTTTATAGTATTTAATTCTACAGCGACAACTCCCCCAATTGAGCCAGATGGTTCTCAAGATTGGACTGCTTATAGTGGTGTAAAAGCAATGACGTCAATTGCTTCTGTTCCTGATGGTACAACGAATGCAAACAATGATTGGCTTATTTCTCCACAAATAACACTTGGATTATCTGGAAACATGCTTTCTTTCTGGGCTAAAGCTACCGATCCTTTGTATACAGTTGAGACATTTAATGTAGCTGTTTCTGTAGCTGGCACAGACCCTAACGATTTTGCTATCATTGCAGCTGGATTAGAGCCTTCAGGGATTGATTGGGAAGAATTTACAGTTAATCTTGATGCTTTCGCAGGACAAGATGTTAACATCGCAATAAACCACGTTGCTTCAGACCAATTCGGTTTCCAAGTTGATGATTTTAAAGTTACAGCTGATGTTTTGAGTGTGACCGATGAAGCTTTCCAAGGTTTCAAACACTTCGTTGCTAACGGTCAATTAAACCTTTCTGCTAACACAGCTATGGAGCGCGTTGCCCTTTACAATATGTTGGGCCAAGAAGTAGTTTCCCAAAAACTAGCTAGCAATAATGAAACTGTAAACATTGCTGGACTTCAGTCTGGTGTTTACATTGCTACCGTTTCTATTGAAGGAGCAAGCAAAACTTTCAGAATTGTAAAAAACTAATTTACATTTTATATTGAATTGAAAAGAGCGGCCAAAAGCCGCTCTTATTTATTGTTTGTTTGCCAACTGACCACAGGCAGCGTCAATATCTTTGCCGCGACTTCTACGGACGGTAACTGGAATCCTGTCGTGTTCCAAAGCCTGAATGTAATCATCAATCACGATGGAAGAAGCTTGTTGAAAATGGCCGTCGTCTATTGGGTTGTATTCAATGATATTTACTTTGCAGGGAACGTACTTACAAAAGGTTACCAAAGCTTCAATATCGGCCCACTTATCGTTTATGTCTTTCCAAACGATGTATTCGTAAGTAATTTTGCGTTTGGTTTTATTGTACCAGTATTCTAATGATTCTCGCAGATCTGGCAGTGTAAAACTCTTCGCAAAAGGCATTATCTGCTCCCGCGTTTCTTGAATGGCGGAGTGCAATGATACAGCAAGATTGAATTTCACCTCATCGTCGGCAAGCTTTTTAATCATTTTTGGCACCCCAGACGTAGATACGGTGATGCGTTTTGGGGACATTCCCAAACCGTCATCTGAGGTAATCTTTTCAATAGACTCCAAAACATTTTTATAATTCATGAGCGGTTCGCCCATTCCCATAAAAACAATATTTGAAAGCGGTTTGTCGTGATATAAGCGGCTTTCTTTATCAATTGCCACCACTTGGTCGTAAATTTCGTCGGGGTTTAGATTGCGCATTCGTTTCAACTTGGCAGTAGCGCAAAACGTACAATCCAAACTACAGCCCACTTGCGAGGAAACGCAGGCCGTGGTTCTTTTTTTAGTAGGAATTAAAACCGACTCAACTACCAANTCGTCATGAAGTTTTACAGCATTTTTTATGGTGCCGTCATTGCTTTTTTGAAGATGGTCCACCTTTATATGGTTGATAACGAAGTTTTCATCCAAGTGTTTACGGGTTTCTTTGGAAATATTGGTCATATCATCAAAACTGTGAATTCCCTTACTCCATAACCAATCATATACCTGTGTTCCTCGGAAAGCTTTGTCGCCAATACTCTCGAAAAAACTTCGCAGTTCTTCTTTTGAAAGTGCCCGTATATCTTTTTTTTCTGAAACCATCGTGCAAAATTACTGTATTTTAAAGAAAAAAGCCTCTTTTCCTTTTCAGAATAGAGGCTTAATCTACTTAATAGAATTATGGTTTATTTATTAATAATAACTTTTTTGGTTATAGAGTCTTTGCTGTCCTCATCAATTAAGTGAAGAAAATATACACCATCCGCTAGATTAGAAACATTGATAGTGTTCATAGTGTTTGATAATGACCCTGAATGGATACGCTGACCCACAACGTTTAAAAACTGAAATGACAGGTGCGGGTATCTATTATTCATAACTGTAATGGTTGAACTTGCAGGATTCGGGTAGATTTTAAGATCTCCCGTAATTTCAAAATCTGGAATGTTCAATAGATTTTGAAGTGTTTCCACTGTGGTGTGCCCAGAATTGGTAGGGTCTAGCCATTCCTTAAGTCGGGTTTGTTGTGTTGTCCCATAATTCCAGGAAATACCGAACCTCCCGTAAATATCGTAATCTCCATTGTTTTCCAACCCGTTGCAGGCAGATTGCCCCGCGTAAAGCTGCCCAATTATTCTTCCGTTTTCGTCAAAAAGTGGCGAACCCGATGAGCCGCTCTCTGTAGTTCCTATTTCCCAACCATTTCCGCTTCCGTGGTTACCGCCACCAATTAACCAAACTTGCGTGCCATTGGCATCTATTTTTTCGGCACCGGAATCATCGCGGCAAATTTTCATAATATCACCATTGGGGTGATGAATACCAACCTCAAATAATGGATCATTATCTGAATTATCCCAGCCTGCAAAAGCAACATCCCACGATTCTGGTATTTTGTCAAAAAGTTCAACAAGCGCAAAATCACTTTTTGCATTGTTTGCCCTTAATGCTGCCCCGCTGATGGTGAAATTTGTTTGCAAATCACCACTTTCATCTCCAGTTCCACATACTGGAGTGGGACTTACCCAATTAAACCGAATGGACCAAAGCGAAGGATTGCTGTTTTGAAGACAGTGGTTGGCTGTTAAAAGGTATGGAGTTTTATCATTTCTTGTATTATTAATCAAAGCAGCAGAACACAGATAACCATTTCCTAANTTTAAAAGTGAAACTGCTTTTTTAACCAAATCTTTTTTAGTGTCAAAATCACTTCCTANTGGACAGTTTACATCGTAATTACATTCACCTGAGTCGTTAAGTCCACGGTTTCCTTCAAGGAGAGCATTTACCCTGCCCATTCTATATCCGTGAATTACACTATTTATCTGAAGACGCGCTACATTTTGGGTATTTGCAGGTTGGTAATATTCAATCCAAATAATATTGCCATCAACAAACCAAGTGCCTAACTGTCCATTATCTCTATTCTGGTTATTATTATAAGTACGGGTAACATCGGTCCTCTCTTGATTGTAAAGTTGAACTTTTGAGCCATGTGGTAAATAAAAATCACTAAAATTAATGCTCAGGTTTAACGCACCAGTTGATTGAATGGTAGCCTGCCATATTTTAGCCCCGTCGGGAAGTGTAGTCCACAAACCGTCGTGCTCCATATTTATATTTACGGGAACCTCAATTCCATACCGCCAGGGCATGCTTTTATCCAAATCATTAATGCTATCCTGTTGCACTATCATTTCCAAATCTAGTGGGGGAAGGCGAATAACTTCTGGCTGTTGTTGTAAATTTAGATCCCAGCTTTCAGGCAAATCATCACCAGCACCTTGTGAGAAGGCAACAAAAAAGAAAAGTGTGAAAATGAAGAAAAGTAATGTTTTTTTCATTCAACTTGCTGGTTAGTTTACAAAAGGAAGACTAAGGTATATTATTATTTTGACATTTGAAAACCAAATGCTTATAAAATAAAAAATCCCGATATACATCGGGATTCTTGACAATTATATTAAACCTGTTTTAGATTATTAACATAGCATCACCATAGGTATAAAATCTATATTTCTCCTTAATTGCTTCTGCATAGGCTTCCTTAATAAAATCATGACCCGCGAATGCTGAAACCATCATTAACAAAGTAGATTTTGGGGTATGGAAATTTGTAACCATGGCATTGGCAATGCTGAAATCATAAGGTGGAAAAATAAATTTATTTGTCCATCCTTTGTATGAATTTAGTGTGTGATTTGAAGAAACAGAACTTTCCAAAGCACGCATAGCGGTAGTTCCCACGGCGCAAACACGTTTTTTCTTTTGAATCCCAGCATTAATTATATTAACTGCCTGCTGGTCTATTTCCATCTCCTCAGAATCCATCTTGTGTTTTGAAAGATCTTCTACCTCAACAGAACTAAAAGTTCCCAGACCTA
>JGI24723J26617_10003091_pt1 | contig 12377 bp, 12 predicted proteins | sample Cruoilmetagenom6_FD_26617 | JGI IMG/M metagenome (IMG submission 26617) | reverse complement strand
GGCAACAAGCAGGAAGTCATCTGCTTCGGTGCGTCGAAAACCTTTGTCGGGCGGATGATGGACTCGCTCAAGCGTGCCAAGCTCGAGCCGGTGGGGATCCACAACACATTTGAGACACTCCGCCAGGTGGTTCCATCGGATTCATCGGAGCCGGGGGCTTCATTGCTGATCGACCTTGGCAGCGCGTGCACCATTGTCATGATCATGAACAAAGGGCAGATCGTGTTTGCTCGGACGATCGAGTTCGGTTCGATTTCCTTTGACAAGGCGATCTGCCGCCAGTTCCGCTGCACACTCATGGAAGCTCGCGCGATGCGTGAACAGATCCAAGAGATCGCAGCGGTCCCGGTTGGCGCCCAGTCCAATCCAGGATCACACCAAGGGTCGGACGATCCAGATATTTCCGAGCCTTTAGAAATTCTTATAGACGAGATTATGATGTGCCTCCGGTACCAGAGGGCTTCGCAGCCTGACATCCACATCGAGCGGGCCTATTTCGTTGGTGGGATGGCGGGGCACTCAGCGATCAGTGCACATCTGGCGCGAGTACTAAATCTTGAGACACAAGTGATTGATCCAATGAGTCGGTTAGGCCGGGCGGGCAAAGTCCCTGTTTCCGGAGTCGATCTAAGTCGGTCCCAGCCGGGATGGGCAACAACCGTCGGGTGCGCATTGTGTCCGACGGATCTTTGAGCAGCGATTTTTGATGAGGAGTCTTTGATGCGTGCGAACAAAAACAACGAGGGCGCGAGCTTCCTGCCAACGGATTATGTCCGGGGCAAAGGCCAGGCGCGGGCATCGATGGTCGCCATCCTGCTCTTTGTGCTTGTGCTTGCGGGTGTGATCGGGGCGTTCTTTGTGAACCACCAGCGATGGAACCGGGTGCGCGATGAGCAACAGGTTGTGGCGGCTGCGTTCAAAGAAGAAGCCGCCAAAATCGAGCAGCTCAAGGTGCTCGAAGAACAACGCGTGGTGCTGACCGACAAGGCGGAGGTCGTCACCGCCCTCAAAGACCGGGTCCCGCGTTCGGTGCTGATGGGCGAGATCGTCCGAGGGATCGGTTCCGGGATCACGCTGACCGAAATCAATCTAGAAGGCGAACGCGTCCGACCTCCGGCGCCCAAGGCCGCTGTGAAGGGCGCCGTCAAATCCATCGGCGTGAGCGGTGTCGGGAAAGGCAAGGATCAGAAGCCAGAGGCTCCAAAGGTCCACCCGCCCAAGTTCAAGTTCACCGTATCAGTTGATGGCCTATCCGAAAACAACGATGAAATTGCCGACTATTTAGCATCACTCAAAGATTCTCCGTTGCTCAATACCGTCGAGCTCCAATTTATCAACCAGACCCAGATTGATTCGGTCGGATACAGGAAGTTCCGTATCACCATGTCGCTCTCGCCCAATGCCGACGCAAACCTTGTTCAAGGCACACTGGCGATCGGGATCGACGGCGATGTTGTCGCCACAGTACACGATGAGGATCAGGAATAAATGCTTCGGCGATGAAACTCACCGAAACCGATCATCGAATCTAAGGAGATTCATATGCAGTTTGGAATCAGAGAACTCGTACTCTTCCTGACAGTCCTGCTCTTGCCGGTTGTCAGTTATATGCTGGTGTTTAGACCACAGAGTGCAAACATTGAGAGCGCCAAAATCGAGATCGCTCACAAGCAGGAAATGCTCAGCAAACTCCGCGTCGAAACCGCCCGAAACGATGATCTCCAGCTCATCAACGAGCAGATCACCGATCGGATTCATGCAATGGAATCGATGCTCCCGTCGAACAAAGAGGTGGATCAGATCGTCCGACAGGTCTCGGCGCTTGCAATCGAATCAGGGCTCAGCTCCCCGACCCTCAAAAGCACTAAGCCGTTGGCGGCTGCGCAGTTCCGGGAGCAACCCTTGGAGATGAGTATCGAGGGGGCATGGTCGGGTTTCTATGATTTCCTTCTCAAGATCGAGCAGATGCCCCGGATCACCCGCATCATCGATCTCAAAATCGAAGACACAAGCAGCGATGATACCGAGATCAAGGCGAGCTTCACGCTCAGCATTTTCTTCCGAACGGAGGTGTCCTCATGAGCGATACAAACCCATACAGCCCCAAAGAGCCTGAGCAAGATCAGGGTAAATCCAATGTGTTCCTCGATCTCAACAAGCCCGATGACGCGACCGGGGTTCCCGCGATCCCGCAAGGGCTCGGGGCTGACCCATCAGAAAGCGGATCAGGATCACCACTCGTTTCTGCGGAGCCATCAAAGTTTAACGGGCAGGTCATCCTGGCCGGTTTGGTCTTTGCCATCGGGGTTGGATCAATCTATGCGATGCGGCACATCGGCATGCAGGCCGGGATCAAAGAATCGGTCAGCCTGGTTGATTACACCGCCTCAACAAACACCCCCGACTTCATCAAACGCTTTGATTCGATCATGGCTGATCTTGAAGAAGTTTCAATCTCTGTACAGTTTGCCAAAGAAACCGACTTGCCCCGAACCCCGTTCACTCTGGACCAAGTAGCAGTTGTCGACGATATAAAATCGATACCGGTTCCGACCAAGGATGACTCGGAAGCCACAAAGGCAAGACTCGCCAGGCTCCGCGCCCAAATGGAACGAGATGAGCGTGATGCAAGAGAAGCAGAATACGAGCTTATCGCCAGCGGCCTCTCGCTCCAGAGCATCATTGGTGGCACACGCCCCGTCGCGCGGATCTCCGGAGAGCCCGTTGGAGTCGGGATGACCGTCGCCGATACATTCAAGGTGCTCTCAATCAAGGGATCTGTAGTGCTCCTTGAGGTTGATGGGATCAAGTTCGAACTGGGGCTCGGGTCGGGCGCCAAACGGATTAACTAATGGAAACCCCGGTAAGCAATCAAGGAACTCGGCACCATGTCGGATATTGATGACATCCTGAGCGAACTCGGCGTTGAGCAAGGCGATCAGCGCCCGCGCCGCGCACCCAAGGGGCCCAAGTCTCGACCGACACACCGGCTCGATAAGCGCACAGGGTCTTTTTCACCGCTTCCCTCGATGCCCTCGGGCCAACGCCGATTCGGCCAAGAAAGCCCGAGTGTTGATGAAGATCCAGCGGTGCTTGAAGCTCAAACGGCGGCACCCGATACCGGCGTGAACAACGCGGTACACGAGATCTATCGCCCCGAATCGTCCCAGGATGTATCTGATTCCGTAGATGTTGATTTGACTCAGCAGCTCATCGAATCCGGTGCCGTGAACGCAGAGCAAATCACCGCCGCTCAGCAGGTCATCAAGCAATCTCCCGGCACCGTCCTTGTCGAACTGCTCATCGAGCAGGGTGCTGACGAAGAGAGGATTCAAGAAATTGTAGCCCAGCGTGCGGGGATCCCGTTTGAACGCATCGATCTTGAAGCCGGGCTCGATGGTGGGTTCGATGGCAAGCTTCTCCAGAGGCTTACCCCTGAGTTCTGCAAAGCTCATCAGGTCATCCCGCTTCGGACCGCCGGAACCCGCGTAGTGATCGGGGTGGTGGCACCCGACGATGTCTTTATGATTGATGAAATCTCGTCAAGATTGCATGTGCCGAGTGTGAAGCTGGTGCTGGTTACCCCCGGAGATATTCGTGGCGTGCTGGATCTCATCGGGCATGAATCGGGCGAAGACATGGACATCTCCGAGATCCTCGCCGACATCGACGAGGGCGATGTCGAAGTCTCGTCCGTCCAACAGGATGAAGCGGTTGATCTTGAAGCGCAGGCCGGCGAATCTCCTGTTATCCGCTATGTGAACTACATCATCCAGAACGCGGTCAAAGAAGGCGCCTCCGATATCCACATCGAGCCGGGCGAGAAGAAAATCAAGGTCCGCCTCCGCATCGACGGCGTGCTCTACGAATCCATGAACCCCCCTCCATCAATGTCCGCAGCAATCACCTCACGGCTCAAAATCATGGCGGATCTCGACATCGCCGAACGACGGGTTCCGCAAGACGGCAGAATCCGGTGCGCGGTCCAAGGCCGCAAGCTCGACCTTCGTGTCTCGTCGCTCCCCACCGGATACGGCGAAAAAATCGTCATGCGTATCCTCGACACCAAATCAATCAATGTCGAGCTCGAAGATCTCGGTTTCGATGACTGCTCGCTGGATATCTGGAAGGGCCAGATCAAGCAACCTCACGGAATCCTGCTTGTCACCGGACCGACCGGCTCTGGTAAAACCACCACGCTCTACTCATCCCTCCGCCAGATCGACACCGCAAGACTCAATGTCTCCACTGTTGAAGATCCGATCGAATACCATCTCGACGGCATCACGCAGACCCAGACCCACGCCAAGATCGATATGACCTTCGCCAAAGCACTCAAGGCCCTGCTCCGTCAGGACCCCGATGTCATCATGCTTGGTGAAATTCGCGACCACGAAACCGCCCACACCGCGGTCCAAGCCGCACTTACTGGTCACCTGGTGCTCTCAACTCTGCACACCAACGATGCGCCGAGTTCGGTGACACGATTGGTGAACATTGGTTTAGAGCCATTCCTCGTCGGTGCGGCATTAAACGGCGTGCTCGCCCAGCGTTTGCTGCGCCGCTTGTGCAAAGTCTGCAAAGAGCAAACCGAGCCCAGCGAAGAAATGGCCGAGTTCCTCGAGATGAACGGGCTCCCGAGTCACGAGATGTGGTCGCCGGTCGGCTGCGACAAGTGCCGCAACACCGGGTACTCAGGCCGAGTCGGTATCTATGAGATGCTCGCGGTCGATGATACCCTGCGCGATGTTATCGCCCGGAATCCCAATGTCTCCGAGTTCCGGCGCCTGTGTCTAGAGCGTGGGATGAACTCCCTCCGCGCCGACGGGATTGTAAAGGCTACCGAAGGGCTCACCAGTATCCAAGAGGTCCTGCGTGTGACTTCGGCTCACTAAATCGACAGCTTCGTATCCTTGATCAACTTGGCCGCCACCCGTTTGGCTCGCTGAGCGGCATCGCTGAGCGATTGGTCATTATTTTTGGCGCGTCCTACAAGATGCGCAACAACAATTGATCCTTCGATCAACAGATTGATCTGCTGGGCGAGTTCCCCTGGGTCCTCAAGCTTGGCGGCTGTGCAGAGCTCCTGGATATACCGGATGATCTCCAACTTATGCTCCGCAGCGACACGCCGAGCCGGACAATCCGGATCGCAGTACTCCGCCGATGCATTGATGAACATGCACCCGTTGAAAGTATCCTCGTTGAACCACGCATCGAGTGCGTCAAACACCGCCAGTATCCGCTCTGTAGAGTCCTTTGATTTCGTTTCAACAAACTTCATCAGGTTGTTGCGGAACATCTCGTCGCGCCGGCGAAGTGCCGCGACGATCAGCTCGTCCTTGGACTTGAAATGGTTGTAGAGCGTCATCTTGCTGATCCCGCTCTCTTTCTGGATCTGATCGAGCCCGGTATTGTGGAATCCGTTGCGGTAAAAGATCCTCATGGCGGCATCAACAAGCTCATCGCGTCTGCTAGGGGGCATTGTGGCCTCGCTTTCGTAAGACATACTGACTAATAAGTATAATCGAGCGCAGAAGAAAATCAAGTGTTACGCCCCAAAAACCGACATAGTTATACATAGGCCTCATTCAAATGAAATAAATGGATAAATAAAATCTAAATAACTTGAAATAATCATACTGATCGGTAAGTATGTATACATGAGAAGGATGATTCCTATCCTCATGCAGAACATTCAAGGAGAATAACCATGTCACGCATCGAACCACTCACCGTCGAGTCCGCATCCCCGCAGGCCGCCGAAATCCTCACTGCCATCAAAGGCAAAATCGGGATGGTCCCCAATATCTACGCCTCCATGGCCCACTCGCCAGCGGCACTCGGAGCTGCGCTCGCCTTTGGAGAAGCGATGGGCAAATCGTCGCTCTCAGCTGGGGTCAAGGAACAACTCGCCCTGACCATCGCAGGCACCAACAACTGCGACTACTGCGCCTCGGCCCACACCGCCATCGGTAAGGGGGCCGGCGTCACAGAGGGCGAACTCGCCAGCAGCATTGGCGGTACTTCGAGCGATCCAAAGACCCATGCGATACTCACGCTCGCCAAATCAATCGTCACCAACCGGGGAAACATCACCGATAACGAACTCAGCGAGACCCGAAATGCCGGCGTCTCTGAAACCGAGATCGTAGAGGTTGTCGCCGCTGTCGCGATCAATACATTCACCAACTACTTCAATCACATCGCCGCCACGGAGATCGACTTCCCAGTCGTCCGCACCGGCGCCGCAGTTTCGTAAAGCCAAACCCATCGCCCTCCGGGGCACTCATACACACACAAGGAAAATGAAATGAATCACTCAACCAAGGCCGTCATGGCCAGCGCCATCGTTGCACTCACAGGCCTCTCGTCATCAGCAATCGCAGGAGGCCAGGGCTCCGATCATCACAACACCGCCGAGTCTGCTAAAGGCTCGCAGGTCCGCTACGGAACAGAGACCATCGACGGTCTAGAAATCTTCTACCGAGAAGTAGGAACAGTGGGGCAGCCTGAACTCGTCCTCCTCCACGGCTTCCCAACCTCCTCACACATGTTCCGCAACCTGATCGAAGAACTCGGAGACGAGTTCCACATCATCGCCCCAGACTACCCAGGCTACGGGCTCAGCTCCGCCCCGAGCACCGATGACTACGACTACACCTTCGACAACACCGCTGATGTAGTCGACGAACTCCTTCAACGCAAGGGCTTCGACGATTATGTGCTCTATGTCATGGACTACGGCGCACCGGTCGGATACCGCATCGCGACCGAGCATCCAGAACGCGTCGCAGGGTTCGTCGTTCAGAACGGTAACGCCTACGACGAGGGTCTCGAAGATTTCTGGATACCGATCAAGAAGTACTGGAAATCAGGTGCTGAATCCGACCGCAACAAACTCCGCGGGCTCCTTACCCTCGGCGCCACTAAATGGCAGTACACCACCGGCGTCCGCGATGAAACCATCATCTCGCCAGACAACTGGCTCGTCGTACAGCCCTTGCTCGACCGCGAAGGCAACGACGATGTCCAGCTCGACATGTTCTACGACTATGGCACCAACCCGCCGTTGTACCCAGAGTGGCAGCAGTATTTCCGCGACAACCAGCCCCCGATGCTGATTACCTGGGGCGCCAACGACCCGGTCTTTCCAGAGCCCGGAGCCCATCCGTACCTGCGTGATCTCCCAAATGCTGAGCTCCATATTCTCGACACCGGTCACTTCGCTCTCGAGGAAGACGGCGACCTGATCGCATCCCTCATCCGCGACTTCATCCGTCGTCTGGACACCGTTTCTATGGCCGATTAAGAGATTTCTCCCCTGGGCCGCGCCGGCAAACGCCGGCGTTGTCCCTTTCTCAAAGCACATCCAGCAACCAAGGAGATCCACAATGGCATCACCCACCGACATCCGTCCGCCCTTTACCAGAGAGTCCGCAATTGCCAAGGTCCAGGCCGCTGAGGACGCGTGGAACTCGCGCGATCCCAAGCGCATCGCCCTCGCCTACTCGCCCGAATCCCATTGGCGGAATCGGGATCAGATATTCACAGGACGCGAGTCAATCGAAGCGTTTCTAAAGGATAAATGGTCCAAGGAACTCGACTACAGACTGATGAAGGAACTCTGGTCGTTCACCGACAACCGGATCAGCGTCCGCTTTGAATACGAATGGCACGACAACGCCGGGCAATGGATCCGAACCCACGGCAACGAGCATTGGGAGTTCGAAGACTCGGGGCTGATGTCAAAGCGAGACATGAGTGCCAACGATATCAAGATCGACGAATCCGATCGGCGCTACCACTAGGATGTGGCATAAACGGGTCCTGAGAATCCGGTTTGCATAGAATGGCTCAGGTCGCGATCGTGCGATCATTGAGGAGTCATCATGGCAGACCAAGGCATCGAATCCGTCCTTCAAGAAAACCGCGTCTTCAATCCACCATCCGCATCCGATGTCGGCGGCCCCGAATGGCTCATCTCCTCTCTCGATCAGTACAACACGATGTACAAAGAATCAATCGACGACCCAGAATCCTTCTGGGCCAAGGTTGCTGAGGACTTTCATTGGTACAAAAAATGGGATACCGTTCTCGAATGGAACGCCCCCGACGCCAAATGGTTCAACGGCGCCAAAACCAATGTCTGCTACAACTGCGTAGACCGCCAGGTCGAATCCGGACACGGCGACCAACCCGCCATCATCTGGGAAGGTGAACCAGTCGGCGACAACGGTTCGCCAGTCGATCAACGCACTCTTTCATACAAAGAACTCCAAACCGAGGTCTCCAAACTCGCCAATGTCCTCAAAGCCAAGGGCATCACCAAGGGCGACATCGTCACAATTTACATGGGCATGGTCCCAGAGCTCGCCATCGCGATGCTCGCCTGTGCCCGCATCGGCGCACCGCACTCCGTTATTTTCGGAGGATTCAGTGCCCAAGCAATCGCCGACCGTGTGGGCGACGCCAAGTCCAAAATGATCCTCACTTGCGATGGTTCATGGCGGCGAGGCAAGGTCGTCCCCCTCAAGAAGAATGTAGACGACGCGATCCAGATGCTCAAAGACATCGGTGACCAGCCCGTCGAACATGTCCTGTGCCTTGGAAGATGCCACAACGACATTTCCTGGGGCGAGCTTGATCTCTGCTGGAAAGAGGAGATGGACAAAGCATCCGCCGACTGCCCATGCGAGCAGCTCGAATCCGAGGACATGCTCTTCCTCCTCTACACTTCAGGTTCCACCGGCAAACCCAAGGGCATCGTCCACACCACCGCCGGCTACATGCTCTTTACCGCCACCACCGCCAAGTACACCTTCAACCTTGTCCCCGATACGGACCAAACTTTCTGGTGCACCGCCGACTGCGGCTGGATCACCGGGCACTCCTACATCGTTTACGGACTCCTCCCAAACCGAGTCCCAACACTCATGTTTGAAGGTGGCCCAGACTACCCAACCCCCGCCCGCTTCTGGGAGATTGTTGAACGCTACAAAGTCACCCAGTTCTACACCGCCCCAACCGCAATCCGCGCATTCATGAAATGGGGCGACGAGCACCCCGCCTCCTGCGACCTCTCCTCCATCCAAGTCCTCGGCACCGTCGGGGAGCCAATTAACCCCGAAGCATGGATGTGGTACCGCGAAAAGATCGGCCGTAATGCCTGTCCGATCGTTGACACCTACTGGCAGACCGAGACCGGCGGCCACATCATCACCCCGATGCCCGGCGCCACTCCAACGAAGCCCGGATCATGCACCCTCCCGATGTTCGGGATCGACGCAGCCGTCTGCGACGAAGCCGGAAATGTCGCCAAAGAAAATGTCGGCGGCCTCATGACCATCCGCAAACCATGGCCCGCCATGCTCCGAGGCGTCTACGGCGACCGCCAGCGTTACATCGATACCTACTGGTCCACCGTCGCCAAAGACGGCGAGCCCTACTACGCGGCTGGTGACAACACCCGCCGAGACGAGATGGGCAACTTCTGGATCATGGGCCGCACCGATGATGTCATCAATGTCTCGGGTCACCGCCTCGGGACAATGGAAGTCGAGTCCGCACTCGTATCGCATGAGAGCGTCGTCGAAGCCGCCGTCGTCGGCATGCCCCACGAAATCAAAGGCACCGGCATAGCAGCGTTTGTANCCCCCGCCCCGGGATTCGAAGGCAACGACGAACTCATCAAATCCCTCCGCGCCCATGTCGCCACCGAAATCGGCGCCATCGCCAAGCCCGACATGATCCGTTTCACCGGAGCACTCCCCAAAACCCGCTCTGGCAAGATCATGCGAAGATTGCTGCGTTCAATCGCTGCCGGCGATACCAACATCACCCAAGACATGAGCACCCTCGAAGACTTGTCTGTGGTCGCGAAGCTATCCGAGAAAGAGGATTAGCGTGCATCTGAGCTGAAAAACGGCTATGGCCCGGGATTTCTCACGATATAGCTGGTTATTTATCAGACTCATAGTAGATTTCGAGTGTCGAATAGATGTCGTATGAATCAATACTCTCGAGGGGCCATAATGAACACCACCGCTTTTTTTTCAATCTTACTTGCCGCCAGTACATCAGTTGCCAGCGCGAGCTTCGTTTTTCAGTCCGACTTCGATGTCACGACATCGGACATACTAGGGATCCACGGGATAGCCGGTGACGGAACCAACTTCTACCTCGGGTCGTTCGATTCTGGAATCAGCGTGCGTGATGCTTCATTCTCGGAGACCACGCTCTATGGAAATCCAGGTGGCTTCGGGCAAATCCGTGGCGTTGGACACGACGCATCAACCGGATCGATCTTGGCCGGGAACTACACTACAGGTGATGTATACCGCATGAGCACAGAGGGCGTGCTGCTTGACACCATGAATCTGATGGGCTCTAGCCTGATGAACGCCGTGGGCGCAGATGGCAACAGCGGTAACATCTTCACACTTGGATTCAATGGTCTTATCCAGCAGCATACGAGCACGGGCGCCTTCGTCTCATCTTTCAATGTCGGGACAACATTGACTGGTATGGCGATTGATGATGTGAATCAATCGATCTTTATCATGACCAGCGGCGACGATGTAGTGCACGAATACGACTACAACGGCACGCTCATCGGGACTGTCATCGCTGACGGGTCAGCCGACGGCAACGGTCAGGGGCTGTACTACGACAATACGACCGGTGAGCTTTATGTCACATCGCAGTTTAGTATGACCGTCTGGGCTGATTCGACCCGCCAAGTGGTCCCGGCACCAGCATCGATGACTCTGCTTGGGCTTGCATGTTTTGCTGCGGCCCGCCGCCGCAGATTCAGTTGATCAGATTAATCAAGAACTACCAAGCCGCCGATTCACTCATGAATCGGCGGTTTTCATATGGATTGAACCATTTTAAGATTCGACTTGGTTCAGCTCTAGAATTTTGGTATATTGGTGTTCTACACCAATCCCAAGAGGAGAGAATCATGGCCAGCACTATAACCGTCGCGTTCATCACCGCCCTCGCAATCGGATCCATCGCAAGTGCCGATGTCATCGAGGTCGAGTCCTTTCATCTCGGCGGGTTCTACGCCGTGCCCGATGCGGCGCCGCCGTTGATCCCCGACAACGACATGAGCTTCCAGAACTACTTCATGGGACACACCACGGTCGGAGGCTTCACCACAACAGAACGCCGGACCTTCTTCGCCTTCGATCTGTCTAGCGTCGATATTCCTATAGGTCACACCGTCGTCAGCGTCGACTTCGAACTCATGCTCGTCTTCGGCGGGCTCCTCGCCAACATGACCGACGGCTTCGAAGCCGCAAGCTTTACATCCACAACATCCGACTACACCACCTTCGCCGATCCGCTCGGATCCGGACTGGGCCCCGATGAAATTTTCGACACCATGGGCACCGGCGAGTTCTACTCCGGCGCGGGGTTCGACGCACTGAGCGAAGACGGCGAGGTCATCATGCCCATGAGCCCAGCCGCACTCTTCGATATGGAATCTTCAATCGCAGGCGGATCACCCTTTGTCATCACAGGCAAAATGGACACCTACGACCCAGACCCGGGCGCACTCTTTGAGTTCCTCTTCGGGCTCACCGATGTCGTCACCGGCGGCGGCGCAACAGGATTCCCGGTTCCCAAACTCGTCATCACCACCGCCCCGATCCCAGCACCATCAGGCGTTGCAATTCTCGGGCTTGGTGCACTGCTCGGAACAATGCGGCGGCGCTAAAGCTCTACGCAATTCCGGACAATGCCGGGAGGGGGTTGAGTAGGACCGAGTTGTTTATCCCGCCATGCCTCGGAGCAGCACGCCCACAATATACGCAACCCCAGCCGCCGCTCCACCAATCGCGAGCGTTTCGAGTGCAGATCGCAGTTTGTCTACGCCAACGATCCGTCCCTTGATCCATCCCACCATCAGGAATGCGAAGGCCGTCATGAGGATCGAGATCGCAAACTGTTGAGGGATTTCAACAAACGCTCCAGCGAAGTAAGGCATCAGAGGCACCGCACCAACCACCAAGAACGCGATGAAGGTCGCCTTGGCCGCCTTGAACGCCTCGGGCCCGCCCTCTTCGAGCCCGTGTTCTTCGCGGAGCATCGTCTTGACCCAGAGTTCCTTGTCATTCGTAATAACCTCGACGATGTGCTCAAGGTTCTCGCCCTCAAACCCTTGAGCCGAGAAGATCTGGCGGATCTCTTCGATTTCCCCTTCTGGATGGATATCGATCTCTTCGTGTTCCTCAGCCTTTGTTTTTTCGAACAACTGCTGGTCCGCTTTGGTTCCCAGATAGTTCGAAGCCGCCATGGAGAACCCGTCGGCGAGCAGATTCGCCAGCCCCAACACAATGACTACGCCCGACGAGAGCCCCGCCCCG
>JGI24723J26617_10003090_pt1 | contig 12381 bp, 7 predicted proteins | sample Cruoilmetagenom6_FD_26617 | JGI IMG/M metagenome (IMG submission 26617) | reverse complement strand
GAATTTAATCAATTTATAAACGGAAAGTTTGTAAAATCTACTTCTTCAGAAGTAACAAAAGTACTTAACCCTTGTACAGAAGAAGTATTGTCAGAGATACCACATGGATCTGTTGAAGATGCAAATAAAGCATTAGATGCGGCTAAAGCATCACAACATGCTTGGAAATCTCTTACAGCCGTTGAACGTGCTGGCTATTTACATAAAATGGCTGATGTCATTCGTGAAAATCGTCTGTTTTTAGCTGAAACTTTAGCAGCAGAACAAGCAAAAGTGATAGGCTTAGCGCAAGTAGAAATTGATGTTACAGCTGATTATTTTGATTATTACGCAGGTTTTGCAAGACGAATAGAAGGTGAAATTATACAAAGTGACCGTAAAAAAGAACACATCTTTTTACATAAAGCACCTATTGGTGTTGCTGTAGGGATTTTACCTTGGAACTTCCCATTTTTTGTAATGGCAAGAAAAGTTGCTGGATCATTAATTACAGGAAATACTTGTGTAATTAAGCCAAGTTGCATTGCACCAAACACAATTATGGAGTGGGTAGATTTAATCCAAAAAATAGAATTACCTGCTGGTGTATTAAACTTTGTGTGTGGTTCTGGACCAATAGTTGGAAACGCTTTATCTAAAAGTCCAATTACAGGTATTATCAGTTTAACTGGTAGTGTATTTGCAGGTCAGAAAGTTATGGAAGCTGCTTCTGAAAATATTACAAAAGTATCTTTAGAATTAGGTGGTAAAGCTCCTGCAATTGTTTGTGCCGATGCAAATTTAGAATTGGCGGTTAATGCCGTTGTTGGTTCTAGAATTATTTATAGCGGACAAGTATGTAATTGTGCAGAACGTGTGTATGTTGAAGAATCTATTCACGATCAGTTTTTAGAAATGGTTACGGCTAAAATGAACGCTTTAAAAGTAGAAGATGCTTTTTCTGAAAACAATCCTGACATGAGTGCATTGGTTTCTAAAGCGCAATTAGATAAAGTAACCGAAATGGTTGAATTTGCTAAAAAAGAAGGTGCAGAAGTATTACTTGGAGGACAGAAATCTAACCAATTTGATAAAGGTTATTTTTACCAACCTACATTATTAACTAACGTAAGACAGGATATGCAAATCATCCAAGATGAAGTTTTTGGTCCTGTGTTACCAGTAATGAAATTTAGTACATTAGACGAAGCCATTGCATTAGCCAATGATTCTGAGTATGGTTTAACATCATCAATTTTCTCAGAAAACTTCAACAAAGTAATGCATGCTGCTGAAGAATTACAATATGGAGAAACCTATATCAATAGAGAACATTTTGAAGCTATTCAAGGCTTCCATGCTGGATGGAAAAAATCTGGAATTGGTGGAGCTGATGGAAAACATGGTATGGAAGAATACCTTCAAACAAAAGTGATTTACGCACAATACAGATAGACATTAATATCAGATTATTAAAGCACTATTCATTTTTAGATTTTAATTTGAATGGTGCTTTTTTTTCATTGAAACAAAAAACTAAGACTAAATGACGAATTCAACAAAAATACCAGTAGTATCTAAAGAGGTCATAGTACCATTTGTACTCATCACATCTTTGTTTGCACTTTGGGGTTTTGCTAATGATATTACAAATCCTATGGTAGCTGCATTTGGAACTGTAATGGAAATTTCAACAGCAAAAGCCGCATTAGTACAATTAGCTTTTTATGGTGGTTATGCAACGATGGCTATTCCTGCGGCACTTTTTGTTAGAAAATACAGTTATAAAAAAGGAATTCTTTTAGGTTTAACCCTTTACGCCTTTGGAGCTTTATTGTTTTATCCAGCGGCAAAATTTGAAGTTTTTGGATTCTTTTTAGGCTCACTTTATATATTAACCTTTGGATTAGCCTTTTTAGAAACCACAGCCAATCCTTTTATACTATCAATGGGAGATGAACGTACGGCAACNCAACGTTTAAACTTAGCACAAGCCTTCAACCCTATCGGGTCGTTGTTTGGCATGTTTGTAGCATCTAAATTTATTCTTACGGCCTTAGATTCTGACAAGCGTAACGAGGCTGGCGAACTTATTTTCAATACGTTAAACGAAGCTCAAAAAGCCGTTATTAGAACTCACGATTTAGAAATTATTAGAAACCCTTATGTTATTCTTGGTTTTGTTGTTATCGCCATGTTAGTGGTTATTTCTATCACTAAAATGCCAAAAAGGAAGGTTAGCNATAATCCAACCAGTGCGGCATCGTCATTTAAAAGATTATTCAAAAATGGAAAATATAAAGAAGGNGTTTTAGCGCAATTATTCTATGTTGCCGCTCAAATTATGTGTTGGACATTTATCATTCAATANGCAGGAAACTTAGGCATACCAAAAGCAGAAGCTCAAAACTACAACATTGTAGCCATGGCTATATTTTTATGCAGTCGATTTATAAGTACATTTTTAATGAAGTATGTTAACTCTAGAAAACTACTTATGATTTTTGCACTTTGTGCTATGGCAACCACATCTGGTGTTATATTAATTGAAGGTATAGCAGGTCTTTATTTACTANTAGCAACTTCAGCATTTATGTCTTTAATGTTCCCAACCATTTACGGTATTGCATTAGACGGTTTAAGAGCAGACGATACTGCTATTGGTGCAGCTGGTTTAGTAATGGCTATTGTTGGTGGGGCTTTAATGCCAATTTTACAAGGATTAATGATAGATACTGAAAAGATAGGGCCATTTTCTGGTGTTAACTTCTCTTTCATTCTACCATTTATTTGTTTCTGTTTTATTGCGCTTTACGGTTATAGAACTCTAAAAAAATATAAGCACCAATAATGAAAGTTTTTGATTTTGCTTTCAATAAAAACTGAAAATTAACAGATAAAAATTATCAACTACAAGACGCATAACAATGGCTATAGAATTTAACTCAAAATACCCATCAGTAGATGATTTAAGAACAAAGGCAGAAAAAATGATACCTAAATTTGCTTTTGAATACCTCGATGGTGGCTGTAACGAAGATGTTAATCTTCACCGAAATACTTCAGAATTAAGAGATGTACAATTAATTCCACAATACTTAAGAGATTTTAACGGAGCTAATTTAAAAACAAAGTTATTTGGTATTGAATATGATGCTCCTTTTGGAATCGCACCAGTAGGATTACAAGGTTTNATGTGGCCAAATGCTCCAGAAATCTTAGCAAAAGCGGCACACAAACACAATGTGCCATTCATTTTAAGTACNGTAACAACAACAAGTATAGAACGGGCTGCAGAACTCACCGAAGGAAAAGCTTGGTTTCAGTTATACCACCCAACNGAAGATCGTTTAAGAGACGATATTATAAANAGAGCTGCTGCTGCAGAATGTCCTGTATTAGTCATTCTATGTGATGTGCCAACTTTTGGGTTTAGACCAAGAGATATAAGAAACGGTTTGGCAATGCCACCTAAAATGTCTGTTAAAAACATTTTGCAAGTTTTAGGAAAACCAAAATGGGCCATGAATACCTTACGTTACGGTCAGCCTAACTTTGAAACCCTTAAGCCATACATGCCTAAAGGTTTAGATTTAAAACAATTGGGTAAGTTTATGGATGCGACGTTTTCTGGTCGTTTAAACGAAGAAAAAATAAAACCTATCCGTGATATGTGGAAAGGTAAAATTGTACTTAAAGGTGTGGCTTCAGAAGAAGATACTAAAGAGGCAATTCGTTTAGGTTTAGATGGTATTATTGTTTCTAATCATGGAGGAAGACAATTAGATGCAGGAGAATCTACAATTAAACCTCTATCTCATATTGCTGCTAAATATGGCGATCAAATTGAAGTGATGATGGATAGTGGTATCAGATCAGGTCCTGATGTTGCTAGATCGCTTGCTACTGGAGCTAAATTTACATTTATGGGACGCTCATTTATGTATGGAGTTTCGGCTTTAGGAAATAAAGGTGGTGATCATACTATTTCACTTTTAAAAACAGAATTACAACAAGTGATGGAGCAATTATGTTGTGAACGCGTTGAAGATTTACCGAAGCATTTATTAATAAAATAAATTTCCCCTAATAATAAAACTTAATTAAAAGCATAGTAATTGTTGTTTAGTAAACGATTATTTTTTTAGAAGAAAAAGCCGCTGTAGGGAGTGGCTTTTTTTTTATTTATAAATGTTTTCTCATTTCATCAACTTACACTTATAAATCTGTCTTTTTGATAAATTGGATGTTTGTACAAAGCTTAAAACATTATTGGACACGTCTCTCTAGTTAGTCACCTCTAAAACAAACGCTGCTAACAACAAAAACCTCATAGAAATAGTAGTTTTTTTTCATTATTCAGGGTACTCTATTCTTAGATGGTAAATATTCGCTAATTTATGTTTAAGCACTTTTTTGATAGATTGAATTTCTTTAAACGTAATATTCGCATTTAAAAACTGACCACTCTCCATTTGCTTATTGATTATGTTTTCAACAAAATCATTAATCTTTGTACTTGTAGGATCTTTTAAACTTTTTGAAGCAGCTTCTACACTATCACACATCATTAAAATTGCTGTTTCTTTACTAAATGGTTTTGGACCTGGATAAGTAAAATCGCTGATATCAACATTTTCATTCTCAGCTTTTTCTTTCATATAAAAATAATACACTAAGCTGGTACCATGATGTGTTCTAATAAAATCTATAACACGATCTGGTAAATTGTATTTTTTAGCAATTTCAATGCCTTTAATTGTGTGATCAATAATGATTTTCGCAGATTCTTTATTCGATAATTCGTCATGAGGATTAATACCCGTACTCTGGTTTTCTGTAAAATACGTTGGATTATTCATCTTGCCAATATCATGATACAAGGCTCCTACTCTAATTAACATAGCATTAGCTCCAATTTCATTAGCTGAAGCTTCAGCCAAATTAGCTACATTTAATGAATGATGAAATGTCCCCGGAGCTCTGTTTGATAATTCTTTTAGCAATTTTGTATTTGTATCAGACAATTCTAATAAAGATACGTCAGACACCAGTCCAAAAATCTTTTCATAAATATAGATTAAAGGCTGAACAAACAAAGTCGCTAAACCACAAAGCACAAATAAACCAAAGGTTTCCCATTTTAGACCTGTTAATTGCCCTTCGTGAATAACGAAAAACGCAAAATAAGCAATGATATAAATAAATGTTATTTGTCCTACTGATATAAAAAGGTTAGCTCTTTTATATAATTCTGAGACCGTTAAAATCGTTACCATTCCTGCAATAATCTGAAGAAACATATACTCGTAACTATTAGGTACAATAAAACCTAAAAGTAATACCGTAAGTACATGTGTAAAGAGACCTAATCTTGCATCGAAAAAAGCTTTTAGTACGAGTGGTAAAATACATAATGGCACCACATAGATATACTGAGAATTAAAGTTAATAACCAAAGTGCTTAACAATATCATTAATGCGATATTAAAAAATATGAATGTTACTTTAGTGTTGTTTAAAAAGACTTCGAATCTATATTTTCTTAAAAACAATAATAACATGAGTAATGCTAACGCCACCAATAGTGTGTAAGCTACAAGAACCCAATTATAATTAGCAGAATTCCATACTTGAGATTCATATTCGGATTTTAAAGAGCTTAAAATAACGTATTGATCTTCCTCTACTACTTGTCCTTTAGAAACGATGAGTTGGTCTTTTTCAATACGTCCTCTCGTTAAAGAAATTCGTGACAACTCCTCTTCTAAAGCTTTATCACTAAGACTTTTATTGAGTTTTATATTAGGTTTAATAACATCGAAAAAAATAGAGACTATACGCTTTTTTGTATCTATAGATAATGTATTTCCTAAATCCTTCTCTACAAGTGCTCTCCATTCACTTAACTCATACAAACTGCCATATTGCAACTCTTTTTGAATGGTATTAGATGACGTTAAAAATACAGGTCTATCTTTATCATAATTATAATCTAAATCTAATATTCCGGAATTATAAAGCTTGTTTACAATTGATTTACCATGATTAAATAACGTTGTATTTTCAGTTCTAAGAGTACTAGAGTCTTTAAATACTTGGTTAAATCTCATCGTAAAATCTAACAAAACATCGTCTTCAACACCTTTAGTGACCTCAAAATACAAAGGACTATGATTTTTAATTTCGCGTTGTTCTTTGTCTATTTCACTTTGAGATTTTTTTATCGCAAAATTAAATGGAGCATATAGGTTTTCGGATTGCCATGGCTTACCCTTTTCAAAAGAGTATCTAAACTTCCCTGTTTTAGGAAACAAGTAAACAATAAACAATGTGGTTAATAAGAATAATAATATCTTATAAACTAAAGCATGATTCTTATACCATTTATTGAGGAATACATTCATATACAATCAAATGTAATAAATATTAGAATTTTAGACTGCTAATATCATTAATACATTCTAAAATCTCTTAAAAAATGTTTAATTTCGCTCCAAATAACATCAAATATAATCACAATGAATAAGGACGTCGTTATAGTTTCAGCAGTTAGAACACCAATTGGAAGTTTTTTAGGAAGTTTATCTACAGTACCAGCACCTCGATTAGGAGCTGCGGCTATTAAAGGAGCTTTAGATAAAATTAATTTAAAACCAGAGCTAGTAGATGAAGTTATTATGGGAAATGTTGTGCAAGCTGGTACAGGACAAGCTCCTGCAAGACAAGCTGCTATTTACGCAGGATTACCAAACACAATTCCATGTACTACANTTAANAAAGTATGTGCTTCAGGAATGAAAGCTGTAATGCAAGCTGCTCAAGCTATACAATTAGGTGATGCNGAAATANTTGTTGCCGGTGGCATGGAGAACATGAGTTTAATTCCACATTATTATCATGCAAGAACTGGTACAAAATTTGGACCAGCAACGCTTGAAGACGGTATGCAAAAAGACGGATTAGTTGACGCTTATGACAATAATGCCATGGGTGTTTGTGCCGATTTATGTGCAACTGAATATAAATTCTCTAGAGAAGATCAAGATGCTTTTGCTGTTCNNTCTTATGAACGTTCTAAAGCGGCTTGGGATGCTGGNAAATTTGAGAATGAAGTTATTGCTGTTGAAGTTCCTCAACGTCGTGGAGAACCTGTAATTGTTGANAAAGATGAAGAATATACGAATGTGAGAATGGATAAAATTCCTGNATTACGTCCTGCATTTACTAAAGACGGAACAGTTACTGCTGCAAATGCATCTACAATTAACGATGGAGCTGCAGCTATGATATTAATGAGCAGAGAAAAAGCTGAAAAATTAGGCTTACAACCTATTGCTGTTATAAAAGGGTATGCAGATGCTGCACATGAACCAGAATGGTTTACAACAGCGCCTGCTAAAGCTTTACCAAAAGCATTAGCTAAAGCGAATATTGATATAAAAGACGTTGATTTCTTTGAATTTAACGAAGCATTCTCTATTGTTGGATTAGCTAATATGAAAATTTTAGGATTAGACGATAGTAATGTAAATGTTAATGGTGGTGCCGTTTCTTTAGGACATCCACTTGGATGCTCTGGCGTAAGAATTTTAGTGACCTTAATCAACGTATTACAACAAAATAACGCCAATATTGGAGCAGCTGCTATTTGTAATGGCGGTGGAGGTGCTTCTGCAGTGGTATTAGAACGCGNTTAACCAAACTCTATGCAATACGGCATTTGCAATCTTGGCATTGTACCTATACGATTAGAACCTAGCGATACCAGTGAAATGGTAACGCAAGCTCTGTATGGTGACTTTTTTAAAGTGCTTGAGCAACGAAAAAAGTGGAGTCGCATCCGTTTTGCTTTCGATAAATATGAAGGTTGGATAGATAATAAGCAATACTTAGAAATTGACGCGTCTAATTATAATGACCTAAATAAATCTGGTGTTAATTTATCCAAAGATTTAATTGAATTTGTATCAGATGCTTCAAATAATTTATATCCTATTCCTGTTGGTTCAGATTTGAATGGGTTAAACATACTTAAGCATAACTTTGATGGTACTGCCTTAACCTCAAAAAGCGCTAAAGAAAATATTGTTAAATCATCTTTTTTATTCTTGAATGCCCCCTATTTATGGGGTGGAAAATCACCTTTTGGAATTGATTGTTCNGGATTTACACAAATGGTATATAAACTCAATGGGTATAAATTATTTAGAGATGCTTCTGAACAAGCAACACAAGGGGAAGCTCTNAGCTTTATTGAAGAAAGTGAACCTGGTGATTTAGCCTTTTTTGATAATGCAGAAGGCAACATTACTCATGTAGGTATTATCATGAAAGATAATTACATTATCCATGCGCATGGCAAAGTAAGAATTGATCGTTTAGATCATAGTGGTATTTATAATATTGATAAGAATACACACACCCACAAACTGAGAGTTATTAAAAAAATAGTATAAAAAAAGCGGCTTTTCAGCCGCTTTTTTTATACTATTTTAAATCTAATTTTAATTTCCACCTGCAGCAGAAGCTTCCATTTTTTCGATCCTAGCTCTCATAGCTTTAAACTTATCAGTTTCACCTAAAGCGCTATATATGTTCATTAACGTTTTAGCCGCATCTATATTAGTATTTCTCAACTCTAAAGCTTTCTCTAAAAAAGGAATAGCTTGATAATACAATTGTGAACGTTTTTCTTTTAACTCATCATATTTTCTGTTATCTGCAGAACTATTTCCTAAGCTATTCATCTCTTCAACAATCTTAGCTTCACCTTCTAACATTACAACTGCAATATTGTTATAAGCATCTACATAACCAGGATTAATAGAAATAGCTTTTTCATAATACTTTATAGCAGCTTCTGGGTTACCACCTTCAGCAGCTAACACACCTAAATTATACTGTAATTCAGCATTATTAGGATCTTTAGTAGTTGCTTCTTCCATTAATTCTTTAAATCTTTCTCTNTTACCCATTTTTAGGTAAACATTAGCTTCAGATAATAATAAACCTAAATCATCAGGATTTTCTGCTCTAGCATCAGCCATAGCTCCTAAAGCTTTTTCATTATCTCCTTGTGATACATATATTAAAGCGATGTTCTTTACAATTTCAGCTGTTTTAGATTCGCTTTTAGCATCTCTAGGCTTAGTATGAGCTTTAGATTTTACAGAAAAATTTCTTGTTTGCTTATTAGCAAACAATTCTTCTTCACCAGTTTCTACATTTGTAGCATAGTAATTCATTTGGATACCTGTATATCCCATGTTTTTTAATTCAACATAATAGTCTAAAGCAGTATCATAATCTTGAGAAGTTACAGCAGCTGAAGCAGCGTAATAAAGGTATAACGTGTCTTTAGGCGACATTCTGTAAACTTTTTCAAAGCCTTTTGCAGCAACAGTGTAATTCTTACTACTAAACGCATTGTTAGCCTTAGTTAAAAATGTATTAACCATTCCTAATGACATCTCATTAGCTTCTTGGGTATATTTTAATTTCCCCATTTTAGATTCTAATTCTTTCAAGTCATCTAAACTTACTATAGCTTCATCTATATCTTTATCAGAACCTTTTCCTTCTGCATAAAGNGCTTTAGCTTTAAGGAAATAGAATTTGGCTTTAGACTTATCATCCATATTNCCTATTAATGCTTCTGCANCTGATACTGCAGATTTAGCATCTCCAAAATTCGAATTTTTTAGTGCTTTTTCAATGGCTTTAATCTCGTTCTTTTGTGCAAAAGACATTGAGGAAACAATTAAAAGTAACACTAATGTCAGTAATTTTTTCATCTTGTAATAAATAGTTTTGTTGTTAATTATTCGTTTTCAGTTTCATTATTATCAATAGCCGTGCCATCTTCAGCTGCATCTTCATTATCAATTGATTCAGAATTAATTACTTCAGCATCATCAATACCTTCAATATCTTCTTCCTCATCTTTCATCACTTTAGCAACTGCTGCAATAGAATCATTTCCTTTAAGGTTGATTAATTTAACACCTTGTGTTGCTCTTCCCATTACACGTAAATCTGCCACAGCCATACGAATAGCTATTCCAGATTTATTAATAATCATTAAATCATCTTCATCGGTTACATTCTTAATAGATACTAAGTTTCCTGTTTTTTCTGTAATAGAAATGGTTTTCACACCTTTACCACCTCTATTGGTAATTCTATAATCTTCTAAACTAGAACGTTTTCCGTATCCATTTTCAGAAACCACAAGAATATTGCTATCCATATCGTCTACAGCAACCATACCTATAACCTCATCGGTTTTTTCATCTTGAAGACGAATACCACGTACACCAGATGCATTTCTTCCCATTGGTCGTGTTTTCGCTTCTTCAAAACGGATAGCTTTACCAGATTTTAAAGCTAACATCACTTGGCTTTCACCTGTTGTTAATTTTGCTTCTAATAAAACATCGTCTTCCTTAATGGTAATGGCATTAATTCCGTTAGATCTTGGTCTTGAATATTGCTCTAAAGAGGTTTTCTTAACCTGACCTTTTTTGGTCGCCATTATTACATAATGATTGTTAATGTAATCTTCGTCTTTTAAATCTTGAGTACAGATAAAAGCCATGACTTTATCATCTTGCTCAATATTTATTAGGTTCTGAATTGCTCTACCTTTAGACGTTTTAGCTCCTTCTGGAATTTCGTAAACTCGCATCCAGAAACATTTTCCTTTTTGCGTAAAGAATAGCATGTATTGATGGTTAGTACCAACAAATAAGTGCTCTAAGAAATCCTCATTACGAGTCGTTGANGCTTTCTGNCCAACTCCACCTCTATTTTGTGTTTTNTATTCTGAAAGTGATGTACGTTTAATATAACCTGCGTGAGAAATTGTAATTACCACTTGTGCATCAGGAATCATATCTTCAATACTCAAGTCTCCTCCTGCATATTCTATTACNGAACGACGATCATCTCCATATTTATCTCTNATAACTTCAAGCTCTGCNTTAATAATATCCATTCGACGTTCTTTCTTGTCTAAGATATCTTTAAGGTCTATGATTGTTTTCATAATTTCCTCATACTCACTTCGCAGCTTATCTTGCTCTAAACCTGTTAACTGACGCAAACGCATCTCAACAATAGCTTTGGCCTGAATCTCAGATAATTNAAAACGTTCTATTAAGCTATTACGAGCCTCATCTGCATTTGATGATGCACGAATAATTTTAATAACCTCATCAATATTATCAGAAGCTATAATTAAGCCTTCTAATATATGAGCTCTTTCTTCAGCCTTACGCAATTCGTAAGTGGTTCTTCTAACAACTACATCATGTCTGTGTTCTACAAAATAATGAATTAGTTCTTTTAGGTTTAATAACTGCGGACGACCATTTACTAATGCAATATTATTAACACTAAATGACGATTGTAAAGCTGTATATTTAAATAACTTATTAAGTACAATATTAGGTATTGCATCACGCTTTAAAACGTAAACTATTCGCATACCATTTCTATCAGATTCATCTCTAATAGTAGCAATACCTTCTAATTTTTTTTCATTAACCAAGTCAGCAGTTTTCTTAATCATATCTGCTTTATTGATTTGGTANGGAATCTCTGTAACTACNATACATTCTCTACCTTGTACTTCTTCAATAATTGCATTACCACGCATTACAATACGCCCACGACCTGTATGAAAAGCTTCCTTAACCCCATCATAACCATAAATGGTTCCACCTGTTGGAAAATCTGGTGCTTTGATATGTTGAATTAATTCATCTATTTCAATATCATTATTATCGATATAAGCAATTGTTCCATTTACCACTTCGGTTAAGTTGTGTGGTGGCATATTTGTTGCCATACCTACAGCAATACCTGAAGCTCCATTAACTAATAAACCTGGAATACGCGTTGGAAGAACTGTTGGCTCTTCTAAAGTATCATCAAAATTTAATTTATGATCAACGGTTTCCTTATCAATATCTGCTAACATATCTTCAGATATCTTACGCATTCTTGCTTCTGTATAACGCATTGCAGCCGGACTATCTCCATCTACAGACCCAAAGTTACCTTGTCCATCAACTAACATATAACGCAAACTCCATTCTTGAGCCATACGTACCATAGCGTCATAAACTGAAGTATCACCATGTGGATGATACTTACCTAAAACCTCACCGACAATTCTTGCTGATTTTTTATGTGCTCCAGTTGCTCTAACACCTAATTCGTGCATACCGTAAAGTACACGTCTATGAACTGGTTTTAAACCGTCTCTTACATCTGGTAGCGCACGTGACACTATGACCGACATTGAATAATCAATGTAAGCCGATTTCATTTCATCTTCAATGTTAATTGGAATGAGTTTTTCTCCTTCTGCCATATATAAAATTAATTAGTTTT
>JGI24723J26617_10003083_pt1 | contig 12394 bp, 8 predicted proteins | sample Cruoilmetagenom6_FD_26617 | JGI IMG/M metagenome (IMG submission 26617) | reverse complement strand
TGGATATTCCTGTGGAAGGAGATTTTTTCAGAATGCAAATTCCTCAAGGAGAATTAAATCCTAATCCAAATATTAATGTTGGGGATCAAAACCCTTAAAACAATTGAATTTTGCTTATCTAAAAACTTATTATAGGTTTTTACAAAGAGATAGTTTAAACCTCAGAGAGTTAATTCTCTGAGATTTTTATTTTTCTAAGTAAAACAGTATTAAAAATGCAAGAGTAAATTTGAAGTAATTTTTCTTCGGCTTAGATAATTATTATAGGCTTTACCTATAAAAAATCAATTACTCCTTTCTTTTGACCTGTATTTGAATTAATTAGGGCAGGACAATAGAAAATATATTTTTAATTTCCACTAAACTTTGACTTCATTAAAGGTATTTTAAATATTGCCTGCCTTATTTGATTAATACGTAGACAAAAAGAATATTGAAACTAAATATTCTGNATTTATGAATTCAAATAAGATAATATGAAAACTAAACGATTTAGTCTATTAACGTTATTGCTGGTACTCTTGATGCAGTTTTCGTTTGCACAACAAAAAACTATTTCGGGTACAGTTACTGACGATTCAGGACCTTTACCAGGNGTAAATGTAATTATTAAAGGCACAATAAATGGTACACAAACTGATTTTGATGGTAAGTATACTATACAAGCAAATGTTGGTGATATTCTTGTATTCAGTTTTGTGGGAATGACCACACATCAAGCAACTGTTGGAGCCTCAGATATCATTGATGTAACATTGGAAACTGGTAATGTTTTAGATGAAGTAGTTGTTGTAGGATTTGGTACGCAATCTAAAAGGCGTGTTACCGATAACATTGCATCAGTATCAGCTAAAGAAATTGGCGAAATTCCTACTCCTAGTATTCAAAGTACATTATCTGGTAAGGCTTCTGGTGTACAAATAACTCAGATTAATGGTAAAGTAGAAGGCGGTATTAAAGTAAGAGTTAGAGGTGTATCTACAATAACATCTTCTCAAGAACCTTTGTATGTTGTAGATGGAGTACCCCTAATAAATTCTGATGAGTCTATTAATAACTCACCCATTAACCCTTTGGTTACGATAAATCCCAACGATATTGAATCTATAGATATTTTAAAAGATGCATCTTCAGCTGCAATTTATGGTGCTAGAGGTTCTAATGGAGTAATTATAATTACTACAAAACAGGGTAGGCAAGGTAAAACCAAAGTGTCGATTAATTCATCTTATGGGTGGAGTGAAGCTGCTAATACACGAGAATGGTTGAACGCAGCAGAATATGTTGAATTATTTACAGAATCTTTTGCTAACGTAGGAGGCAGTCCAGATGGAGATTTTGATTTCTTTGCTGGAGGAGATGGATGGAGAAGAGGAGAAATTGATACTGATTGGCAGGATTTGGCATTGGTAAATGGTAGTACTTCAGATTATGGAGTTTCTGTCTCGGGAGGTAGTGAAAAAACAAGGTTTTTTATTTCTGGAGCATATCATAATACTGAAGGAATTGTTAGAGGAAACGAACTAGATAGATATAGCTTTAGAGCCAATATTGACCATAATATTTCTGAAAAATTAAGAATTGGCTCTAATACTAATTTTTCTAAAACAATTATTGATAGAATTTCAAATGATAATGCTTTTGCAACTCCATTACAAGCGATTGCTCAGGTGCCTATTTCGAGACCTTTTAATGATGACGGTACTCCTAATAATGATACTACACTGTATTATAATTTTTTAACGGAAGAATTTAATGGTGATTTTCAAACGAATATATGGAGAATCACAACCAACCTATTTGGTGAGTATTCGCTTACTCAAGATTTGAAATTTAGAACTGATTTTGGGTATGATTTTAATAATCAGGTAGCAGAACGCTTTTCGGGTAGTTTAACAGAATCTGCTTCAGTGGGTGGCTTTGGTACGGCAAATGCTGTTGAAACCGAGCGGTATAATTTGAACAGTTATTTTTCATATAACAAATTGTTCGGCGATAATAATTATTTAGATGTAGTGTTGGGAATGGGTTTCGAAGAAACCAGAAGAAAATTACAATTCTTGCAGGCACAAGGGTTTCCGTCAGATGATTTACAAACCTTAGATAGTGCTTCTGACATTGTTCAAGGAGGATCTAACAGAACAACTTTTAACTTTTTGTCATATTTTGCAAGAGCAACTTATTCAATTCAAGATAAATATTTACTCAAGGCTAGTCTTCGATATGATGGATCTTCCAGATTTGGAAAAGATAATCGGTATGGGTGGTTCCCTGCGGCATCAGCCGGGTGGATAATCTCTGAAGAAGATTTTCTTGTAGACTCAGAGACTTTTTCTCTGTTGAAAATTAGAGGAAGTTGGGGTATTACCGGGAATGCTGGTATTGGCGATTTTGCTAGTCGCAGTTTATTTCAAGGATCACCATATAACCAACGTGCAGCCCTTGCACCAACCCAATTAGGTGATCCATCGTTAAAATGGGAAACTACAACTCAATACGATTTTGGAATTGATTTTGGATTTCTAAATAATAGAATTACTGGTGAACTTGATTATTACGTAAAAAATACTGATGATATTTTGTTAAATGAACCTTTACCAGGCACATCAGGTTTTCCAAATATTACTAGAAATGTTGGTAAAATGGAGAATAAAGGGTTGGAATTTGTTTTAAAAACAAAAAATATTATTACGGATCACTTCACATGGAATACAAGTTTTAACATAGCCAATAACAAAAATGAAGTTACCGATCTACCTGGTGGAGATATTATTTTAGGGAGAAGTTTAGTCCGAAAAGGCGAAACAGCCTCATCTTTTTATATGATTGAATATGCTGGTGTAAATGTTAATAATGGTGATGCAGAATATTATTTAAATACGGTATTGCCGGATGGATCATTTGATAGAGCAAAAACAAACAATCCAAACTTAGCGCAAAGAGTTATTGTCGGGAGTCCTTACCCTGATTTAATTGGAGGTCTCACTAACAATCTGACATATAAAGATTTTGATTTGTCTTTTACATTTCAAGGTCAATGGGGAGCCGACTTGTATAATAATGGAGGTAGATTTCAATCTGCTAATGCCGATTTTTATGACAATCAATCTAGGGATCAGCTAAACAGATGGCAACAACCTGGAGATATTACAAATGTACCTCAAGCGAGATTTGGCGAATCTAACGGAACACAACATTCAAGTAGGTACCTGCAAAATGCTGATTTTATTAGGTTAAGAAATATGTCGTTAGGATATTCATTACCTAATTCAGTTACAGAAAAAATTAATGTGGGCAGAATAAGGCTTTATTTCACAGGATTTAATTTACTCACTTTTACAGATTATGACGGATATGATCCAGAATCTACCGATGATTCAACTGCTGCTGCAAATAATATTCAAGTAGGAGAGACATTTTATTCTGCGCCTCCAGCAAGAACTTATACACTAGGACTTAACATTGACTTTTAAAATTCTGAATTATGAAATTTATATATAAAAATAGTAATTTGTTATTAGTATTAACACTAGTCACAATTATAATCTCTTGTGATAATAAGCTAGACCTAGAACCAGCACAAAGTTTGGATCCAGGCGTAGCTACTGGTAGTCCTGAAAACATTAGAAGTATTTTGGTTGGTATGTACGACGAAGCTGCGCACGGTAGCGCAGAAGGGCCAACTTTAGAAGAAAATATATATGGAGGTTCAATAAATATAACATCAGAACTCTTAGCAAATTCAGGAGATCTACAATGGAATGGTACTTTCTTGGAACCTAGAGAATTTAATTTAAAACAAATTACAACAACGAATACTTTTGTTAGAAATATTTGGTTAAATGGTTATGAAGTAAATAATCAAGCCAATATTGTTTTGGCTAATTTAGATAAATTTGATGATGCCGATGAGAAAAATAAAATAGAAGGTGAAGCTAAATTCTTACGTGCATTAACCTATTTTGATTTGACTAGATTTTATGGCAAGCAATATGAAGCTGGTCAGACAAATTCGCAGTTGGCTGCTCCAATTGTTTTAGATGCTGTACTTGGTCCAGCCGATGTGACTGAACCATTAAGGAATACGGTTGAAGAAGTATATAATCAAGTTATTAATGATTTAACATCTGCTATTAGCTTATTACCTAATTCTAATGACATTTTTGCGGATAAATATGCGGCTCAAGCTTTATTAGCTAGGGTGTATTTACAACAAGGAGATTATCAAAACGCATTGAATGCTGCGAACGAAGTAATTCAAAATAGTGGGCATTCACTTGCAACAAACTTTGGTGGGGCATTCAACAATAATGAAGATTCAAGTGAGGATATTTTTGCTTGGCAAATTACAAGCCAGGACGGCGAAAATGATATGAATACCTTTTGGGGAGGTTCTGATTTTGGCGGTAGATCGGGTAACCCTGATGTTGAAATTAATGACCCTTTCTTAACTGTTTATAATGACAATAATGATGATAGGAGAGCTTTCTTTTATGACACCTCTAGAGGTAGAGCTACAACTAAGTGGCAATCAGAATTTGCAAACATTCCGTTTATCAGATTGGCAGAGATGTATTTAATTAGAGCAGAAAGTAACCAACGCTTGAGTTCGTCTGTAGGTGCTGCCCCTCTTGAAGATATAAATGTGCTTAGAAATAGAGCAAATGCCTCAGCATTTGGGGCGATAACTCTAAATGATATTCTTAACGAAAGAAAAAGAGAATTATCATTTGAAGGGCATGCTATACATGATGCTCGAAGGTTAAAGGAAAATATTGGTACTTTATCTTATGATGATAATACATTAGTACTGCCTATTCCGCAAAGAGAAACAGATGCAAACCCTAACCTGGAACAAAATCCAGGATACAATTAATTAGTTTCTGTTTTATATGCAATAAACCNCTTCTAATACTATAGCAAGTGGTTTATTGTTTTGTAATATTTAATTATTCTTCCAGAAATAAGGTGTAAATAAAATAAGTACGGTAAATAATTCCAATCTACCTAAAAGCATTAAAAAAGCCGACCACCATTTACCTGCATTAGGCAAAATATCATAATTATGCACAGGGCCTATCAAGCCAAATGCCGGACCAACATTGCCAAGAGATGATGCAGAACCACCAACGGCTGTCATATAATCTAATCCTAGAATTCCAAAACCTAATGATCCAATTGCAAACACAATTAAGTACAAAACAATGAATGCCATAATATTGAAAACAATATTTTCAGATATTGTTTTTTTATTAAAGCGTACAGGTATTATTGCATTTGGATGTAATGATTTTTTAAACTCCAAATAACCATTTTTTATCATAATAATATGCCTAACAAATTTTACACCACCAGCTGTTGATCCAGCTGACGCTCCAAAAAACATTAGAATAAAAAAGAGTATCGTTAAAAAGGGTGTCCATGTTGTAAAATCTGCGGTAACAAAACCCGTCGTAGTAATGATAGCTACAACCTGAAATAAACCATGTCTAAATGCACTTTCTATTTCCCCATTCACCATTGGGTGTGCTATAAGCTGTGTTTCGGTTGGAATTTTTGAAACATCAGCATTAAAATAAACTATAAAGGCAACAATTATCGTAATAGCTATAAGATTGAAAAAGTATGTTAAAAATTCTTCATCCTTAAATATCTTTTTAAATTTTCCTTTAAATGCAAAATAACTAAGAACAAAGTTTACCCCCGCTAAAAACATAAAAAAAACAATAATATATTGTATTAAAGGTTGCCCATTCCAATGTGCAATACTTGCATTTTTTGTTGAAAATCCACCCGTAGATAAGGTACTCATTGCGTGATTAGCAGCATCGAACATACCCATGCCAGCAAGCTTTAAAAGAAGGGCTTCGGTAACGGTGAGTCCAAAATATATGTACCACAACCTTTTCGCAGTATCTGTAATTCTTGGGTGTAGCTTGTCAGCGGAAGGCCCAGGCGCTTCGGCAGCAAATAGTTGCATACCACCAATTCCTAGTAATGGTAAAACAGCAATTGTTAAAACAATAATACCCATACCACCAATCCAATGTGTTGTACTTCTCCAAAATAGTAAGCCTTTAGGTAAACTTTCAATATCATTTAAAATGGAAGCTCCAGTTGTTGTATAACCTGATATTGTTTCAAAAAAAGCATCGGTAAAACTTATAATTTCTTCCGTAAAGATATATGGCAGGGTGCCTGAGAGAGACATTAAAATCCACCCTAAAGTTACTACAATATAGCCTTCACGTTTTTTTACTTCTTTTTTAAAACCTTTGGTAGAAAATTGTAATAAAAACCCAACAAGAATGGTGACAAAACCAGCAAAAAAGATACCTTCAGTAGCTCCATCTTTATAAAAAAAACTTACAATTGCAGAAATAAGCATAAAAGAACCATTAAAAATGAGCAGAAAACCCATCATTTGAAAAATGATTTTTATGTTTAATTTTTTCATTAGCTATTAATATTTAGTCGAAGAATTTTTCAACCTGACTTAAAGCTTCAGTTAGACAGCTTACAACGACCTTGTCACCTGGCTCAATCCTGAAATCACCAAGCGCTATAATCCCTTGTCCGTCTCTAATAACTCCGCCAATAGTAGCTTTTAGAGGAAAATTTAATTCTCGAATAATTTTTTGCGTTATTCTAGAATTCTCTCGCACTTTAAATTCTAAAAGTTCAGCGTTTAGGTTGTTAAGAGTAGCTATTTCCAGAACATCTCCCTTACGGATATGTTTAAAAATGCTATTCGCTGCTAATAATTTTTTATTAATAATTGTATCAATACCAATTGAATGCGACAATTTTGAGTAGTCAATATTTTCTGCTAAAGCAATTGTTTTCTTTACACCTTTTGATTTAGCAATTAAACAGGCCATAATATTGGTTTCAGAACTCTCGGTAGCGGCAATGAAAACATCCATTTCATCAATATTCTCTTCTTTTAACAATTCAACGTCTCTCCCATCTCCATAAACGACTAAAGCATTCGGTAATTCATCCGCAAGTTCAATGGCTCTATCTTTATTTACTTCTAAAACTTTTATATTTAATCGTTTATCACACAGCTCTTTAGCAGTTCTTTTTCCGATAAGGCTACCACCTAGAATCATTACATTATGTACATGTTCTTTGATTTTACCTGTAAGCTTATAAAGTTCGTTTACACCTTCTTTAAGTGTTATAAAATAAGCCAGATCACCACTTTTGAAAATGGTGTTACCACGGGGGATATCAATCTCATTAGAATGTTCATTTTGAATTGCTATCGGCATAAAATGAAGTTCAGGAAATGTTGCTGCGGCTTCCTTTACAGACATACCTACGAAAGGAGCAGTTTTTGACAAGATAATACCTAACATACTTAACTCGCCCTGATCAAATTCATGCATATGATTAAATGCAGATTGATTTAGCATCATTTTTATTTCATTAGTTGCCAATTCTTCAGTAGAAATTAACTCATCAATACCGAACTCAGAAAAGTTTATTTCAGCTTTATTATCTATAAATTCAGAATTATTTATTCTTGCAATTGTTCTTTTAGCACCTAACCTTTTAGCTAAAAAAGAACATGTTATATTCATTGTTTCATTTGATGTAACAGCAATTACCAAATCGGAGACTTTTACATTAGCATCTTTTAAAACCGATATGGATGTTGCATTACCCTTCATAATACGAATATCTAACTTATTATCAGCATATGTTAAACGCTCAATATCGAGGTCAATAAGAGTAATATCGTGAGACTCGTAAGAAAGTAATTTGGCTAAATGAAATCCAACTTCACCAGCGCCCGCAATTACTATTTTCATATGATTGTATTTTATTTTTTTCTGGGGTCACATGCAGTTAGCTTTTAATTATAACTTTAGATAATATGCTTTTTTGCATGCTCGTGTCATTTATTATTATTTTAATGAAGTAAGCAAGAACAAAAGTATTACTTTTTTCTTTTATATCTTTAAAACTAAATTTTTAATTGATGAAAATTAAACCAAAATCATTTTCAATAAAACAGTGGAATGAAGATGATAGACCTCGCGAAAAATTGATTTCAAAGGGAAAAGAAGCACTGTCAGATGCTGAGTTAATTGCAATTTTAATTGCCTCTGGAAATAAAGAAGAAAGTGCGGTGGCTTTAGCTAAAAGGATGTTAGCCTTTACGGCAAATAATTTAAACACTTTTAGTAAACTATCAATTGAAGAATTAAAACAGTTTAAGGGAATAGGGGAAGCCAAAGCAATCAACATTTTAGCAGCTTTAGAATTGGCAAGGCGCTGTCGTTTAGAAAAGGCATTAAAAACGTCGAAAATTTCAAGTAGTAAAGGAGTTTTTGAAATTATGCAACCAATTATTGGGGAACTAAAGCACGAAGAATTTTGGATTATCTACTTGAATAATTCAAATAAAGTAATACATAAAAAGCAATTAAGTAAAGGTGGTATTACAGGTACATTGGTTGATACACGTTTGATTTTTAATAAGGCTATTGAAATATTAGCAACTGGTATTATTTTATGTCATAATCATCCATCTGGAACATTAAAACCAAGTAACGCTGATCAGGATTTAACGTTAAAAGTTAAAACGGCAGGACAAACTTTAGATATAAAAGTATTGGATCATTTGATTATTACTGAAAAAGATTATTTTAGCTTTGCTGATGAAAACCTAATTTAGGTAAACCTCAAATAACAAAAGACCATTTGCATTTTATTTTGTTTATCGTTGAGTATTATACTTTTGTAATTTGTAATTTTAATATTGTAATTTGATTAATTAATGCTACTTGTATTCACTCATAAGATCACCCCTAGATTAACTTATACTTTTAAACATTTTTTTACAAGAATATTAAATGTTGATGTACAATTTACAACCAAAGTTGAGGAGTTTATAGCACACAGTGACTTAAAATTAACATATGCCAAACAAGCATTGGGTAATGAATTTTTTGTAAGAAGTGACGACTTATTATTTGAACAAGGAGTTAATGACATAGAAATAAATGTAAGTGACTGGAATGGTGTACCATGCTTTTTTCAACATCGACAAAAAGCGAATATCCCTTTTGATATTTTTTCTGCAACATTTTACTTACTAAGTAGATATGAAGAATATTTTCCACATGTAAAAGACGAGTTTGAACGTTTTCCTGCAAAGGAAAGTTTAGCCTTTAAAAACAACTTTTTAGAACTTCCGTTGATTGATATTTGGGCCTATAAATTCAAAGATTTAATAAAAGAAAAATATCCTGAGAAACAGTTTAAAAATAGAAAATTTGAATATATCTCGACCATCGATGTTGATATTGCTTATTGTTTTAAGCACAAAGGAGTAATGAGAACATTAGGTGGTTATGTAAAAGATTTAATGCATTTAAAAGTTAGAGATTTATTGCTAAGAACGATGGTGATTTTTGGGATAAAAAAAGATCCTTTTAATACCTTTGAAGATCTTATTGACTTACAAAAGAAATATAAAATAAAAACAATATTTTTCTTTTTGGTAAGTGAATATACAACATTTGATAAAAACACTTCGTCACGAAATGCGAACTATAGATCATTGATCAAATCTGTTGCAGATTATTGTAAAGTTGGCTTACATGGTTCATATTTTACAATGAAAAATGATTCTAAACTTAAAAAGGAAAAGAAAAAATTAGAAGAGATCACCAATATTCCTGTTATACTTTCAAGACAGCACTATTTGAGGATGACCATGCCTGAAACATATCAGAACCTGGTAGGCCTAGAAATTACAGAAGATTATACAATGGGCTATGCAGAACATTATGGATTTAGAGCAAGCACATGTACACCTTTTTATTTCTATGATTTAGATTATGAAATACAAACACCTTTAAAAATATTTCCTTTTGCTGTCATGGATGGAAGCCTAAAAGATTATTTGCAATTCTCACATAAAAAATCTTATGAGATAATATTGAAATTGGCAAATCAAGTAAAGGAGGTTGATGGAACTTTTATTACACTTTTTCATAATGAAACTGTAAGTGATAGAGGAAGATGGATTCGATGGAAAAAATTGTATATTGATATATTTAAGCGAATTTCTACATTTCATAAATGATAAGATATTTAACTGGAAATGAGATAGATTTTAAGAAGTATAACAACTGTATTTCTAAGGCTTTAAATTCTCGTATTTATGCGTATAGTTGGTATTTAGATATTATTGCAGATAAAAATTGGGATATATTAGTTTTGAATGATTATGAGGCGGTAATGCCATTGCCCAAACGCAAGAAGTATTTTATTAATTATATATTTTTACCAGCATGGGTCCAGCAGTTAGGAGTTTTTTCAATTAATGAAATTAGTGAAGATTTAATCAAAAGTTTTATTCATGAAATACCAAAAAAGTTTAAATTAATTGATGTTTTTTTTAATTCTGAAAATTTCTTTCAGCATAAAAATTTAGCTTTTAGAGTGAATTATATTTTGTCATTGAATAAACCTTATGAGACAATTATGAAAAACTATAAAAAGGGAAGGAAAAGTAGTATTAAACAGGCACAAAAAAATGACTTAGAAGTTGCTGAAAATTATAACCATAAAGAAATTATCAACCTGTTTAAAATTAACAAAGGAGTTAAACTGAATAAAAGCAGTGTTGATTATAATATTTTAAACACTTTAATTGAAGCCGCTTTACTTTTAAATATGGCCGAATGTTTTGCAGTACTTAATAATAAAAAAGAGTTAATAGGTGGAGCTTTGTTTTTAAAGAACAATCAAAGATTCACCTACTTATTTTCATCTATTAGTAAAGAAGGACGTGAAAAACAAGCAATGTCATTTTTAATAGATTATGTCTTTAGAACTTTTTCCAATACAGAATATATCTTTGATTTTGAAGGCTCAATGATAAGTGAGATTGCTTTATTTTTTAAAAGCTTTGGAGCTAAAAAAGAAACATATTATCATTTTAACTCAAAAAGAATTTTTTTAGTTGAAAAGAGAATTAAATATATTATTTCTTGCGTCCTGGTATCCTAATAAATTAGATACGCAAAATGGTAACTTTATACAACAGCATGCCAGAGCAGTTTCTAGAGTATGTAATGTTTATGTTTTACATGCTGTTTCAAGGATACAAGAACAAGATTTTATAGTAGAAAATAATCTAAATGAAAACGTTTTAGAAGTTATTGTGTACTATAAAAGAAGAAAATCTTCTTTATTTAATTTGGTTAAAAAGAAGAAAATTCAAAAAAAGGCTCATGAAAGAGGCTATAATGAAATATTAAAACAAGCCAGACAAATAGATTTAGTTCATTTAAACGTAATATTTACTGCTGGACTATTCGCACTATATTTAAAAAGAAAATATAAAATCCCTTTTGTAATTACCGAACACTGGACGGGATTTCTGAAGGTCAATCCAATGAAAATAAATCTTTTGGAAGAGGTTTATATCAAAAAAATAGCTAAGAATGCTAGTTATATTTGCCCTGTCTCAAACGATTTAAAAAATGCCCTGCTTGATTTTGGAATTAGAGGAAATTTTAGGGTAATCCCAAATGTAGTTAATACCGAACATTTTTTTTTAAAAACTAAAAGTGAAACAGCTCAAATTAAAATCTTACATGTTTCGTCTCTGAAAAATGAACATAAAAATATTTTTGGAATCTTGAATGTTGCTAAAAGAGCAAGTGAAAAACGACGTGATTTTAAGCTCACCATCATTGGTGATGGAGATATAAAACCAATACTGACGTATATTAAAAAAATAAAACTAGAAAAAGAATTTGTAGTAGTTAAGGACAAACAACCGCTGGCAATAATTGCGAAAGAAATGCAAGATCATGACTTTTTTTTGCTATTTAGTAATTATGAAAACTTACCTTGCGTAATAGCCGAATCATTAGTGAGTGGGTTACCAGTACTCTCATCAAATGTTGGCGGAATTAGTGAAATGATTAATGGCAAAAACGGAATACTTGTCGAACCCTTAAATGAAAAGCAGTTACTTAGAAATTTGGATTATATGCTCGATAATTTTCGTGTGTATAATAGAAAAGCGATTGCCTCAGAAGCAGCAAAAAAATATAACTATGAAACTGTTAGTAAACAGTTTTTAAGGATTTATAATAAGGCTCTTATAACTTAATATTGTTCGGTTTTACTGTCATATACAATCAAAAAGCACCTTTAAAGCTAAAAGGTGGTGTAACTTTTGAATATATATCCGAATCTAAAAGAACGTACCAATTCAATTACATAAAGTTTGAAAAATTTAATAATGATAAACTCTTTGTAAATAATGATGAATTCATTATTGGCATCGATGGTGTTATTTTGAATTTAGTCGATTTAAAAAGAAGCTATGCTCGTACTGATTATGCAGATTTAATTT
>JGI24723J26617_10003082_pt1 | contig 12394 bp, 9 predicted proteins | sample Cruoilmetagenom6_FD_26617 | JGI IMG/M metagenome (IMG submission 26617) | reverse complement strand
ATCTTGCCAAAGGCCGCCTGCGTCGAGATCTCGCGGTCGGTGGCGATGTCGATAGCGGGGGCGACGAGCCTGGCATCGTCGAAGCGGCGCGTGCCGGTCGCAAAGAACGGCACCTTACCCAGGAAGGATTTCAGACCGGGGACGTCACTGACTGTGGCGAAGGGCTCCCACTCCTGGCCCTCGGGCACGCCCATATGCGCCAGCCATTCGGCCATCTGTGCCTTGGTCATCAGTCCGCCGTGATTGTCCTTGTGCCCGGCGATGGGGGTGCCCCAGCCCTTGACCGTATAGGCCAGAAAACAGGTCGGTCGGTCGTCTTTGATACTGGCGAAAGTATCGGCCATCGTCTCGACACAGTTGCCGCCGAGGTTTTCCATCAATGCCGCCAGTTCGCGGTCGCTGCGCGCTTCGATCAATGCAGTGACCGCGCCCTGATCGCCCAGATCGTCAAGCAGCCGTTTGCGCCAGACCGCGCCGCCCTGGTAGGTCAGCGCGGAATATTCAGCATTGGGACAGGCATCGATCCAGTCCCGCAGGCGCGCGCCGCCGGGTTCTTCGAAGGCNGCCCGCTGCAGGGNGCCNTATTTGACGCGGATGACATTCCAGCCGAAGGCATCGAAGATTTTCTCGACCCGCTCGAACAGCCCCTCGCGCACGATTCCGTCGAGGGACTGGCGGTTGTAATCTATCACCCACCAGCAATTGCGCAGGTCGTTCTTCCAACCTTCCTGCAACGCTTCATAGATATTGCCCTCGTCCAGCTCGGCATCTCCGACAAGTGCAACCATGCGACCGAGTGGCAGATCGGCACCCCAGCTCTTGGCCGAAACGTAATCCTGCACAAGCGAGGCGAAAGAGGTGATGGCAACGCCCAGCCCGACGGAACCGGTCGAGAAATCCACATCGTCCACGTCCTTGGTGCGCGATGGGTAGCTTTGCACGCCGCCGAAGCCGCGGAACGCCTTCATTCTGTCCAGCGTCTGGTTGCCCATCAGGTATTGCATTGCATGGAAGACCGGGGAGGCATGCGGCTTGACCGCGACCCGATCCTCCGGGCGCAGCGCATGAAAGTAGAGCGCGGTCATGATCGAGACCATTGAGGCAGAACTTGCCTGGTGGCCGCCCACCTTGATGGAGTCGACCTTGGGACGGATATGGTTCGCGTTGTGGATCATCCAGTGCGACAGCCAAAGCAACCGCTGCTCGATGATCTTGAGTTCGGGGTATTTGGTCATTCGGCCCTCCTTCGGAGGAATGTAGTCTGTAATCCGCGCCGATCGCGCGCGAATTTTGTGGACTATTGAGGATTTATTGGTGATTATCGGCGCGAAATAGATATTTGGCGCTGGAATGGTTCAATTTTTGAATGACACTTGATCAGATCGACTACCAGATTCTGGACGAATTGCAGAAGGACGCGCGCCAATCCCATCAGGAATTGAGCGAGAAGGTGGGATTGTCGCCGTCGCCATGCGCCCGCCGGATCCGCAAACTGGAGGCGAGCGGGTACGTTACAGGCTATGGCGCACGAATTGACGACGCGAAGATGGGATTCGGCTTCAGCGTGTTTGTGTCAGTCAAGCTGGACCAGCAGATCGATGGCAGGCTGGTGGATTTCGAACGCGAAGTCCGGCTGTGCCCCGAGATCGTAGAATGCTGGTTGATGACCGGAAGTTTTGACTATCTGCTGCGGCTTTCGGTCGCCGACCTGCATGATTTCGAAGCGTTTTTGACGGGAAAGCTGACCAAGTTTCCGGGTGTGGCCTCGATCGAATCTTCGGTTCCGATCCGCCGCGTGAAGCATCAGCCGACGCGTATCCGCTAGGTCGTCAGGCCCATCGGATTGCTTTGGGATTGCCCCCTGAACAGCCACGCCACCCTGCGCACAAATATGTTTCGCTTTGGGAGTAAANAACCACAATTCCATTGATATGTTGCGAAATTTCGCCATCGCGTTCTATAGTAGACGCAAAATCAAGGGTGGGCCGTCCGGTGCGAACGGGCCGAGCACCGCCCGATCAGGCAGAGCAAAAGTGAATCACATGGCAGACAGCGTCTCTGAACCGTCCGAATCCCCGCTTTGGCTGCATGATCTGCGTCCCGGCGCCGAGGGCGAAGGGTTCTTTGAAAAGAACCTGCGGCATTCCCTGATGTTCGTGAAACGTCCCAGTGACCGGCTGCTGGTGACGTTCGACAACCTCTCCAACGTCAATGACGAAAGCGTTACGCGCGAGCCGTGGGCCTACAAGTTTGCGCAAGATAGCGGCCTGTCTCATTTGGGGATCATGGCGCATGTCAGCGATTGGTACCGCGATACCGACCTGATCAAGCGTTTCGAAGGGCTGGCGGCACAGGGATTCTTTGACGGCTACAAGCGCGTCGTCTTTGCGGGCGTATCGATGGGCGGCTACGCGGCGCTGGCATTTTCATCGCTTGTGCCGGGCGCGCATGTGGTGGCGGTCAATCCGCAGACAACGCTCGACCCTGATTTGGTGCCGTGGGAAACCCGGTATGAAAACGGCCGCCGTCAGGACTGGACCCTGCCGCTGGCGGATGGCGCGGCGCTGACGAAGGGTGCCGGGCGCGTGAACGTGTTTTACGATCCCTATCACGAGCTTGACCAGCAACATGTGGACCGGTTCAGCGGCGACAATATCCGCATATTCAAATGCTGGTTCTCGGCGCACAAGACGGCCGTGTTTCTGCGCAAGATCGGTGTGCTCAAGGCGGTGATGCATCACGCGATCTTTGACGAGCTGACCGAGGCCGAGTTTTACCAGCTTTACCGCGCACGGCGAAACCTGCCGTGGTATCGCGGTTCTGTCTCGGGCTATTTCCGCGAGAAGGGTCGCGAGGATCTGGCGACGCATTTCGACCGAGCGTTCCGCCGCCGCCTGCGCAAGCGCAAGCGCCGTCTGGCCGAAGAGGCAGAGGCGTTGCAGCAGGTACAGCCGCAGGACGCCCCCGAGAGCGCCCCACAGATCCCAAGCCCCGAGGCCCTGGCCGACATCAAGGCGCAGCCCAAGATCAAATCGGCCAAGCCGCCGGTGGACGGCCCGATGGCGCGCATCGTCACCCCCAAGGGCGCGGGCGCCAAAGCGCCTGCCAAACAGGGCAAAGGCAGCCGGGTTATCGTGACAACGATGAAGAACGAAGGCCCGTTCATGCTGGAATGGGTGGCCTATAACCGGTCCATCGGATTCACCGATTTTCTGATTTACACCAATGACTGCGATGACGGCACCGACCTGATCGCCAAGCGGCTGGAGGCGATGGGGCTGGCCCAGCACCGCGAGAACCCGTTCAAGCCGGGCGGCAGCCCGCAGCGTTCGGCGCTGAAGGACGCAGGCAAGCAGGAGTTGGTGCAGACCGCCGATTGGCTGATCTGTGCCGATTGCGATGAGTTTCTGAATATCCGCGTCGGCAACGGGCGGCTGGATGATCTCTTTGCCGCCGTGGGCGAGGCCGATGCGATCTCGGTCTGTTGGAAGCTGTTCGGCAACAGCGGGCAACTGGCCTATCAGGACAAACCGGTGATCGAGCAGTTCGACCGCAGTTGTGGCGAGCATGAATACCCCAATTATCGCGCGCTGGGCATGAAGACGCTGGTGCGCAACAATGACCGACTGATTAAGCTGCGCATCCACCGGCCCGCGTTCCATCTGGATCGCGGCGACGTAGCCTGGGTCGATGGCGGCGGAAATCCGATGCCGGATCTTTACCTGCAACAAGGGTGGAAGGCGTACGAGGGGTTCAGTCACACCTATGCGCGGTTGCATCATTATGCGGTCCGCTCGGTCGACAGTTTCCTGGTCAAGCGTGACCGGGGCCGGACCAACCATGTGGGCGACGATCAGGGCATCGCCTACTGGTCAAACATGAACTACAATTCAGAGCGAGATACCACGATCCACGCGCGCCTGCCCGGCATGCGCAAGGAGATGGCGAAACTGCTGCAAGACCCGGAACTGGCCAAGCTGCACCGTGGAGCGATCGACTGGCATCGGGGCAAGATCGAGGCGCTGCGCCAGCGCGACGGCTGGGACGCGTTCCGCGAGCAGATCACCGCGATAAACGCCGCGCCCGAGTTGCAGACAGGCTAGGCAACATGTCCAAGGGCGAGCCCTATGTGGTGCTGCATGGCGGGGTGCATAAAACCGCCACAAGCCATATCCAGTCGATCCTGCAACGCAACGCGGGGCGGCTGCAGAAACGCGGGGTGTATTACGTGCATCATCGCGACACGCGCAAACAATACACCGTTCCCACGCAGCTGAACGGCTATGAAAAGCTGGGGCTGGATTACAAGACAAAGGTGCCGGACGACGTACTGGCCCGCAAGGCCAGGAACTTCTTTAACAAGATCGGCGCGGGCCCGGGCGACCGGATCGTGCTGTCGGACGAAAACATGCCGGGCCATAGCGGGCACTGTGTGCGGTCCGGGTTGCTCTATAACCGACGCGAGGTCTTGTTGCCGATATTCGCACAGAACATCCCCTATCCGGTGACAGAGGTGCATATCGCGCTGCGCAATTATGCGGATTTCTTTGCCTCAACTTTTGTCGAGTTCCTGCGCTCGGCCAAGGGCGAGAACGTCATTCCCGAAGCGCAGATGAAACGCGCGGTGCTGTCGAACCTGCCCAGTTGGACGGGTTTCATCGATCTGGTGCTCAGCTGTTTTCCCGAGGCGCAGATGACGGTCTGGCGACACGAGGATTTCGGTAGCCTGTCGGACCGAGTGATCGGCAATCTGATCGGCAGCGCGGTCGAGGTGAGCGATCTGGTCACGCCCAAACGCAAGCGCGGGCGGCCCTCGGCCAGTCACCGCGCGGTGCAGGAATTGCTGATGGAAATCGAGCGTTCCGGCGGTGAAGCGGCGCTGGCGCGTCGGGTCGAAATACAGGACGCCTATCCGCGCGGGCCGGAGTATCCGGGATATAACCCTTGGAACGAGGCCGAGCGCGCACATCTGGGCCGGATCTACGACAAGGACATCAAGGAAATCGCAATGCGCAAGCGGGTAACCCTACTGGAGGGGTAGCATATTGCCACGACCCGGCAGATGCGCGCGGCATTTGCGTCTCACAGGCNATTAATTCAGCATCCAGAATACCCGGGCAAACGCATTTGCCACAATTTTGCCTTTATTCGCCCTTTAGCTGAAAGGCGAGCAGAACGGCCGTCTGGCCGGAAAATCAGCGCGGTAAACACGCGTAGTTCTTGGAGCGTGCACGCAAAGGCGGGTTCGGAGGCAAAAATGAAACAAGAATACGAAATCGGCATGCTGTGGGTCGAGGGCCCGATGAGCTTTGTAGAGTTGCTATGCGCCAAATCCTTCGTGGATGCGGGTCATCACGTGAAGCTCTACCACTACGGCGAAATCCCCAATGCGCCGGATTATGTCGAGATGGTCGATGGCAACACGGTGCTCAATGCCGACGAGTTCATCACCCATAACCGAACCGGCAGTTTCGCGCTATTCTCGGACGTGTTCCGGTATCACCTGTTGCAACAGACCGACCGGCTGATCTGGGCCGATCTGGACGCCTATTGCGTCAAGGCATTCAAGAGCGAGACGGGCCATTTCTTTGGCTACGAGTCGCGCCGCTCGATCAATGGCGGCGTGCTGGGCCTACCGTCGGACAGCGAGGCACTGGGCCAGTTGCTGGAGATGACCGAGGATGAATACGGCATCCCCGAATGGTTCTCGGATGAGGAAAAACAACGCTTGCAGGCACTGAAGGATGCAGGCCAGCCCGAGCATGTCAGCCTGATGCCCTGGGGCGTCTGGGGGCCGCACGCCCTGACACATTACCTGAAGAAAACCGGCGAGGCGAAATATGCGCTACCGATCAAAGGATTGTACCCCGTCGGGTTCCGCCACCGCCGCCGCCTGATGAAACGCAAGATGCGCAAGGACATCGAGGCCAAGATCACCGACGACACCTATTCGGTGCATTTCTACGGGCGCCGGGTGCGCGAATTCCTGGCGATGAAGGGCGGACGGCCGCAAGGAGCAAGCTATATGGGGCAGTTGCTGGCCAAGCACGGCATCGATACCGAGGCGGCACCGGTCTGGGCACGCGAAGAGCGTGAGGCCGAAGCGGCCTGATTGCGTGCCAACCATGAACATTGCCGGGTGATCAAATTCCGAGTAATGTTCGTGTCATAACAATAACACGGTTGGCCGCCAGATGTGGACCGACCTGCGAGGCACAAAAGGCGGATCCGGCGTGAGCGGACTATACCATATTGCAATGCTGTGGGTCGAAGGCCCGCTGAGCTATGTCGAGCAACTGTGCGTGCAATCCTTTCTGGATGCAGGGCACGAGGTGACGCTCTATCACTACGGGCCTGTCTCGAACGTGCCTGATGGCGCGAAGGTGGTGCATGGCGATGCCATCCTGAAACGCGATAATTTCATCCAGCACGGGCGCACCGGCAGTCTTGCGCTTTTCTCGGACGTGTTCCGCTATCACCTGCTGACGAAATCGACGCGGACGATCTGGGCCGACACGGACGCCTATTGTCTGAAACCGTTCGAGACCGAGACCGGGCATTACTTTGGCTGGGAGAGCGAGCATCACATCAATGGCGGCGTTCTGGGCCTGCCACCGGACAGCCCTGCGCTGGCCGGTCTGTTGGCAATGACCGAGGACGAGTACGGCATCCCCTTCTGGTACAGCGAAGGCGCCAAGGCCAAACTTCAGGCGCAGGCCGATGCCGGCACGCCGGTGCATGTCAGCGACCTGCCCTGGGGTGTCTGGGGGCCGCACGCGGTCACGGCCTGGGTGCAGCGGACGGGCGAGGACAAATATGCGTTTGCGCGCGAAGTGCTCTACCCCGTGCCGTTCGAGCTACGCCGCAAGATGGTCAAGGCCGGAGGCCGCAAGGCCGCCGAGCGGCATCTGACCGAGCGAAGCACATCCATCCATCTATACGGGCGTCGCATCCGCGAGTTTCTGGCCAGCCGCCCGAATGGATTGCCGGACGAGGGTGGGCTGATCGACGCGCTGCTGAAAAAGCACGGGATCGACCCGTTGGGCGCGCCAGTGTTCAGCAAGAAAGACAAAGCAGACGCAGCAGGATAAAAAGAGGCAAGCCCATGTTAGATGCAGGAACCGCCCGGATGACAGCCAAGAACGAGAACCTGACCGACCTGGCGGATCGCTATGGATCAGACAAGGGATCGACCAAGCATCGGTATACCGAACTTTACCACATGCTGTTTCACCCCTACCGACAGCGCAAGATCAACTTTCTGGAGATGGGCCTGCTGATCGGCGGGCCAGAGCACGGGATCGACAAGGATCGCAAAACCACGGATGTGCCGTCGATCCGCATGTGGCTGGAATATTTCCCCAAGGCGAATATCCATGGGCTGGATGTGTCGGATTTTTCCTGGTTTGAGCATGAGCGGTTCACGTTCCACCGCTGCGACATGGACAACCGCGCCGAGATTGCACAGGCGATGGAAAACATGGATGCCCCGGATATCGTGATCGACGATGCCAGCCATGCCAGCCATCACCAGCAGAATGCCTTTCTCGAGATTTTTCCCAAGCTGAAATCCGGCGGTCTCTATGTGATCGAGGACCTGCGCTGGCAGCCCGATCCTTACGAAGTTCCGGGCATCACCAAGACTGCGGCACTGCTGCGCTCCTATATCGACGACCGAACCTTCAGCCATACCGATCCGGCGGTTGCCGAGGCGTTCAATGCGCTGATCCCAGAGATTTCGGCCTGCATCGTACATCCGGTGCGTTACCAGAAAAAGCGCAAGGATCAGGTGGCGGTGATCCACAAGCGGTAGAGCCCAAAAGGACGTGAACGCATGATCTGGCTGGAGGCGCTGAGCTATGTGGTCACGATCCTCGGTTTTCCGACAGCCATTCTGGTGATCGTGCGCGAAGAGCGCTTGCGCCGCGAGAACGAAGAAAACGAACTGCACCGCCAGTTATCGGAGGAATACGATAATTTCCTGCGGCTGGTGATGGACAATGCCGATCTGCTGCTGTTGAGCAAAAACAGCCTGCCCGAGCCGCTGAGCGATGAGAAGCGAGAGCGCACCGATATCATATTCCGCATTCTCATCTCGCTCTTCGAGAAAGCCTATATCATTCTTTACACGGACGGGATGGAAGGGCAGGCGCGGCGCCGCTGGCTGTCATGGGAGGATGACATGGTGGAATGGTGCGCGCGTGACGATTTCCGCACCGCCCTGCCATATCTGCTGGAGGGCGAGGATGACGCGTTTGGAAAACACATCCTGCAACTGGCAAAACGTCATACGTGAATCCGGGCCACGCTAGGCATCAATGATTCGATAAATTTCCGTGCCCGCCGCCACCGCGGCACAAAAAAAAACCGGCCCGCAATCCTGCGGACCGGCCATCGACCGGAATTTCCCCCGGTTCAGAACGACTGTGTCGTATAATCCACTTCATCGGGATAGAGCGTGTCCTCGATCGACGTGGTGTGCACGCGCACCATTTTCCCGCCTTCGACCTTCGAGATATACTGGTGTCCAAACACCTGGTGCGTCTTGCCGTTGAACAGCTTCGCCCCCTGCGGATGCGCCTGGCTCTCGGGCAGGTCGGTCATCGCCTCAACCGCCTCGATCAGTGCTGCGCGATCATCCGGCCCGGTATAACCCGCGGCCTCCATCCCCGCCTTGATCACGTGCAGTGTCTCCCAGCAGCCGAACATGTGGGCGTAGGTCGATACGTCCGACGCATCGCTGACCGACGCGCCATTGGCATCAACGCCGACAGCCGCGCGGTAGAACGTCTCGTGTTCGCTTTGATCGGCCTGGGCGTAGCGCGGCATGCCTTCCCAGAAATACGTGCCTTCGAGAAACTCCAGACCAGGGCTGGAAATATCAACCGCTTCAAGGCTGTCGATAAACCCGAAGAGCGCAGGACCGTTGGGGCCGAAAAACTCGCCCAGCTCCTTGACGAAGGTCAGCACGGCGGGGCCGACCATGACGTGATAAAGCACTTCGGTCTCGCGCGGGATCTTCGGGAAATACTTGGTAAACGAGGTCTCGGAAGGCGGGATCGCGATATGTTCCAGCACCTCGCCGCCCTGCGCCTCGATCGCGGCGGTAAAGAAATCGCGGTGATCATGGCCGAACGCGAAATCGGGAAAGACCATCGTGACCTTTTTGCCCAGGTTCTCCGCCACGTAGGGCGCCATCGCCTGCACCTGTGATTTCACATCGGTGATACCGGGCTGCAACGTGTAACGATTGAGCATGCCGCTGGCCACGTGATGCCCCTCGGAGACGACGAAATAGGGCAGCTTCAGCTCTCCCGCGCGGGGGGCGGACCCGATCACGACGTGGCTGAACAAGGTGCCGAACCCGACATCGCAATTGTGCTGGGTCGCGAATTTCTCGACCACTTCGGCACCGCGCTTGGGGTCGGTCCCGTCATCCTCGGCCACGATCTCTACCATCCGGCCGTTGATGCCACCGCCATCGTTGATCACCTTGACAGCCGCATCGGTGGTGCGCCCATACCAGCGCCCATAGGCCGCGCCGATACCGGTGCGGTGGATCTGGAACCCGACCCTGATCGGCTCGGCGGTCTGCGCATGGGTATAGCGCGCCCAGAGAGGCAGACTTGCCGCCCCGGCGCCCGCGGCCAGCGTCTTGAGTGCGCCACGGCGCGAAAGGCTCTGCTTGGGTTTCGGCGTGCTGGTCATTGTCATGTCTCCTCGGATTGTGGCGGGGCAATTCCGCCTTTGCCGCAATCCTGCGAAGCAAATCGGCACTTGTCCAGTTATTTGCGTGTTACATCCCGCGCGGGCTGGCCAACAGCCAGAGCCCGAAACAGGTAAAAGCGACCATGAAGACAGCCAGTGGCAGCTGGCTCAGCACCGCCTGCCGGCGGTGCCGATAGAAGCGCAGCGCCAGCACATGCGCCAGCAATATCGCGATCACATGACCAATCACCACGGCGCCCGCCTGGGTCAGCCAGATCACCTTGACCGTCGCAGGGGTGTTGAGAAATCCGGTGCTGACGCTATAGGCCCCAAGACGCAAGATATCCCAGCCACGCCCCAGCGGATCGCTGAGCCACGCCAGCACATATTGCCCGTCCACCAGCAACGAAACCAGGTAGTGCGCAATGTGATAGCCCAGCGCGATCGGCAGGATCGCCGGCGCATAGGCGCGCAATGCCGTGATCAGGGACACACCGCCACCTGCCAAGCGCACCCCGACCCAGGTGCAGAGCACAAAGACACTGATCAGCGCCGCGTTCGCCCCCAGCAACCCGATCAGCGTCGGCGTGACCACTGCCGAACGGCCGGGAAATTCCAGCGGGTTGATGCCCAGCCTGGCCAGCCACCAGAATGTCTCGTTCAGCCCATCAAAGCTGCCACCGCCAAGCAACAAAAGTGCGAACAGACCCGCCCCCAGCGGCAGGCGCGGACCGCCCGCGATCTGCCAACCCGGCAGGCCCAGCGCCAGCCGCCCGCGACGGCGGCCCAGAACAGCCATGCGCCCATAAAGCCGCATCAGCATTGTCACCGCCTCGGCCCGGAGCAACCAGCGCGGGCCAAAAAGCGCCAGACCGCCCAGCATCAGCAGCCAATAGCCTCCGACGATCCCTGCCAGCCTTGTCGGATCCAATGGCGCAGGGTCCGCCAGCAGGAAGCCGCAAAACGCCAAAAATCCGACAATCCCCGGCGCATGGCCCAGCGCCGCCGGATAGCGCAACGGCGCCCGTTCGCCAGTAAGCCGCGCCATCAGCGCTGCGGGTCCGGTCCAGGGATTGCTCCAGCGCCAGTGGTTCCAGACCAACCCCTGAACGGTGACCATTCCGATCCACCACACGATCCACACCGACAGGGGCAGCGGATTACTCAGCGGATCGCGACGGCCGTAAATGCCCGCCAGAACCAGAGCGATCACGACGAGTGCAGAAAGGCAGCTGGTAACATGCGCCGGCGCTACACGCCCCCTGCGCCAGAGCGCACGCGGGGTAAACATCCGATGCGCCAGTTCCCCGGGCACCAGCGCCAATACCAGAACCGTCAGCGCCACCGCCGCGACACCTGCAGTGATATAGACATCCGTCGGCAACAGCAGGACGAACCCCTGTTCGCTCGCATGCGCCTGCACCGCACCCGGTGTCATCCAGCAGATCGCCAAACCAAAGAGAACCACGCGTATCATAAGCTCATGATGACCACCTCCGCCCGTCAAGGAAAGCAAAACCCGCCCCTTTCACCATTCTGAAAATACCTTGGGGGTTTGGGGGCAAAGCCCCCAATGAAAAGGCCGGAACGCCGCAGGCGCTCATCGGGATCAGGTGGCCCTATCGGATGCGGTGCGTTGACTTTCGCGCGGCTCTCGCCAACTCTCGGCGCAAACGGTCCAAAGGGGACAGCAAGTGACGGACAAGGCACGGCTCGTGGCCGGGATCGACGTGGGCGGCACGTTCACCGATCTGGTACAGATCGATCAGGCCAGCGGCGCGGTACGGTTGGCCAAGGTGCCCAGCACGCCGGGCAATCAGGCTTTCGGCGTGATGGAAGCGCTGCGCCAGGCAGGCAGTGACCTCGGCGCGCTTGATCTCATCGTGCACGGCACCACGACCACAACCAATGCCGTGCTGGAACGCAAGCTCAGCCGAACCGGCCTGATCACCACGATGGGGTTCCGCGACGTGCTGGAGCTGGGCCGCCGCACCCGCCCGCAGGCTTACGGCATGACCGGGCAATTCACACCGCTGATTCCGCGTGACCTGCGGCTCGAAGTGCCCGAGCGGATGGATGCCAGCGGCCAGGTCGTCACGCCTCTGGACGAGGACGCCGTGCTGGCGGCGGGCCATGCTCTGCTGGCCGCGGGCTGCGAAGCGCTGGTGGTGCATTTCCTGCACGCCTATGCCAATCCCGCACATGAACGCCGGGCGGCGGCGCTTTTGCGCGATATCTGGCCCAATGCCCATATCACCATGGCCCATGCCATATTGTCCGAATCGCGCGAATACGAGCGCGGCGTCACGGCGGCAGTGAATGCCAGCGTGCAGCCGATTCTGGCACGCTACCTCGACCGTCTGACCACGGATCTGGCGCAGGGCGGCTATCGTAACGACATGCTGGTGATGAATGGCAATGGCGGCATGGTGTCGGCCCGGCTGGTGGCGCAGGAGGCGGCGAAAACCGTGATGTCCGGCCCAGCCTCTGGCGTGATGGCGGCGGCCTATACCGGGCGCGCGGCGGGGATGGAAAACCTCATCACCTACGACATGGGCGGCACTTCGACCGATGTGGCACTGATCCGCGATGCTGAACCGGCCGTGTCGAACGAGATCGAGATCGAATATGCCATGCCGATTCACGTGCCGATGGTCGATGTGCGCACTGTCGGTGCAGGCGGGGG